>Ga0102587_1000016_pt1 | contig 296409 bp, 266 predicted proteins | sample AraplaF_Col_mTSA_FD_76853 | JGI IMG/M metagenome (GOLD analysis project Ga0102587, IMG submission 76853) | Arabidopsis root microbial communities from the University of North Carolina, USA - plate scrape MF_Col_mTSA (SPADES assembly) (version 2) | ecosystem: Host-associated > Plants > Roots >...
ACTGTGCTAAGCCGGTGCGCATGCAGCCCGATTTGTTCTGGGAGCAGACCTACGGCATACGCTCCACCAGCGCCGACATGATCCGCTACGTGCAGGCCAACATCGAACCGGGCAAGCTGGATGCACCGTTGCGGGCGGCCGTCGCCAGCACGCACATCGGCTACTTCCGCACCGGCCTGATGACGCAAGGGCTGGGGTGGGAACAGTTTGCATACCCAACCTCCCTGGAACAGCTGCAGGAAGGGAACTCCACCGACATGCTCCGTGAAGGCAACGCCACCACGCGCATCAAGCCGCAAGCGGAATCCGGCCTGTACGACAAGACCGGCTCCACGCGCGGCTTCGGCGCCTACGTGCTGTTTGTACCGGAGAAGAAAATCGGTGTGGTGATTCTGGCCAACCGCAGCTACCCGATACCCGCCCGCGTGAAAGCCGCCCACGCCATCCTGACGCAGCTTGAAAATTAACCCCGACCGGAAGGGTCTGACCCTGGAGGGTCAGACCCTGGGCGCTGCGGTGTGCGGGTTTCAACGGTGCCGCATGCGTGCTAAAGCACGCGCGTGTAGTGCTGGCGAACGTGTTGTCGGTCGCCGCAATCGAAGTGCCACCACTCGGTGTTGATGCCTTGCCAGCCATTGAACAGCATGGCGTCGCGCAGCAAGCGGCGGTTTTCGATGTGCTGCTCACTGAGCGCGCCTATCGCCAGCAAGCCTTCTTCCAGCGCAGGGTGCGAACGCTCGCTCAGATCATCGAAGCCGGTGCCCATGTCAAGTTCATGGCCCTGCGCGTGCAGCAGCGTGACATCGAGCGCCATGCCGAAGGAATGAATCGAGCCGCGTACCGGGTCGGCAATGTAAGTCAGCAGATCGGTGCCTTGCAGCGCGGCCCAGAGCTGCTCCTGCACGCGCTGCGGGCGCAGGGCGTCCAGCACCAGCAGCTGATATCCGGGCTTGCGCGCCGCCAGCCAGGCAACGGCGTTCTCCAAAGCGGCGGCGGCATCCTTGTGCAGCCAGCGGCAATCCAAAGGCGAGTACAGATCGCGGCCGACGAAGTTGTCGTCGGTGGCGTAGCGCAGGTCGACCGCGATGCCTGCAATGCTGTCCAGCCGGCGGAAATCCGAATGGCCGGGGACCGCTTCGCAGGGAACGGCCGGCGCGCTCATTGCCCTTCGGCTGGCGCCGGCGCGGCCGGCACCGCCGGCACAGGACTGGTCAGTACATCCAGCATGGCGGCGGTTTCCGCATCCGGCGTGCCGTCGAACAGGGAAGGACGGTACTTGGTCTGGAATACCGAAATCACATTGCGCGTGGCCTGATCCAGCTCGCCGTTCTGCGGCACGGCGTAGCCGATCTCCGCCAGTTTGCGCTGGAACCACGCCACGTCCGGCAACTGTTCCTGCAAGCCCGGAAGACGCGCCGCCACACGGCTCGGTTCCGGCCACGGAATCAGGCCCGCATCGGCCAGCTGCTTCCACGGGAAAGCCGGCCCCGGGTCCTGCTTGCGCTGCGGCGCGATATCGTTATGCCCGAGGATATTCCCCATCGGGATGTTGTGGCGCCTGACGATATCCTTCAACAGCAAAATCAGCTGATCGATCTGCGCCTGCGGGAATGGCGCGTACACACGTCCCTGCGCCGTCTCCTTGAAACCCGGATTCACAATCTCAATCCCGATCGACGCCGAATTGAGCTGGTTATAAATCTTCCAGCTACTAAAACCGGCATGATTCGACTGCCGCGATTCATCCACCAGCGTGTAGAAAAACGGCTGCTCCGTATCCGTCAACAGATAATGCGCGCTCACCTGCGTGCCATGCGCCAGCGTGGCGATGGAATGCGGCAGATCGCTCACCGTGTAATGCAGGATTACATACTTGACGCGGTCGCTCTGCGCCTTCGCAGTCAGCGAGTGATCGAAGCGCGGGCCTTGCGGCGGCGCCACCGTGGCGCAACCGGCCAGCAGGGCAGTCAAAGCGAGTAGCGGAACAATTTTCATAAGCGAGTCTGCGTCGGTTCAATGATGGGAGTGTAGAGCAATCCGCGCCGCCGCGTGGTGCGCCAGCGTGTGACGCTGCACCATCGACAATTCCGAAGGCAGCGCCGCCCGCATGCTCTGCGCGATCAGCGGATGCAGATGCGCGGCCCGTCCGCCCAGCGCGATCGGGCGCGCGCCGTAACGGCCCACCAGCGCCAGCGCGATCCGCGCCAGCTCGTTGCCCGCCCGTTCCAGGATATTGCGCGCCACCGGATCGGTATCCGCACTGGCGGCGACGGCCAGCGCCAGGCGTCCGATCGCGCCGCGATCCTGCCCGTAAATGAACTGGCGCGACACCGACCAGTCGCTGCCGCCGAGCTGCGCAAACACCGCGCGCGCCATGGCAGACTGCTGCCACACACCGGGCTGCTCGTCCTCCAGGCGCCAGATGTGGCGCATGGCTTCGCGCGCGATCCAGAAACCGCCGCCGCCATCGTCCAGCGTGACGCCACGCCCGCCGGCCCGGTGGAACTGGCCATCCGCGTCGATGAACGCGGCGATGGAGCCGGTGCCGGCATACACCAGATAACCGTCGCCCGGAGCAAAGCTGTCCAGATAGGCGATCTCCACGTCGTTGCGCATGCCGATGGAGGATGGCGCCAGCTTCAGCACCTCCGCCAGCATCTGCGCGGCTTGCGTGCTGACGCCATCGAAGCCCGTCAAACCGGCGCACACACGCAGCGGTTGGCCCGCCGCCAGCACCTGTGTCGCCAGCATGGCAAAGATACCGCGCACCGCGTCGCGTCCGGCCGTGCTGCCCATCTGCGTGGCCGACATGCCGGCCACGCTGCCCTCGGCCACAATAGCGCCCGCCGCATCGGCCAGCGCCCAGCGGGTTTGCGTGCCTCCTGCATCGATGCCCAGACCGAGATCGCTCATCATCAGCTCCGTGTGTACACGTTGATACGTTCACTTTCATTGCCAAGGCGGTCGACCGCGCTGACCACCACCGATTGCGCCGCGCCGCCCGCCGCATCATCGGCCAGCAGCAGCACCGGACGCGATGCCGGCGCCACCGCGAAGCGCCACTCGCCGCCATAGCGCGACCAGATGGCGTAATGCGCCACCGGCTTGCCGGCGCCGGCCGACAACTTCAGGGCCACGCCATTGCTTTCGCGCCGTGCGGCGGCCTGGGGAGCGGCTGGCGCGTCCGATCCCAGCCACGGCGTGGCCGGCGTCAGCGCGGCGGTCTGGTAAGCCTGCGATTTCAGCTGATCGGTAATGCCCTTGCGGTTCTCCATGAGCGGCGCGATGGAGAAATGCAGATGGCCGCGCACGCCGTTGCGGCTGCGCGTGACGCCGATCTGCTTGACGATTTCCTCCGGCGCGAAAGCCTTGGCGCTGTTGTCGATGCGGCTGGTGTACAGGCCTGGCCATACATGGCGCGCGCGCGTGTTCTGCGCCAGCCAGTAATCGAGCAGCACATCGAAAGCCTGCGGCGCCTGCGCCACCGGCCAGTATAGCTGCGGCGCCAGGTAATCGAGCCAGCCATTGGCCAGCCACAGTTCCGCGTCCGCATACAGCTTGTCGTACTGGCTGAAGCCGATGATGCCGGCCGGCCGCCGGTCCGGACGGCCGATGCCGAAGGGGCTGATGCCGAAACGCACCCACGACTTCTCCTTGCGGATGCCGAGATACATGGCTTCGATCAGCGCATTGACGTTCTGGCGGCGCCAGTTCGCGCGGTCCAGCGTGCCGCCGCCCAGCAGATAGCGCTGCCACGACGGCTGGTCCGGAAACTCCAGCTCCTGCTTGCCGCCGCCACTGCTGCTGGCGTCCAGCGCCACGCCTTCCGGGCCGGCGGCATTCGGCGTATCGATCGGATAGGGATAGAAATAATCGTCGATGTGCACGCCATCGATATCGTAGCGGCGCACCACATCCAGCACCACATCCAGCGTGTGCTGCGAAGCGGAGGCTTCGCCAGGATCCATCCACAGATAGCGGCCATACGGCTTGACCACCTCCGGCTGCCTGCGGCCGATGTGGCTGGCCGCCAGCGGCGATTTGGCCGTGGCGTGGCGCGCGCGGTAAGGGTTGAACCAGGCATGCAGTTCCAGTCCGCGCGCGTGCGCCTGCTCGATCCAGAACTGCAGCGGATCCCACGGGTGCGCCGGCGCGCGTCCCTGCTGGCCGGTGAGGAATTCCGACCACGGCTCCAGCTCGGACGGATAAATCGCATCGGCGCTCGGACGCACTTGCAGCACGATGGCGTTCAGGTTCAGCGCCCGGGCACGGTCGAGAATGGCGAGGGCTTCGGCCTGCTGCCTGGCCGTGCTCAGGTTGCTGCGGCTGGGCCAGTCGATATTGGCCACGGTGGACACCCAGGCGGCGCGGAATTCGCGCGGCGCGGGCGGCGGCGTATGGGCGTTGACGGCGGCCGGCGCCGAAGGTGCAGCCGGCGCTCCCGCAGGCGCAGGCGGGCTGCCCGGCGCGGCTCCGGTTTCCGGCATGGGCGCGGTCGGCGTACTGGAACAACCCTCAAGCAAGGCCGCGATGCCTGCCGCCACGCCGGCCGACAAGGTTAGCCGCTTCTTCGCATTAAAAACCAAAACCACTCTCCGAATCAGTTGACACCGTATTGTAATGGCTCACCGGCCGAATTCGTCCGGAATGCGCACCAGCGCGGCCATCGCAAACGCGGGCAAGGTGGAAATGCAGGCCCAGATGAAAAAGTTTTGATAACCGAGCTGCTGCTGTATCCAGCCGCTGACCATGCCCGGCAGCATCATGCCGAGGGCCATGAAACCGGTGCAGATGGCGTAATGGGCGGTTTTATGCTCGCCGTCGGCCACCAGCACCATGTACAACAGGAAGGCGGCAAAGCCGAAACCGTAGCCGAACTGCTCGACCGCCAGGCAGGCGGCAATCACATGCAGATCGCCCGGCAGGGCCGTGGCCAGATAGACAAACACCAGATCCGGCACGTGCATGATGAACACCATCGGCAGCAGCGCGCGCTTGAGGCCGAAGCGCGACACCGTCACGCCGCCGGCCAGTCCGCCCATCACCAGCGCGCACACGCCGATGCTGCCGTACACCAGGCCGAAATCCGAGGTACTGAGGCCGAGTCCGCCCTTGTCGCGCGGATCGAGCAGAAACGGCGCCGCCATTTTCAGCAACTGCGCCTCGCCGAGCCGGTACAGCAGCAGAAAGCCGAGCGTGGTGAGAATGGCCGGCTTGCGGAAAAAGCTGCGGAAAGTGTGGACAAAATCCCGCCACAGCGCGCCGCCGCTGGCGTGGCTGCGGTCCGAATCCGGGCGCGGCAGCACGAACTGGTGCCAGGCGCACAAGGCGCAGTACAGCGCCGCCATCAGCCCGAACACCAGCGACCACGCATGGGCCGGATCGCCGGAGGTCTTGATCAATTCCCCGGCGATATACACCAGTCCGCCTTGCCCGCCGATCATCGCCAGCTTGTAAAAAGCGCTGCGCACGCCGACAAACGCGGCCTGCAGATGCCGGGTTGGCAGGCCCAGCATGTAAAAGCCATCGGAGGCGATATCGTGGGTGGCCGAGCTGAACGCCATTAGCCAGAAAATCACCAGCGTCCAGCGGAAGAAATCCGGCGCATGCAGCGTCAGCGCGACCGCCGCGAAGCAGGCGCCGCCGACCAGCTGCATCAGCACCGTCCAGCGCCGCTTGGTGCCGAACATCTCCACGATGGGCGACCACAGCGGCTTCACCACCCACGGCAGATACAGCCAGGCCGTATAAAACGCCAGATCGGCATTGGAGATACCGAGATTCTTATACATCACAGTGGACAGCAGCATCACCGCCACATACGGCACACCCTGTCCAAACGACACACTCGGCACCCAGGCCCAGGCACTACGTTCTCGCATATCCACTCCAGCAATCCGGGGTCAGGTCCGTCATTTCTACACAGACTGAACTGTAACAGGCCTCACGGATCAGATCGTGTAGAAATGGCGGACCTGACCCCGGATTATTGCAGGGCGGCGCGGACGTTGCCGTTGGTTTGGTCGAGCAGGGCCTGGGCCTGGTCGGCTGTCTGTTTTTTGAGCAACATGACGATGGCGACTTTGACTTGATGCTGGCATTGCTCCAGCGCGGCGCGGGCAGTGTCGGCATCCACGCCGGTGGCGTACATGGTCAGGTGGATGGTGCGTTCGGTCAGCTTGGCGTTGGTGGCCTGCAGGTCGACCATCAGGTTGCCGTAGACTTTGTGCAGCCGCACCATCAGGGCCGTGGACAAGGTGTTGAGGACGATTTTCTGCGCCGTGCCGGCCTTTAAGCGCGTACTGCCGGAGAGGACTTCCGGCCCGGTGTCCAGCAGGATGCCGACGTCGGCGCCGGCCAGCAGCGGCGTGCCGGCGTTGTTGGCGATGCCCACCGCCAGCGCCCCCACCGTGCGCGCCGCCTGCAACGCTCCCAGCACATACGGCGTGGTGCCGGACGCGGCCACCAGCAGGATCACGTCGTTGTAGGCGGGATAGAGCAGCCGCAGGTCGGCGGCTCCGCGGCTGAGGTCGTCTTCCGCCCCCTCGACCGCCTCGAACATGGCCCCCAGGCCGCCGGCCAGCAAGGCCACCGCCCGCTCATGCGGCCAGGAAAACGTCGGGAACAGTTCCGCGCTGTCCAGAATACCCAGCCGGCCCGAGGTGCCGGCACCCACATAGATCAGCCGCCCGCCCGCCGCAATGCGCGACGCCATGGCCGCCACGGCCGCGCTGATGCTGGCCGCAGCCGCCTTCACAGCCACTGCCGCCTGCGCCTGATCGTCGAGCAGGGCATCGACCAGGTCCTCTACCGGATAGAGGTCCAGGTCCGTGTGCTGTGTACTCGGCGTTTCGGTTTTGAGCATGGTTCAGTTTGCGCGACGCATCTCCGCCACAAAGTCGTAGTGATCGCTATGGCAATACGAATGGGTCAGCTCCATAGCCTCGCCCGATTCCAGATAGGCAATACGGGTGATGTACAGCACCGCCTGGCCCTCGGGCACGCCCAGTTGCTTGGCCAGCTCGGCCGGGGCATTCATGGCGCGGATGTGCTGCAAGGCGCGCGCCGGCGCTTTGTTGATGCTTTCCAGATATTGATACAGCGAGTTGCCGACCGCGTTAGGATCGTTCAGCACGGTCTGCGGCAGCACCGATACTTCATAGGCCATCACCACGTCGTCCGCCAGACGCAGGCGCTCCAGCCGCGCCACCTTGGAGTACGGCGACAGGCCCAGACTCAGCTGCTCTTCCGGCGTCGGCGTCACCACCGCGCGCTTGAGCCAGCGCGAGCCGGGGATGTGGCCGCGCTGCTGCAATTGCTCCGAAAAACTGGTGAGGTTGGACAGCGGCTGCTCGATGCGCGGCGCAATATAGTTGCCCGATCCGCGACGGCGCACCACCAAACCCTGGTCCACCAGCTGGTCGATGGCCTTGCGCGCCGTCACCCGCGAGACGTTCAGCAGCTCGGACAAGGTCCGCTCGGACGGCAGCGCCTGGTCAACCTGATAGCGGCCATTGAGCACATCGTCGCTCAATTTGCGGGCAATTTGCATGTACAGCGGCGAACTGTCATTGGCGTCCGCCTTGAATTCAACACTGGTCTGGCTCATTCAATTCTCCTCACGCCTCTAGTGTAATAGCGATGCGGAAAACGGTGTGCGCAACGCGAGGTGTGAATCAACAATATTTATACATGTAGCATAACGCCTGGCGCGGCAGAATGCCCGCATTTGGCGGATAATGCGGGGTTTGCATCACCAGCCCCGGCTGTTTCTACCATGTCCAAGAAGTCCACCGCGCCCGCCGGCTGTCCCTGTGGCGGCCCCTCGCTAGCCACTTGCTGCGGCCCGTATATCGCCGGCACGGCCATCGCGCCGACCGCCGAAGCGCTGATGCGCTCGCGCTATACCGCCTACGGCCAGCGCAACGAGTCCTACCTGCTGGCCACCTGGCACGCCAGCACCCGTCCAACCGAGCCCATCATGAGCGACGAGGAAAAGGTGCAATGGCTGGGACTTGAGGTAAAATCTGCTTTACGTTTACGTCAACGTAAAGCAGATGATGCCGATCTGACAAAAGATACGGTGGAGTTTGTCGCCCGGTTCAAGATCAATGGCCGCGCGCAGCGCCTGCACGAGATTAGCAATTTTGTACGCGAACCGGCGGAAGGAGGAGACCTGCGCTGGTTTTACGTTGACGGTAGTTTTCCAGAATAATGACCAATTCGGGGTCAGAGCCGACATTCGGACACGAGCTCAGCTACGCTGTAGCTGAGCTCGTGTCCGAATGTCGGCTCTGACCCCGAACTAGAAAGGAAAAGCAATGCCGCAGATCGAAAGCAAGCTCAACCCTCGTAGCGAGGATTTCAAGGCCAACGCCGCCGCCATGCAGGCCGTCGTCGACGATTTGCGCGACAAGGTCGCCAAGATCGCCCTCGGCGGCGGCGAGGCGGCGTCGGCCAGGCACGTCGCCCGCGGCAAGCTGCTGCCGCGCGACCGCGTGCAGATGCTGCTCGATCCCGGCACGCCTTTCCTCGAACTGTCGCAGATGGCCGCCTATGGCATGTACGACGATGCCGCGCCGGCCGCCGGCATCATCACCGGCATCGGCCGCGTGGCCGGGCAGGAATGCGTGATCGTCTGTAACGATGCCACCGTGAAGGGCGGCACCTATTACCCGATGACGGTGAAGAAGCACCTGCGCGCGCAGGAAATCGCCGATCAGAATAATCTGCCGTGCATTTACCTCGTCGATTCCGGCGGTGCCAATCTGCCGAATCAGGATGACGTGTTCCCGGACCGCGACCACTTCGGCCGCATTTTCTACAATCAGGCCAACCTGTCGGCCAAGGGCATTCCGCAGATCGCGGTGGTGATGGGTTCCTGCACCGCCGGCGGCGCTTACGTGCCGGCCATGAGCGACGAATCCATCATCGTCAAGGAGCAAGGCACCATCTTCCTCGGCGGCCCGCCGCTGGTGAAGGCGGCCACCGGCGAGGTGGTCACGGCGGAAGACCTGGGCGGCGGCGACGTGCATACGCGCCTGTCCGGTGTGGCCGACCATCTGGCGCAGAACGATTTGCACGCGCTGTCGCTGGCGCGCACCATCGTCTCAAACCTGAACCGCACCAAGCCGCAGCAAGGCGCGCTGCGCGAGGCCGTGGAGCCGGCGTACGCCGCTTCCGAATTGTACGGCGTGATTCCGGTCGATACCCGCAAGCCTTTCGATGTGCGCGAAGTCATCGCCCGCATCGTCGACGGCAGCGAGTTCGATGAATTCAAGGCCCGCTACGGCACCACACTGGTGTGCGGCTTTGCCCATATCTTCGGCATGAAGGTCGGCATCATCGCCAACAACGGCATCCTGTTCTCGGAATCCGCGCTGAAAGGCACGCACTTCATTGAGCTGTGCGCGCAGCGCAAAATCCCGCTGGTGTTCCTGCAAAATATCACCGGCTTCATGGTCGGCCGCAAGTACGAAAACGAAGGCATCGCCCGCAACGGCGCCAAGATGGTGACCGCCGTGGCGACAGCCAAGGTGCCGAAGTTCACCGTCATCATCGGCGGCAGCTTCGGCGCCGGCAACTATGGCATGTGCGGCCGCGCCTTCTCGCCGCGCTTCATGTGGATGTGGCCTAATGCGCGCATCTCGGTGATGGGCGGCGACCAGGCGGCATCGGTGCTGGCCACGGTGAAGCGCGATGGCATTGAAGCCAAGGGCGGCGCGTGGTCGGCCGAAGAGGAAGCCGCGTTCAAACAGCCGATCAAGGAGCAGTACGAGCATCAGGGCCACCCATACTACGCCACCGCGCGCCTGTGGGACGACGGCGTGATCGATCCGGCCGATACGCGCATGGTGCTGGGCCTTGGCCTGTCCGCCGCGCTGAATGCGGAAATCGAAGACACCAGGTTCGGCGTGTTCCGCATGTAAGGAGCGATGAAGATGACCTACACCACGCTCACCATCGAACGCGAAGGCCGCATTGCCACTGTCACGCTGAACCGCCCGGACGTGCGCAACGCCTTCAACGAAACGACCATCGCCGAGATTAAGCAGGCCTTCGTTGAACTCGGTGAAGATGCCGATCTGCGCGCCATCGTGCTGGCGGCGAACGGCCCGGCCTTCTGCGCCGGTGCCGATTTGAACTGGATGAAAAAAATGGCGGGCTACACGCACGCCGAAAACCATGCCGACGCTCTGCAACTGGCGGAGATGCTGCGCACGATCTACCTGTGCCCCAAGCCCGTGGTGGCGAAGGTGCAGGGCGATTGCTACGCCGGCGGCATGGGCCTCGTGGCCGCGTGCGACATCATCGTCGCGGTGGAGGAGGCCAATTTCTGCCTGAGCGAAGTGAAACTGGGTCTGATCCCCGCGACCATTTCGCCTTACGTGATCAAGGCCATGGGCGAAAACGCCTCGCGCCGCTACTTCCTGACGGCCGAACGTTTCGGCGCGCAGGAAGCGCTGCGCATCGGCTTTGCGCACGAAGTGGTTTCTGCCGACGCGCTTGATGCGAAGGTCGCGGAGATCGTCAAAGCGCTGGTCAACAACAGCCCGAACGCAGTGCAGCAAGCCAAAGCGCTGGTGCGCGAAGTGGCCGGGCAAGAAGTCAACGATGCGCTGCTGGCCGATACGGCCGAACGCATCGCGCAAATCCGCGCCTCGGACCAAGGGCGCGAAGGCGTGGCTTCCTTCCTTGAGAAGAGAAAGCCCGCCTGGCTAAGTTAGGAGCAGTTTTGGAATTGAATAAACAAAGCGACTGGGTAGCGCGCAGCTTGCGCAGTGTTTGGCATCCGTGCACCCAGATGCAGCATCACGAAACCGTGCCTCTGATCCCGGTCAGCCGGGGCAAGGGCGCATGGCTGTACGACCACGAAGGCCGCCGCTACCTCGACGCGATCAGTTCGTGGTGGGTGAATCTGTTCGGCCACGCTAACCCGCGCATCAATGCGGCCTTGAAGGATCAGCTGGACACGCTGGAACACGCCATGCTGGCCGGCTTCACACACGAACCGGTGATTGAGTTGTCCGAAAAGCTGTCGGCGCTGACCGGCCATGTACTGGGCCACAGCTTCTACGCCAGCGATGGCGCCTCCGCCGTTGAAATCGCGCTCAAGATGAGCTTCCACTCGTGGCGCAATAACGGACACGCAGACAAACAGGAATTCGTCTGCCTCAAGGGCAGCTACCACGGCGAAACCATCGGCGCGCTGGCCGTGACCGATGTGGCGCTGTTCAAGGACGCCTACGGCCCGCTGCTGCGCGCCTCGCAAACCGTGATGTCGCCGGACTGGCGCCTCGCGCCGGAAGACGGTAGCGCCGACGAGCGCGCGCAGGCGCAAGCGCGCCGCGCCGCCGCCGACGTCGAGCGCCTGTTCATCGAACGCGGCGACAAGATCGCCGCCATCATCATCGAACCGCTGGTGCAATGCGCCACCGGCATGGCGATGCACGATCCGCTCTACCTGCAACTGGTGCGCGCCTTGTGCGACCGGCACAAGGTTCACCTGATCCTCGACGAAATCGCCGTCGGCTGCGGCCGCACCGGCACTTTCTTCGCCTGCGAACAGGCAGGCGTGTGGCCGGACTTCCTGTGCCTGTCGAAGGGCATCAGCGGCGGCTACCTGCCGCTGTCGCTGGTGATGACGCGCGACGACATCTACCAGGCCTTCTACAGCAACGACGTCACCCGCGGCTTCCTGCACTCGCACTCCTACACCGGCAATCCGCTGGCCTGCCGCGCCGCGCTGGCAACGCTGCAAATCTTCGAAGAAGACGATGTGCTGAACGCCAATCGCGTGAAAGCCGAACGCCTGACGCAAGCCCTGCAACCGCTGGCGCAGCACGAACAAGTGCGCAACTTCCGCCAGCGCGGCATGATCTGGGCCTTCGACGCCATCGACGCGCCGAAAGACTTCTCGCGCCGCTTCTTCGCCACCGCGACCGAGCACGAACTGCTGATGCGCCCCATCGGCTCCACCGTCTACATGATGCCGCCGTACATCCTCAGCGACGAGGAAATCGACGGCCTGGCCGCCAGCACACTGGCCGTGTTCAACCAAGTGATGGCGGGCTGACATGGAACTGCTCAAACGACTCAACCAGCAACTGCAAGCGCTGGACGACCAACAGCTGATCCGCAAGCGCCGCACCGTCGATACGCCGTGCGGCCCGCGCGTGAGCGTGGATGGCCGCGAACTGCTGGCCTTCTGCAGCAACGACTACCTCGGCCTCGCCAACCACCGCAAGATCAAGCTCGCGCTGCAAGAGGGCGCTGCCATCTACGGCGTCGGCAGCGGCGCCTCGCACCTCATCAGCGGCCATGTGCGCGCGCATGCGATGCTGGAAGAGCGGCTAGCGCAATTCGTCGGCGCCCATCTGGAAGCGCCGCGCGCGATCAGCTTCTGCACCGGCTACATGGCCAACCTGGCTATCATCACCGGCCTCACCGCCGGCGACAAGGAAGCGGAAATCTTCTCGGAAGAGCTGAACCACGCCTCGCTGATCGACGGCGTGCGCCTGTCGCGTGTCAAGGCCCACGTCTATCCCCACGCCAACCTGCAAGCGCTGGAAACCCTGCTCAAAGCCAGCAAGGCCGCTACCAAGGTCGTCGTGACGGACAGCGTATTCAGCATGGATGGCAACCTCGCGCCGCTGCCGCAGCTGCTGGCCCTGTGCGAACAGCACAACGCCTGGCTGGTGGTGGACGACGCCCACGGCTTCGGCACGCTGGGCGACAACGGCCACGGCGCGCTGGAGCATTTCAAGCTGCATTCGCCGTATCTGGTCTATATGGGTACCCTCGGCAAGGCCGCCGGCGTGGGCGGCGCTTTTGTGGCCGCGCACGAAACCGTGATCGAAACCCTGATCCAGAAAGCCCGTCCCTACATCTTCACCACCGCCACACCGCCGGCGCTGGCGCACGCCCTGCTGACCAGCCTTGACCTGCTGGAAGGCGAGGAAGGCGTCACACGGCGCGCACATTTGCAGGCATTGGTGGCACAATTGGACGATGGCCTGCGCCTGGAGCGCTGGCGGCGCCTGCCCTCGAAGTCTGCGATCCAGCCTATCCTGATCGGCGATAATGCCGAAACCATGCGCGCCGGCGCGGCCTTGTACGAACAAGGCCTGTGGGTCGGCGCCATCCGCCCGCCCACCGTGGCGCCCGGAACCGCGCGCCTGCGCGTCACGCTGTCGGCAGCACACAACAGCATGGAAGTCGCAAAATTGATAGGCGCGCTCAATGCACTGGAAAAGGAGCTGAAATGAGCCTGGACGATCCTGTGTTAGCAGTCGCTCCACAAACGCAAGCAACGGCGGCAGGCAGCGGCGTGCCGCCGCGCTTCAACTGCTTTGTCACCGGCACCGATACGGAAATCGGCAAGACGCTGATCTCATCCGCCATGCTGCACGCGCTGGTGCAGAGCGGTGTACGCGCCTGCGGCATGAAGCCGGTGGCGGCCGGCGCTGAGCTGGGCGACGACGGCAAATGGCACAACGACGATTGCGACCGCCTGGCCGCCGCCGGCAATGTGCACCTGCTGCAGTCGATCACCACGCCGTTCCTGCTGAAAGAACCGGCCGCGCCGCACATCGCCGCCGAGCTGGAAGGCATCACCATTTCGCCGGTGCCGATCATCGCGGCCTATGTGGAAATCAACGCCGCGTCGGACGCGGTGGTGGTGGAAGGCGTGGGCGGCTTCATCGTGCCGCTGAACGACGAATTCGACACCGCCGATCTGGCCGAACAACTGGCGCTGCCGGTGGTGCTGGTGGTGGGCCTGCGCCTTGGCTGCATCAGTCACGCGCTGCTGACGGTGGAAGCGATTTTGTCGCGCGGCCTGAAGCTGGTCGGCTGGATCGCGAACGAAACCCAGGCCGACATGGCTTTTGCCGACGAAAACGTGATGGCGCTGGAGCAGCGCATCCCGGCGCCATTCCTCGGCCGTGTGCCGCGCCTTGAAGAGCCCACCGCCGAAGCGGCGGCCGAATATATCGATTTTACGCAGCTGCCAAATTGGCCGCTGCCAAACGCAATTTGAACGAAGAAGGAACCAAGATGTCCGAGAACACCCTGCAAGAACCGAAGGTCGTTTCCCTGCACCGCCCGACCGCGCCGATCCAGCCTGCGGCGTCCACCTGGCCGCGCGAAGAAGTACTGGCATTGTTTGACCTGCCGTTCAACGATCTGCTGTTCAAGGCACAGCAAGTCCACCGCGCCAACTTCCCGGATGGCGACGTGGAACTGGCTACGCTGCTGTCGATCAAGACCGGCGGCTGCGAAGAAGATTGCGGCTACTGCCCGCAGGCTGCGCGCTACGACACCGGCGTGGAAGCCAAGAAGATCCTCGACATCGACACCGTGCTGGATGCGGCCAGGCAGGCCAAGGACAACGGCGCTACCCGTTTCTGCATGGGCGCTGCATGGCGTAGTCCAAAAGACCGTGACATGGACAAGGTGGAAGAGATGGTGCGTTCGGTGAAGGCCCTGGGCCTGGAAACCTGCGCCACGCTGGGCATGCTGGAAGAGCATCAGGCACAGCGCCTGAAGGATGCGGGCCTCGATTACTACAACCACAATCTGGACACCGCGCCTGAGTTCTACGACAACGTGATCTCGACCCGCGAATACCAGGACCGTCTGGACACGCTGGGCCATGTGCGCGAAGCGGGCCTGAAAGTTTGCTGTGGCGGCATCGTCGGCATGGGCGAGTCGCGCGACCAGCGCGCCGGCCTGATTGCACAGCTGGCGAATCTGAATCCGTATCCGGAATCGGTGCCGATCAACCACCTGGTGCAGGTGGAAGGCACGCCGCTGCACGGCCTGCCGCCGCTGGACCCATTTGAATTCGTGCGCACCATCGCCGTGGCGCGCATCACCATGCCGAAAGCGCGCGTGCGTCTGTCGGCCGGCCGCCGCGAGCTGGGTGAAGCGGTGCAAGCCATGTGCTTCATGGCCGGCGCCAACTCGATCTTTTACGGCGACAAGCTGCTGACTACCGATAATCCGGAGGCCAACGACGACCGCGCGCTGCTGGAGAAACTGGGCTTGCGTACGCGCGGCGCGGTGCTGGAATCGGTACAAAAAGAGAGCTGCGGCTGCTGATCGCAAGCCTCGCTCAAGCATCACCATAAAAAAACTTCCGGCCACAAGCCGCAAAGAGAGAGACGATGTTTACAAAAATTCTGATCGCCAATCGTGGTGAAATCGCCTGCCGTGTGGCCGCCACCGCGCGCCGCATGGGTATCAAGACTGTGGCCGTGTATTCGGAAGCGGACGCCAACGCCAAACACGTCGCCGTGTGCGACGAAGCGGTGCTGATCGGTCCTGCCGCCGCCAAGGAAAGCTATCTGTGCGGCGACAAGATCATCGCCGTGGCCAAGGCCTCCGGTGCGCAAGCCATCCATCCGGGCTATGGCTTCCTGTCGGAGAACGCGGAGTTTGCGGACGCCTGCGCGGCAGCGGGCCTTGTATTCATTGGCCCGCCTGCATCGGCGATGCGCGCGATGGGCTCCAAATCGGCCGCCAAGCAGCTGATGGAGAAGGCCAACGTGCCGCTGGTGCCGGGCTATCACGGCGAGCAGCAGGATGCGGAGTTCCTGCACGACGAAGCCGATCGCATCGGCTATCCGGTGCTGCTCAAGGCATCGGCCGGCGGCGGCGGCAAGGGCATGCGGGTGGTGGAGAATTCGGCCCAGTTCAAGGACGCGCTGGCGTCCTGCAAGCGCGAGGCGATCAGTTCTTTTGGTGACGACAAGGTGCTGGCGGAGAAATACCTCCAGCGTCCGCGTCACATTGAAATTCAGGTGTTTGCCGATACACTCGGCAATTGCATCTATCTGTTCGAGCGCGATTGCTCGGTTCAACGACGCCACCAGAAAGTGCTGGAAGAAGCGCCTGCGCCGGGCATGTCGGCCGAGCGCCGCGCGGCGATGGGCGAAGCCGCCGTTGCCGCCGCGCGCGCCGTGGGCTATGTCGGCGCGGGCACGGTGGAGTTCATCGCCAATCAGGACGGTACGTTCTACTTCATGGAGATGAACACCCGCCTGCAAGTCGAACATCCTGTCACCGAAATGATCACCGGCACCGACCTCGTTGAATGGCAGCTGCGCGTTGCCGCCGGCGAGCCATTGCCGAAGCAGCAGCACGAACTGGCCATCAACGGCCACGCCATCGAAGCGCGCATCTACGCGGAGAACCCGGAAAAAGGCTTCCTGCCCTCGATCGGCACGCTGCGCCACCTCGGCACGCCGGATGCCGTTTCGTTTGAGCTGGGCGGTGTGGCCGCAGCTCCGGCGGCTGTGCGTATCGACTCCGGCGTGCGCGAGGGCGATGCCATCTCGCCGTTCTACGATCCGATGATCGCAAAGCTGATCGTCTGGGGCGCAGACCGCAAGCAGGCCCTGGCCCGCATGGCGCAGGCACTGGCGCAGTACCAGATCGTCGGCCTAGCCACCAACATCGCCTTCCTGAAACGCCTGGTGGAAGGCCAGGCCTTCGCCACCGCCGATCTGGATACAGGCCTGATCGAACGCAATCACGACAGCCTGTTCCCGGCCGCGCAGCCCGCGCCGGCGAGCGCCCTCGCGCTGGCTGCCGTCGCGCTGCTGGCCGGAGAGTCGCGCACTCCCAACGCCGCCGATCCGTGGAGCCACACGACTGGCTGGCGCCTGAACCAATCGTACGCCCGCAAGCTCGCCTTCACCGACGAACACACGGCCTACGACACCTACGTCACCTATCGCCCTGAAGACTGGTTGTTCAGCGCCGGCAGCAACGCGCCGCTCGCGCTCAGCCTCGCCGCCTGCAGCGGCAACGACTACAGCATCAAACTCGGCGACACCGCCGCCCACGGCACCGTGCTGCGCGACGGCGATGTGTTCCACGTCTTCGCTAACGGCGCCCACTACCAGCTGGCCTGGAACGACCCGATGGCCCATGCCGGAGAAGTGGAATCCGAAGGCGGCCGCCTCACCGCGCCGATGCCGGGCAAGGTTGTCGCCGTCCTCGCCAGCAAAGGACAGGAAGTCCGGAAAGGCGAAGCACTGGTCATCATGGAAGCCATGAAAATGGAACACACCATCGCCGCCCCGCACGACGGCGTGATCGACGACATCCTTTACGCAGTCGGCGATCAGGTGGCGGACGGCGCACCGCTGCTGGCCTTCAAGGCGGCATAAAAGGAGAACCCATGCGCATACTGCTACACCGCGCTGACGGCAAAACCGAACCTTGGATCAAGGACTTCGCCAAGTACCTGCCGGAAGCCGAAATCGAAATCTGGCATGCCGGCGAAAAGTGCCAGGCCTGCGATTACGCCGTGGTGTGGTCGCCGCCCGAGGCCATGCTGGCGGAACTGGCGACGGTGAAAGCCATCTTCGTCACCGGTGCGGGCGTGGATGCGTTGCTCAAATTCGGCGACGCGCTGCCTGCCCACATTCCCATCGTCCGCCTTGAAGACGCGGGCATGGCGGTGCAGATGGCGGAATACGTCACTCACTCCGTGCTGCGTTACTTCCGCCGCTTCGACGAATACGAAGCGCAGGCGCGCGCCGGACAGTGGGCGCCACTGCCTCAGCATCACAAGGAAGATTTCGCCATCGGCGTTCTTGGCATGGGCGTGCTGGGCAAGCGCGTGCTGGAAGCGCTGGCGCCGTTCGGCTTCCCGCTGCGCGGCTGGAGCCGCACCGAAAAAACCATGCCCGGCGTGCAGTGCTTCTCGGGCGCCGACGGTCTCGATACCTTCCTGCGCGGCACCCGCGTGCTGGTCTGCATGCTGCCGCTGACGCCGGACACCAGCAACATCATGGACCGCACCAACATGAACAAGCTGCCGGAAGGCGCGTACATCATCAACGTCGCGCGCGGCGCGCACATTGCGGAGCCGGATCTGCTTGCGCTGATCAAATCCGGCCACATCGCCGCCGCCACGCTGGACGTATTCCGCAACGAGCCCTTGCCGGCGCAGCATCCGTTCTGGCAGGAGCCGCGCATCACCATCACGCCGCACATCTCCGCGCTGACCTTGCGCCGCGAGAGCGTGCAACAGATTGCCGCCAACATTCGCAAGACCGAAGCCGGTGAAAAAGTCGCCGGCGTGGTCGATCGCACACTGGGATATTGAAATGAGCAGCTTACCGAAACAAGTCAAAATCGTCGAAGTCGGCCCGCGCGACGGCCTGCAGAACGAGAAGGAAAACGTCCCGGCCGAAATCAAGATCGAACTGGTGAACCGCCTGACCAGCGCCGGCTTCCAGAACATTGAAGCCGCGGCCTTCGTGTCGCCGAAGTGGGTGCCGCAGATGGCGACCAGCGCCGACGTCATGGCCGCCATCGACCGCAAGCCGGGCGTGATCTACTCCGCGCTGACGCCGAACATGCAGGGCTTTGAAGCCGCGCTGGCGGCAAAAGCGGACGAAGTAGTGATCTTCGGCTCGGCCTCGGAAGCCTTCTCGCAAAAGAACATCAACTGCTCCATTGCCGAATCGATTGCGCGCTTTGAAGGCGTGGCGAAAGCGGCGAAAGAACACGGCATCCGCCTGCGCGGCAGCATCAGCTGCACCTTCGGCTGCCCGTATCAGGGCGAAGTGCCGCTGGACGCGGTGGCCGACGTGGTGGGCCGCATGCGCGATCTCGGTTGCGATGAAATCGACATCGCCGACACCATCGGCGTGGCCACGCCGCGCAAGACGCAGGCGGTGATGGAACGCGCCATCCGCGCATTCCGCGTCGATGGCTTGTCCGGCCACTTCCACGACACCTACGGCCAGGCGCTGGCCAACATCTACGCCAGCCTGGAGCTGGGCATTGCGATCTACCACTCGTCGGTATCGGGCCTGGGCGGCTGCCCGTACGCCAAGGGCGCGACCGGCAACGTCGCCACCGAAGACGTGCTGTACATGATGCAGGGCCTGGGCATAGCGACCGGCATCGACCTCGATATCGTGGTGGATGCGGGCCAGTTCATCTCGCAATTCCTCAACCGCAAAGGCGCCAGCCGCGCCGGCAACGCCATCGCCGCCAAGCGCGCCGCGTGAAATCCGGGGTCAGTTCTTGCAATCCCACACGGGCTCATGCACGAATTCAAGAACTGACCCCGGGTTGGGTCACATCTGCCGGAACTGGCGCGTGTAGGCTTCGCTGACGGAGAGTTTGTCGGCGCGGCCTTTGATGCGGATTTCCATCGATGTGCCGTCGCGGTCGATGCGGTCCACCGCTTCCAGATTGACGATGGCGCCACGGTGGATTTGCGCAAACTGGGTCGGGTCCAGTTGCTCGATCAGGCTTTTCAGCGGCAGGCGTATCAGGGCTTCGCCATCGTGCGTGACGACCCGTGTGTATTTGCCATCCGATTGGAAGAACTGCACGTCGCGCACCATCACCAGCCGCACGGTGTTGCCGGCCGATGCCTTGATCCATTTCAGATACTGCACCGGCGCGGGCGCCAATTGCCGCCATACGCCATCCGGCACCGGTGCCGCACTGCGCGTCTTCAGGCGCTTCACCGTTTGCAGCAGCCGCGCCGCCGTTACGGGCTTGACGATGTAATCCACCGCACCCGCCTCGAACGCTTGCACCGCATGCTCGGCGTAAGCCGTCACGAAGACGATCTGCGTGGCCTCGCCCACATGCTGCGCGACTTCGATGCCGCTCAGGCCCGGAATCTGGATGTCGAGGAAAACCACGTCCGGCTTGAGCGCTTCCAGCATGGAAACCGCCTCCACGCCGTTCTCCGCATGGCCGGCGATGTCCAGTTCCGGCCATAGCGCCTGCAGCTGGTCGCGCAGTTCGGCGGCCAGCAGCGGTTCGTCTTCTACGATCAGGGCGATCGGCATCCTTACTCCTTGTTGATGGTCAGGGTGGCGACCACGCCGCCGTGTTCTCCGGCCGTTACCGACAGCGAGGCGCGGTCGCCGTACAGCAGCTGCAAGCGCTCGTGAATATTCGACAGGCCGAAGCCTTGTCCCATCTGCTCGGTCAGGCCGACGCCATCATCGCATACCCGCACGCGCAAGGCGTCGCTGTGCAGTACGGCGGTGATGACGATTTCGCCGTCGCGGCTGGCGCGCTCCAGTCCATGCTTGATGGCGTTTTCCACCAGCGAGATCAGCATCGCCGGCGGAAAGGGCTGGGCCAGCGCGACGTCATCGGCCTCGATATGGAAGCGCAGGCGCTGGCCCATGCGGATCTGCATGATGGACAGATAGTCGCGCACCAGCGCCAGCTCGCGTTCCAGCGTGGACGACACCGAGCGCATGTCGGGCAGGGCGTTTTGCAGGTAGCCGACCAGGTGGTCGAGCATGTGCTGCGCGCTGTCGGCATCGGTGCGGATCAGGTATTTGAGGTTGGCCAGGGTGTTGAACAGGAAGTGCGGTTCGACTTGCGCCTGCAGGGCGGACAGCTTGGCGTTCAGCGCCGTGCGTTCCAGTTCCTGTTCGCGCTTGATGGCGCGCAGGGCGCGGTCTTTTTGCTCGAACTGCGCCCGCAGATGCGCGGCCACCGTTTCCACCGCCTGCAAGGCGCCGCCGCGCTGTATGCTGAAGAAGTCCAGGCCGAAGCGGCGGCGAATGCGCACCTCCACCGGCTGGCCCGCCTCGCCGCTCACCAGCACTTCGGTGCATTGCGTCCGCCACACCGGACGGCGTGGGCCGATCAGGATTTTGCCCTCGAATGGCGAGTAACGGAACACCGCCGGCCCGCCATAGCCCAGCGCCATGCCGACCGCCAGGCCGGACAGGGTTTCGGTGCAGACGTTGTAGGTGGTCAGCGGATCGAGCGGCGAGATCAGCACCCGGCTTGGGCGCGCGCTCATCATTTCTTCCGTCAGCGGTGTGCCGGCCTCGGACAATTCCTTGAGGCGCGCCAGTGCAAGATTGTTGCCGATGATCAGCGGCACCAGCACCGGCCACACCACGCCAAAGAAGATGTTGATCCACGTCCAGCCGCCAGCCTGCAAGGCGGGGCGATGCGGCAGGGAAAACAGGAACGCGAGCAGGGCCGCCATGACGACCACGCCGACAATGGCGGTCGCAGCCCAGGTGCGCAGCAGCGATTGCCAGCGGTAACGCCATGCCAGGCGAGGATCGTGCTCGACGGGAGCGGGCTTGAGGAGGAAGGGTGTGGTATTCATGCGGCCATTCTAGCGCCGCCGGGACGCCGCAACGGCGCTTGCGACGAAGGGGCCAAAATCGGGAATGAAAAGGAAAAAACCCTGTTTGACGTTGCCATCAAACAGGGTTTTTAGATTTTGGTCGGAGTACAAGGATTCGAACCTTGGACCCTCTGGTCCCAAACCAGATGCGCTACCGGGCTGCGCTACACTCCGAAGAAGCAAGATAATACAGCCTGGCGGGGAAGCCGTCAAGTGCCAGTTCAAATCGATGCTATGATTCAAAGATCATGAGTGCCACCATTTCATTCGACAGGCCGGCCCGGCTGCGGCGTCCGGGCATTATCGCGGGGATCGCCATCTCGCTGGTGCTGCATGCGGTGCTGCTGTTCGGCTATCGATTGTCCGCTCCGCCTACGCAACCGCCGCCGCCGCGGACGATGACGGTGTGGCTGCAGCCGCCAGCGCCGCCGAAAGTCGTGGCCAGGGTCGAGCCGCCCCCCGTCAAGGCGGAGCCGCAGCGCAAGCGCGAGCCGCGTGAGCCGGCCCGGACCGCGTCACGCCAGCGCCCGCCGGTGCCAGCTGCCGTGGCGCAGCAGGCGCAGCCGTCATCCGAGCCGCAGGCCATCACCGTGCTGCCGCGCGAGCAGGACCCGCTGTACGCGGATCAGCGTGAGAAAAAATTCAATATGGATGAGGCGCTGAAAACCGCGCGCAGCGTGGCGAAAGAGAAGGCTCAGCCGGGCACACTGACGGCACAGCTGGAATCACATCCGCTGTCCCCGGAAGACCATCAGACCCAGTTGCAAAAAGGCGTGGCCAGCGCCAAGAAGCATGATTGTCTGCAAGCGGGCGCCGGGGCCGGCCTGCTCGCTCCGCTGGTCTGGGCGCTCGACAAGCACTGCAAGTTTTAGCCTTTCAGCGCCAGCGCGCGGTCGTAGAGGGCATTTTTCTTGCGGCCGGTGATTTGCGCGGCAATGCCGGCTGCCTGTTTGACAGGCAGTTCGGCCAGCAGAATGTTCAGCAGGCGGTCGGTTTCGGCATCGTTTTCCTCGTCGGCCGGGGCCGCGCCTTCCAGCAGCACCACGAATTCGCCCTTTTCCCGGTGCGCATCGGCCTTGATCCACGCTTCCGCCTCGGACAGCGGGCAGCGGTGGATTTCTTCGAACATCTTGGTCAGTTCGCGCGCGAACACCACCTGCCGGGTCGGCTCAAACACCGAGGCCAGCGCGCCGGCGCAGTCCAGAATGCGGTGCGGCGCCTCGTAAAACACCATGGTGGCCGTCACCGGACGCAGGGTGGCGAGGAAATTCTCGCGCTGTTTTGCCTTGGCCGGCAGGAAGCCGACAAAATAAAACTGATCGTTCACCAGCCCGCTGGCCGACAGGGCGGTCACCGCCGCCGACGCGCCCGGCAGCGGCAGCACGCGCAAACCGGCGGCCCGCACCGCGTCCACAATCCGCGCGCCCGGATCGGACACGGCCGGCGTACCGGCATCGGACACCAGCGCAATCCGCTCGCCCGCTTGCAAACGCGCAATTAACGTTTCCGCAACCTCGCGCTCATTGTGCTGATGCGCGGCAATCAGCGGCTGGTGCAGGCCGAAACGGTTCATCAGGGTGGCGGTATTGCGCGTGTCCTCGCATGCAACAGCATTGACCAGGCTCAAAACGTGCAGCGCGCGCAGGCTAATATCCGTGACATTGCCGATGGGGGTCGCCACGACGTACAAGGTTGCGCTAGGATAGGTCTGGCGCGCCGTTTCGCCCAGGACGGGCAGGCTGGCGATGGTACTGGAGTCGAGGTCGCTCATTGGGGGTAGGATGAAAAGTGTGAGGTTGACGCTGCTGTGCATGGCTGCCGCAGTGCTGAGTGCATGCAGCACGCCGTTTTGCGACGCGCCGGGAGGATTGTGCTCGCCCCAGCCGGCAAAAACAAGTCTGCCGCCGCCGCCCGTGGTCGTCCGGCCCGCCGCGCCGCTGCCGCCCAAGGCGCCACCCGGACCGGACTTGCCGCCCGCCGAGGTGTTTGCCGTCGACGTGAGCGGCGCCAGCGCCGCTACCGATAGCGGCAATAGCGGCAACAATGGCAACAACGCCAGCCAGCCAGCCATCCGCCAGGCCGACACCGGCGCCCGCTTCGTCAATGACGCCGCCCCGCCGTCCGGCGCCCCGGTCCGCATCGGCCTGCTGCTGCCGCTGCGCTCGGACACGCTGGGCGCGGCCGCCGAATCGGTGCGCGCCGGCTTCATGGCCGGCCTGGAGCGCGACCGCGACAACATCACCGTCACCGTGCTGGAAACCGGCGACGTGCCGCAGGATATCCTGGGCGCCTACGCCCGCGCCCTGCAAAGCCAGGACATCGTGGTCGGTCCGCTGTCGCGCCCGGCCGTGGCGGCCGTGGCCGGCAGCGCCCTGGTCAGCAAGCCCACCATTGCCCTGAATTCCCCTGAAGGCCACGGCCAGGCCGGCGCGCCGGCGCTGCCGCCGCAAATGCTGGCCATCGGCCTGTCCATTGAGGAAGAGGCGCGCCAGGCCGCGCAATGGGCCGCCGCCGACCAGCCGAGCGGCAGCGCGCTGGTGCTGACCACCAGCTCGGCCTGGCAGCGCCGCGTGGCCGCCGCCTTCGCCAGCCAGTGGGAAGGGCGGCTGGGCCGGCCGGTGCGCATCGTCGAGCTGGGCGCGCCGGACGGCTACCTCAGCGATCCGGAACTGGCGCAGCTGCGCGCCCGCCTGCGCCTGGACATGCCGGCCGTGCTGTTCTCGGCCATGGGCGCGGACCAGACCCGCCAGCTGCGCATCGCCCTCGGCAGCGTGCTGACCACCGAGCCCGACAATCCGATTTTCAGCACCGCCGACAAGCTGCCGCCGCCGCCCGCCGTGCCGACCGAGCAATTTGCCAGCCTGCCGATCTACGGCACCTCGGCCCTCAATCCCGGCGCCAGCGCCGGCTTCCCCGGCCGCGACCTGGAAGGCGTGCGCCTGCTGGACCTGCCATGGCAAGTGCAGCGCGACCACCCGGCGGTGATGGTCTATCCACGTCCGCTGCAAACCGGCGTCGGCAGCGCCGACATGGCGCGCCTGTACGCGCTCGGCATTGACGCCTTCCGCGTGGCGCGCGAAATCGCCCGCCACCCGGCCGGCCGCTTCCAGCTGGACGGCGTGACCGGCAAGCTGACGGTCGACTTTGGCGAAGGCCCGGCCAGCTTCGAGCGCATCGAGCAATCGGCGATTTACCAGAACGGCGCGCCGGCGCCCGCCCGCCCATGAGGATGCCATGCCGCGCACTCCACAGCAGCGGCTGGGCCGGCAGGGCGAGGACAGGGCGCTCGGCCATCTGCTCGCCCAGGGCCTGACGCTGCTGGAGCGCAATTTCCTGTGCAAGGCCGGCGAAATCGACCTGATCATGATGGAAGGGCCGACGCTGGTGTTCGTGGAAGTGCGCCAGCGCGCCGGCCGCCAGTTCGGCGGCGCGGTCTACAGCGTCACGCCGGCCAAGCAGCAGCGCCTGTCGCGGGCGGCGCAATATTATCTGTTACGCCATAAAATTCCGCCGCCCTGCCGCTTCGACCTGGTCGCCATCGACGCGGAAAAGTTATCATGGATACAGAACGTGCTGGAGATGTAAGCATTTTTAACAGCGCTTGTCCGGTCTGCCGGATGACTGCACTATAATCAGCACACTATGACTAATCAACGCATCCTCTCGCACTTCCACGAAAGTGCCGAACTCAAAATCCAGTCCGCCACCGTCCTCGCCCCGCACATTGCGCAGGCGATCGAGATGATGTTCTCGGCGCTGTCCAACGGCAACAAGATCCTGGTGTGCGGCAATGGCGGTTCGGCCGCCGACGCCCAGCACTTCGCGGCCGAGCTGGTGGGCCGGTTCGAGCGCGAGCGCTTCCCGCTGCCGGCCATCGCCCTGACCACCGACACCTCCATCCTGACCGCCGTGGCCAACGATTACAGCTACCGCGAGATTTTCTCCAAACAGGTGCAGGCGTTCGGCCAGGCCGGCGACATCCTGCTGGCGTTTTCGACCTCGGGCAACTCGGCCAACGTGATGGCGGCCATCGAGGCGGCGCTGGAGCGCGAGATGCGCGTGGTGGCCCTGACCGGCAAGGGAGGCGGCGCCATCGGCAAGATGCTGACCGACGCCGATGTGCACATCTGCGTGCCGCACGACCGTACCGCCCGTATCCAGGAAGTCCACCTGGTCACCATCCATTGCATTTGCGACGGCATCGACGTCGCCCTGTTCGGAGGAGATGTGAATGAATAATTCCAGCGCTATCTGGAAAAAAGTACAACGTCCGCTGGCCATGAGCGTGCTGTGCGGCGCCATGCTGGCATCGCTGTCGGGCTGCGTCGCGCTGGTCGCGGGCGGAGCGATTTCCGGTACGCTGGCGGCCTCCGACCGCCGCACCTTTGGCGCACAGACCGAAGACCGCGCGATTGAAGTCAAGGGCGCCGTCAAGGTCAACAACATCGGCGGCGATGCGGCGCACGTCAATATCAACAGCTTCAACCGCCGCGCCCTGCTGACCGGCGAAGTGCGCGATGAAGCCATGAAGGCGCAGATCGAACGCGAAATCCGCGGCATCGAAGGCGTGATCGACGTCATCAACGAGCTGGAAATCGCCGGCCCGTCGAGCTACACCTCGCGCTCCAGCGACACGCTGATCACCACCAAGGTCAAAGCCAGCCTGGTGGATGCGAAAGACATTTCGGCCAACTCGTACCAGGTGGTTACCGAGCGCGGCGTGGTCTACCTGCAGGGCCGCGTGACCCAGCGCGAAGGCCAGATCGGCGCCGACATCGCGCGCGGCGTCAGCGGCGTGACCAAGGTGGTGAAGGTGTTCGAGTACATCAGCGAGGAAGAGTGGAAGAGCTACCAGCCTAAGCCGGCCAACACTGCCAACACCGCGAGCAACCCATGAGTGATACCTCCCGCGCCTGGATCAAACCGGTGATCGCCGCCGTGGCGATTGCCGCCATCGGCTTTGGCGCTTACGCCACGCTGTCCAGGCGCGAGGTGGCGCCCGAGCTGACCTTCCTCAGCATCAAGGGCGAAAAGATCACCCCGGCCAGCCTCAAGGGCAAGGTGGTGATGGTGAATTTCTGGGCCACCTCGTGCACCACCTGCGTGGCCGAGATGCCCAAGATGGTCGACACTTACAACAAGTTCAAGGGCCAGGGCCTGGAGTTCGTAGCCGTGGCAATGAGCTACGACCCGGCCAATTACGTCATCAATTACGCCGAAACCCGCCAGCTGCCGTTCAAGGTGGCGCTGGATGCGGACGGCTCGGCCGCCAAGGCCTACGGCAATGTCGCCATGACGCCAACCACCTTCGTCATCGGCAAGGACGGCAAGATCCTCAAGCGCTACCTCGGCGAACCGGACTTCCCGGCCCTGCATCAGCTGCTGGCGGACTCGCTGAAGGGCTGACCCAGGCCGATCGACGCTGATTGGCACGCCACTTGCATGACGTTTGGCTTCTCCAACCACCAAGGGAAGCCATCATGGATCGCAACCAAGTCACGCAAAAAATCATCTCGGCCAAGGTCGCCAAAAAACTGCGCTGGGCGGATCTCGCCACGCAGTTCGGCCAGAGCAAGGAATGGACGACCGCCGCGCTGCTCGGCCAGATGACCTTCAACCGCGAACAGGCCGACAAGGCGCAGGAGCTGTTCGACCTCACCGATGAAGAAGCCGCATGGCTGCAGATCGTGCCCTACAAAGGCTCGCTGCCCAGCGCCGTGCCGACCGATCCGCTGATCTACCGCTGGTACGAAATCGTCAGCGTGTACGGCACCACCATCAAGGAACTGATCCACGAAGAATTCGGCGACGGCATCATGAGCGCGATCGATTTTTCGATGGATATCCAGCGCGAAGCCGATCCCAAGGGCGACCGCGTGCAGGTGGTCCTGAGCGGCAAATTCCTGCCCTACAAAAGCTACTAGAAGCCGGCCTGCAGCGACAGGTACAAGCCCTTTTGCGTCTTCGGATTGAAGATGGTGATGTCGCCGAGGTTGGCGTAAGCCGCCGTCACGGAAAAATGCTTGTTCGGGAACCAGGCGATGAAGGCGTCGTAGTACGCCTTCTCGTCGTCCACGCCGAGATTGCGCGGCTTGAAGCGATACTCGCCGCCCAGCGCCAGCTTGCGGTTGATGAGATACGCGGCCGAGAATTCCGGCTTCAGGCGCATGCTGTCGTTCCTGTCGCCGCCGAAGCCCAGAATGCCCATCTGGTTGGCGCGCGTGGCGCGCAGCGTGGCGTTCAGCAGCAGGCTGTATTCGAGATAGATCCTGGTGGCGGCCACGTAGTAATCGTAGCCGCTGTCGTCCTTCGCACCCAGCTGCCTGACGTTGGTGACGCCCAGCGCTTCCAGCCCGTGGATGCCCTTGTTCTTCTTGTACATCGCGCCCACCGCCACTTGCGGCAGCCACACGTCCTGCTCGTACACCGCATCGCCCAGCACGCGCAGCTTGAGGCCGACGATGTCCTGTCTGATGCTCAGCTTATCCAGCGGCGCCAGGCTGCCCTTGAATTCCTGGCTGGCGAACGACAGTTCCAGGCGGTCCCGAAAGCCGGCCGTGACGCCGTAGGTATTCAGCTTGTAGTCCTGCGTGCCGATGTAGGTGTAATGCGCATTGGCGCCCCAGCTGTCGCGCGTGCCGTAGCTGCCGATCAGCGCCCACGGCGTGATGCCGCCGCCGCCCGCGCCCTCCACCTGCGACACGCCGCCGGTGGCCAGCAGCTTGCCCAGGTCCGGCGCGCCCGCACCGGCCGCGGTGACGATGTCGCGCTGCATAGGCGCCAGCCTGGCGACCAGTTTGAGCGCAACCTTGCCCGGCACATTGTGCTGTTCCATCGCTGCCTGCAAATCCTCGGTCAGCGCGTTGAACATGGCGCGGGTGATCTGCAGATCCTGATGCACGGTCTTCATGTCGCGCACGGTGCCGACGCCGTCCATGGTCTTGTCGCGGTATTTGCCGGTGTACTGGCAGGGACCGCCGGCGAATTCGCACAACTGCTCCTGCAGGCGCCGATTGATCTGCGGGATGTCGAAATCGGCGAAGTTATCCTTGATGCGGGGATCGGCCAGCACCAACACAAGGAAGGTATCGACGATCTTCCTGATGCCTTCCTTGCCGCCGAGGCCCCGATAAGTGGAGTCCTCGGTGTAAGGCGTTTGGGCCGCTGCCAGCGATGAAGCCAGCAGCAGCCCGATAGCAACCTTGCGGAAGCGTTGAGCCATGATTCATCCTCATGCGTAATGCGACATGAGGATGAATTTATCAGAAGTGATAACCCATCGCTACCTTGAAGCTGCGGCCCGGATCGAACCAGGAACGCCCCATGTTGCCGATGGACTGCTGATTGGTCTGCTTCGTCACCGTCTGGGTCAGGTTGCTGACCGCAGCGCTGGCCCACAGATTGCTGGTGAAGTTGTAGTTGAGACTAGCATCCCACTGACCCACGGCCTCTTGCCACACCGGCAGGCCCCAACCCACGTCCGTCGGCGCAACGCCGTTGACGAGGCGGGACGGATCGGCGCTGGTGCCGTCGGTGCCGCCGGCGCCGAACGCATTGGTCGCCAGCAAGGTGCGCGAGCGCCAGCTATACGCCAGTCGTGCCGAAATCGGCCCACGGTCGTACATAAAGGCCAGGTTGAAGGCATGCTTGGACAGGTTGACCACCGGCAGGTCGCGGAACGGCAGGCCGTTGGTGTCGCAACCGTAGAGATTGTTCATGTTGTCCGCAGTCCCGCTCTTAGGGCAATAAGCCGCCGTGTACGGGTGGTACAGGTCCTGCTTGCCGTCCAGGTAGGTCCAGTTCGCGGAGATGCCGAAGCCCTTGGCCCAGTCAGGGATTCCCTCCAGTCCTGGCACTTTATCCAGATAGGTCTGGCCGGCGAGTTCAAGACCGCCCTCCCACAGCTTGGCCGCGTTGGCCGGCCCGGTAATCACGAACTCCTGCGAATTACCGGCCAGATCCTTGATGCTCCTGGTGTAGGTATCGTTCAAGATGATGTCCTTGATCTTCTTGTAGAACACCACGGCCGTGAGCGATTGGCCAGCTTGCGGATACCATTCCAGCGACAAATCGAAGTTGTTCGATTTCAGCGGCTTCAGGTTCGCATTGCCCGAGTTGGTACCGACGTAGCTGACCGACTTGATGGTGCTGACACCATTGACGGTCGCGTTGTCCACCTTCTGCTGCAGGTTGACGTACTCCTGCAACTGGTCGAAGCCCGGACGGGAGATACCCTGGGACAGCGCAATCCGCGACTGCAGTTTGTCGGTCAGGTTCACCTTCACGTTCAGGCTCGGGATCACGTCGATATGGCTACCCTTGACATCCAGCGGCTCGTTGAACACCCCGAACCGTGGCAAAGTAGGGTTGGTGGTGGCGCTATATTGCGGATTGAATACCGTGTAGCCGTGCGACTGCGAGCTCGACCGGACCACCCGCGCACCCACGTTGCCTTCCACCGGGTACTTCAGGTTGTCGAAGCCGAAGCGCAGGGTGCCATACAGCGCCTCGGTGTGTTCGCTGGCCGTCGACAGCGCGCCCTGCTGAGGATTTTGCGGGTTGATATCCTTAGGATCGTTCGAGAATATCATCGGCCGCCAGTCGTCGCCCTGCGTCGAGCAATCGTTGGTCAGGTTCCTGAGCTTATTAGCGTCTTCGCATTGCAAGCGCTTCACTGCCAGCAGCGCTGCGTCCTGGGCCGGATAGTTACGCACCGCAGCCATGGTCGGCACCACGATGGTTGGCGGCTGGCCCATCCTGCCGTTGAAGAAGTTGGCGAAGGTGTATGGCTGGACCGGGGCAAGGCCCGCATAGCGCGGATCGCTCAGGTAGCCGAAATTGCCGCGGGGCTGCCAGGCACCGTTCCATTCGCCGGCGTTCGGTGGGCGGCCCGCCACCGGGGTCTGCAGCACTTCCCACGGGACGGACAGGGTATACCAGCCGCTGCCAACGCCGATCGCATGCGACGTCGAGCGCTTGGTCAAACGCACGCCAAAGCGCAGATCGCGCAGCACGTCGCTGTCGAAGACGAACTTGGCGTCGCCCTTCCACGCATACATGTCGCCCTTGGCCTTGTTGAGGTAAGGCTGCAGGGTGTTGAAGTAGTAGTTGGCGGGATCGGCCAGGGCGGCGCGGGCGGCGGCGTCGAAACTGACCGTCGGCCGCGGCGTGGTGAGGTCGAAGCCCATGCTAGGCACAAAGGTGCCCATATTGATCATGTTGCCGTCGCCGCCATTGGTGGCATGCACCCACTGCAGATCGCTCTGGAAGGTCCAGCGCTCATCCATCCGCCATTTGAAGTTCCACGAGATATCGCGCGTGCGTCCATGCGCATTGTCATAGGAGCTGGTCGAGCCCGCGGACAAGCCGCCGGCCGCGAACTGGTTCTGGCCCAGGCCGCCCGGATAGCTCACCGTGCCCTTTTGCAGGATGCCGGCGGCGTTGTACTGGGCGTCGGCAAGCACGAGGTTGTAGGGCGTCAGGCCGAGGTTGCCGTCCGTCGCGGTGCTGAAGATGCCGCCGTTGACGGTCTCTGAGCGGAAACCCGAATCGAAGTAAGTCAGCGACGACTCCTTGTCGTTCTTCTTCCATTGGAACGCAGCATAGACACCCGCGCGTTCAGACTCGCCCTCGCTGGTACCCCAGTTGAAGCCGTTCGGCACCCACACCGTCTTGCCGGCGACGGGCTTGCTCAGCGGATAGTAGGCGCCGACGCCGAACGAGTCGGCGCGGAATGCGGACTTGCCGTAGGACACATCGATCAGCGCGCCGACTTCACCCATATCGGTGGACCAGCGGTTGGAATACAGGGCGGAGACGTTCGGCGTGTTCTTCTTGCCGAACGGGGTATAGTTGTCCGAGGCGGAGAACGCGCCCGATTCCCCTTTGGAGTCGAACGGCATCCGCGTACGCAGATTGACCTGGCCGCTGATACCGCCTTCGATCAGTTCGGCCGACGGGTTTTTGTACACGTCCACGCCCGCCATCAGTTCCGGCGGGATGTCGCCCCAGCTCAGTTCACGTCCCGGCCAGCCGGCCGAGAAGCCCTCGCGGCCGTTCAAGGTGGAGGAGCCCCACGACAGGCCGCGGATCTGCACGCCCGAACCCTCGACGTTGTAGGACAGCGGATTGCTGGCGGCGTTGGTGCGGGTGCGCGAGGTGTTGCGGTCCATGGTGACGCCCACCACGCGCTGCAGCACCTCGGTGATCGACTTGTCCGGCAGCTTGCCGGCCTCGTCGGCCACGACCGAGTCGACGATCAGTTCGGACTCTTGCTTGATCTTTTGCGAGGTCTCCAGCTGCTTGCGCTGGCCGGTCACGACCACGATCTTGTCGGCCGGCGTATCCTTGGCGGCCGGCGCCGAGGTGTCGGTCTGCGCCAGCGCGCTGCCGCTGTACAGCAGCGCCAGCTGCGCCGCCGCCATTGCCAGCGCGGTCATCTTGAGCGGTTTCCGGTTGCTCATTGTCCCTGTGTTCTTCATTATATTGTTCCTCTTGTAAATGCCTTGATGGCCACCGCCCGCGGCAGTGGCAAGGAAGTTCAGTCCGCTGTCACTGGAAGTAGATCGGGCCGATCAGCTTGAACTGGTTCTGGTACTGCCCCGATGCGTTGGCAATATCCGAGTTCGGCTTCACTGCCGAGAACTTGATCCCGACGACCGGACTAAACTGCAGCTCATCCAAGGCATCAAGCCCGTCGTGGCCGCACGTCTCGCCCATCACGAACTGGTCCCTGAGACTGAGGCTGTAGTCCGTGGCGGCGGCGGCGCCGGGCTGCACCGTGGCCTTCACGGTCACGTTGCAGATGTTGCCGTTCGCATCCTTCTTGTCGGGGTCGAAGTGAGCGAGCATCAGTTCGACGATGAACTTGTTATTGGTCGAGCTAAACCATTCTGGATTTTGTTCGAACTTGAAATGCATCGCCGCCTGGACGTCGATCTGTAGGCCCTTGCCCACGGTGCCGGGCGTACTGAAAGCAGCGGCTTGAACGCCGCCCCGGTACCAGCCGTTGGGCGAATAGAGATCGGTTTCGGCGAGGCCAGGGGCGAACAGCACGAACGCCGCCGCGTTATAGTCCCAGTTCCCTGGTTGCGGCGCCGCGCCCCAGCTTACGTCAAAGGTGAGGATGCTGCCGTCGCTGGACGCCTGCGAGCTGCAGTCCTCGCACCAATATTGGTTACCCTGGTGCCCGATCAGGCCTTCGTTGGTGGTGCTGCCGTCCTTGTAGCCGGTCAGGAAATTCAGCAAGGCCGGCTTCTGGGTGCCGATCGGCATGCTCCGGTCCAACGTCACTGGCGCAAAGATATCGGTACCGGCCTGAGCGGCGGTGACGGTGCACACCCCGTCGGCGAGCGGAGTCATCGTCGTCCCGCTGACCGAGCACACGGTTGGCGTCTTGCTGGTAAAGGTGAGCGGGAGACCCGAGTTCACGGTGGCGGACAGTGGCACCGGCGCCCCGCCCACCGGCATCCAGCCCGGATTAGAGAACTTGACGAAGAGCTGCGGCCGTTTGGGAACGACGAACAGCTGGCTCTGCGAGGCAGCGGCGTAGCCTTGATAACCAGGCTGGGTGGCGGTCACCGAGCACTCGCCGGCGATCAGCAGCGAGACGGTGCTGCCGCTGACGGTGCAGACGGTCGGCGTATTCGAGGTGAAGGTGATCGGTCCGCCGGAACTGGCCGTGGCCTTCAACTCACTGGTCGCCACGGCAGGGGGGACGGCCACGGTGGCGCCGCCCGGGAAATCAAAGGCGATGGTCTGCACCGCGCCACCGGAACCGCCGCTGCCACTGCCGCCGCCGCCGCCGCCGCAACCGGCCAGCAGCGCGATGGCGGCCAGGCCGATGGCCGGCAGCCGGAATCCCGTCACTTGTTTCATCATGATTCTTTGTCTCCTAGATTGTACTTACAAAAATATCCCGTCAAGGCTTGCAGCGATGACCTGGGAAAACTCATCGTCACCGGGCCAGTACCCGGCGCAAATAGGCATCGTGGCTGGGCATGGATGCCGCCACCGCGGCGAAGCGCTCACGCCGCTGGCGCAAGGCCTGCAGCGCCTCCGCGCGCGGCAATTCTTCCAGCGCCGGATCGGCGCGTTCCGGCCAGTTCCCCATGCCCGCATGGATCGCCAGCCAGCTGTGGGCATCAAAACCTTCCCACGAGTACTGATGCAGCACGCCCGCCTGACGCCAGACGTGCAGCTTGTAGGCCAGCGTATCGGGCAGCGCCATGCTGGCCATGTCGCGCCAGAATGGGCTGTCGCGGCGCGCCGTCAGGCAGTAGTGCAAAATAATGAAATCGCGGATGCGCTCGAACTGGCGTGCCATGCCGTTGTTGTAGTGGTCGATCTCGGCCGCGCCCGGCGTCGGGTTTTGCTGCAGCAGCGGAATCAGATTCCCGAGCCCGCTCTGGATCAGGAAGATACTGGTGGACTCCAGCGGCTCCAGGAAGCCGGACGCCAGCCCCAGTCCGATCACATTGTGGACCCAGCAGCGCTGCCGGTGGCCGGTGGTAAAGCGCAGCAGGCGTGGTTCCGCCAGCGGCGGCCCGTCCAGCTGCTCCAGCAATTGCGCGCGCGCGCGTTCCTCGTCGATGTAGCGGCTGGCAAACACATGACCGTTGCCGATCCGCGAACTGAGCGGGATACGCCAGGCCCAGCCGGCTTCCAGCGCGGTGGCGCGCGTGTAGGGCGTCAGCTCAGTCCCGGCGGGTTCGCTGGGTACGGCCCAGGCCCGGTCCACCGGCAGCCAGTGGCTGAAATCGATGAACGGTTCGTTCAGGGTCTGGCCCAGCAACAGCGAAGTGAAGCCGGAGCAGTCGATGAACAGGTCGCCTTCCAGTTGACTGCCGTCGGCCAGCTTGAGCCGGGCCACGCCGCCGTCGGCGCGGCGCTGCACCTCGACCACGCGGCCCTCGGTGCGCCGCACGCCGCGCTGCAACGCCAGCTTGCGCAGGAAGGTGGCGTACAGTGCGGCGTCGAAATGGTAGGCGTAGTTGAAGGCCTGGTTCTCTTCCGAGGCCAGGCCCTGGAAGCGGCCCAGGCTGGCCATCACGCTCGGCAGGCACTGCTCGCCCAGCTTGCCGAGGCTGCCGTCGTCCAGCCGGCGGAAATGCCCCCACAGACAGTCGGGGCCGCTCAACTCGCCGAGGTCGCCGAAGGTATGGAAATAACGTTCGCCGCGCTCGCGCCAGTTGCAAAATTCGATGCCCAGCTTGTAAGTGCCATTGGTGGCGCGCAAAAACTCCGCCTCATCGATGCCCACCAGGCGATGGAAATTGCGGATCGACGGGAAAGTCGCCTCCCCCACGCCCACGATGCCGATCTCCTCGGATTCCACCAGCGCCACGCTGTGGGCAGGCAGCGCGGTAGCGAAAGCGGTAGCCGCCATCCAGCCGGCGGTGCCCCCGCCAACGACCACGATACGTTTGTCTGCGCTGCCCATCCCTGTCTCCGCTGGTGTAACCGGCGCATCAAGGTGATTGCATCAACCAAGGCGCAGGTTTTTTATATATTGGAAACACCATTTTGAGACGCAATGCTTCAAGCCGACAATTCCAAAAATTCTCAAAACAACAGAGAAAATTGCGTAAATTGACGAAACAGGGGCATGTGCCCGGGCAGCGCGTAGAGCTATTTCGGATACAAAATCATTTGTGTGCAGCGGAACAAGGCAATGGTTTTGCCTGTGGCTTTATTGGTCACAGTCGCGTCCCACACCTGGGTGGTGCGGCCGAGGTGCACTGCGGTGGCAGTCGCCACCACCGTGCCTTCGCGCGCCGTGCCGAGATGATTCGATTTCAGCTCGATGGTGGTGAAGTTGTGCGCGCCTTCGGGCAAGTGCGAGAAGCAGGCGTAGCCGCAGGCGGTATCGGCCAGCGTCACCACGCTGCCGGCGTGCAGAAAACCGTTCGGCGCAAGATGGCTCTGCGCGACGGCGAATTCCGCCACGATTTTATTTTCCTGCACGGAGGTGATGACGATGCCGAGATGATCCGGCAGCGTGCCCTTGCCGAAGCGGTTGAAGTAATCGGGAGTGAATTTGCTGGCGTCCATTATGCCCACTGTATCGGCGCGTGGCCGTTGGAGGTTAAGTAATCGTTTGCCCGCGAAAATGGCTTGCTGCCGAAGAAGCCTTTGTGCGCGGAAAAGGGCGACGGATGCGGCGAGGTAATCACCAGATGCCTGCGGCTATCGATCAGCGTGCGCTTGGCGATAGCGTAGCTGCCCCACAGGATGAAGACGATGTTTTCGCGCTGCTGGGACAGTGCGCGGATGGCGCTGTCGGTAAACGTTTCCCAGCCCATGTTGGCGTGCGAACCGGCTGCACGCGCGCGCACCGTCAGCACGCTGTTCAGCAGGAACACGCCTTGTTGCGCCCAGTCGCTGAGGTCGGTCTGGCGACGTTCGAGGCCCAGGTCGCTGTGCAATTCCTGGAAGATGTTTTGCAGGCTGGGCTGCGGGCGATTGCCGTCCGGGACCGAGAAGCAAAAACCCATGGCGGCGCCGGGCGTGTGATACGGGTCCTGGCCGAGGATGACCACCTTCACGTCATGGAAGGGCGTCAGGTCGAAGGCGCGGAAGATATTCCTGCCGGCCGGGCAGCACTGCCCGGCGGCGTATTCGGCGCGCACAAAGGAGGTCAGGGATGCCCAGTAGGGCTGTTCAAACTCGTGCTGCAGTTGCTGCTTCCACGACTCCTCGATGCGTACACTCATGCTTATACAGGCTGCTTGGTCACGCGCAGGTAAGGCTTGATGGTGCGGAAGCCGGGGAACTTGGTATCCGCTTCCTCGTTGCTGACGGCAGGGGTGATGATGACGTCCTCGCCGTTTTTCCAGTTCACCGGCGTGGCGACCTTGTGCCTGGCGGTCAGCTGCATGGAATCGAGCACGCGCAGGATTTCGTCGAAGTTGCGTCCGGTGGTCATCGGGTAGGTGAGCATCAGCTTGATCTTCTTGTCCGGGCCGACGATGAACACCGAGCGCACGGTGGCGTTGGTGGCGGCGGTGCGGCCTTCCGCGGTACCGGCTTCGTCGGCCGGCAGCATGTTGTACAGCTTGGCGACGGCCAGGTCGGTATCGCCGATCATCGGGTATTTGACGGCGGCGCCCTGGGTTTCCTCGATATCGGCGGCCCACTTCTCATGATTCTCGACCGGATCGATCGACAGGCCGATCAGCTTGGCGTTACGCCTGGTGAACTCCGGCTCGATCTTGGCCATGTAGCCCAGTTCGGTGGTGCACACCGGCGTGAAATCCTTCGGATGCGAGAACAGAATGGCCCACTGGTCGCCGATCCACTCATGGAAATTGATCTTGCCGTGGGTGGTATTGGCGGTGAAATCCGGAGCGGTGTCATTAATACGCAGCGACATGATGGCGTTCCTATAATGTGGAGGTAAATTATAGAAATAATACTAAAAAAAGCTCCCGAAGGAGCTTTTTTTATCAGCCGGCGGCCAGGACGTTATGTGCCTGCTCGTCCGCGTGGTAGGAGGAGCGCACCATGGCGCCCACGGCGGCGTGCTTGAAGCCCATTTTGTAGGCTTCTTCCTCGAACATCTTGAACACGTCCGGGTGCACGTAGCGGCGCACCGGCAGGTGGCTGTTCGACGGCGCCAGGTATTGGCCGATGGTCAGCATGTCGATGTCGTGCTCGCGCATGTCGCGCATCACTTGCAGGATTTCTTCGTCGGTCTCGCCCAGGCCGACCATGATGCCCGACTTGGTTTTCACGTTCGGGTACAGGGCCTTGAAGTCTTTCAGCAGCTTCAGCGAGTGCATATAGTCCGAACCCGGACGCGCTTCCTTGTACAGGCGCGGCACGGTTTCCAGATTGTGGTTCATCACGTCCGGCAGGCCGTCGGCGAAGATGGCCAGCGCTTTTTCCAGACGGCCGCGGAAGTCCGGCACCAGCACTTCGATCTGGGTCTTGGGCGACAGCGCGCGGGTGTTGGAGATGCACTCGACGAAGTGCTGGGCGCCGCCGTCGCGCAGGTCGTCGCGGTCCACCGAGGTGATCACCACGTAGCTCAGGCGCAGCTTGGCGATGGTGTGCGACAGGTTGGTCGGCTCATCCTTGTCCAGCGGGTCCGGACGCCCGTGGCCGACGTCGCAGAACGGGCAGCGGCGGGTGCACTTGTCGCCCATGATCATGAAGGTGGCCGTGCCCTTGCCGAAGCATTCGCCGATGTTGGGGCAGCTCGCTTCCTCGCACACGGTGACCAGCTTGTTCTCGCGCAGCGTTTCCTTGATTTCGTAGAAACGGGTGTTCGGCGAACCGGCCTTGACGCGAATCCAGTCCGGCTTCTTCAAGCGCTCGACCTGTTCGACCGGCACGATCTTGATCGGGATGCGCGAGGTTTTGCTGGCGCCTTTTTGCTTTTCGCTCGGGTTGTACGCTGGAGTAGTTTCGGTGGTCATAATCAGTTTTATTCGTTTGTCGCCAGGACGCGGACTAATTCCTCGGCCAGCTGCTGTTGCACATCAGACAGGATTGCCTGCGCGCCAACGGTGCGCATATCGACTGTTTCCAGCCCGGCATAGCCGCAGGGATTAATCCAGGAAAACGGGGCCAGGTCCATCGCCACATTCAGCGACAGCCCGTGGTAGGTGCAGCCATTGCCGCGTACCTTCAAGCCCAGTGCGGCAATCTTGGCGCCTTTGTGGTCGCCGCCGGCCATGTAGATGCCCGGCGCGCCTTCAACGCGCTCACCGACGAGATTATACGCTTGTAAAACATTGATGATCGCCTGCTCGATTTTATGCACGAACTGGCGCGCATACAGCTTGCCGCCCGGCTTGTTGCGGCGCAGGTCCATCAGCAGGTAAATCACCACCTGGCCGGGGCCGTGGTAGGTGACTTCGCCGCCGCGGTCGGTCTGCACCACCGGGATTCCGGAAGCGCCGGCCAGCAGATGGCCGCGATCCGCGCCCAGCCCCAGCGTGTAGACCGGCGCATGCTCGACGATCCACAGTTCGTCGCGCGTGTCCGGCGTGCGGGCGTCGGTGAAGGCCCGCATGGCGGCGAACGTGCTGTCGTAATCGGCTTTGCCGAGATGCTTGATCTCAGGAGAGGTTGGAGACGTCATCCCGGCATTATAACCCGGCGGCCGGTTTCAGCCCGGCTGGTGGCGGGCCAGCCAGGCCTGCAGCGACGGGCGCTGCCACTGGAAATCGACGTATTCCAGCAGCTTCGCCGGCACCGGATCGCCATTGCGCACGAGGCGGCTCAGCATGATGGCGAGGTCGGTATCGGCGATCGACCAGTCGCCGAACAGGTGCTGCGGCCCCTGCACCAGGCGCTCGGCCGCATGCACCAGCTTGGCGGCGGCTTGCTGCGCCGTCTCGCTCAGCGGCAAACATGGCTTGCCGAAGAACACGGACTCGGTATCGCGCTCGACGCGCACCGGCAACAGATCGCTGCGCACCCAGGCCTGGATCTGACGCGCCTGCGCCCGCTGGCGGCGATCCTTGGGATACAGCGTCACGTATTCCGGCGCCGGGAAGGTCTCGTCCAGATATTCGGTGATGGCGCTGGATTCGGTCAGCACAAAATCGCCCTCGACCAAGGCCGGCACGCGGCCGGTCAGGGTACGGCCGGCGTAGGCTTCCAGGCGTTGCTCGCCGCTTTCCAGATCCACAGTCTTGACGGTGAATGGCAGCCCCTTCTCGGTCAGCGCCACGAAGGCCGAGAGGGCGTAAGGACTGGTGTAAAGGCTATCGACATACAGTTCAAAAGGCATGGCAGCTCCTGCTTAGGTAGATTTATTCACATAGTAAACCTTGTGTAAGTACCTGTATAACGGTATATTTTCGCAATTCTTGTTAGTTTTACTCACATAGTTATCCACAGGATGGCACGCCGCCTGCCCAATTTTTCCGCATTACGCGCCTTCGAGGCGGCGGCCCGCCACGAGAATTTCTCGCGCGCGGCGGAGGAATTGCACCTGACGCATGGCGCCATCAGCCATCAGGTGCGCGGTCTGGAAGAAGAATTGGGCCGGCCGCTGTTCGTGCGCCACGGCCGGCAGGTGAAAATAACTAACGACGGGCTGAAGTTCGCCCAGTTTCTCGGCAAGGCCTTTGCCGACATCGCCACCGCCACCGACGCCATGCGCGCGGCCAGCATCAGCCAGCGGCTGACCATCACCTCGATCCCCTCGTTTGCGGCGCGCTGGCTGGCGCCGCGGCTGGGGCGTTTCATCGAGCTGTATCCGGATATCGAAGTGGTGCTGCAATCGAGCGGCGCGCTGCAAGACCTGGCGCGCGAGGGCGTGGACGTGGGCATCCGCTTCGGGCGCGGCCACTATCCGGGCATGGTGGTGCTGCGGCTGATGGGGGATGTGTATTACCCCGTAGTGAGTCCACACTATCGCGGTGGACAGCTGCCGGCCGTGCCGGCCGATCTGGCGCGGCATACGCTGCTGCGCTCGGTCGAGCACTGGACGCCATGGTTCAACGCCGCCGGGCTGGATATGCCGGAGCCAGCGGGCGGGCTGTTATTTGAGGATTTATCGATGCTGATCCGTTCCGCCGCCGACGGCAACGGCGTGGCACTGGTGCGGCATGTGGTGGCGATGCAGGAGATCGCTTCGGGGCAGTTGCTGCGACTGTTCGACATCGCTTCGCCCAGCACGGACGAATACTACTTCGTCACGCCGCCCAATGCGGCCAGCAAGCCGCAGGTGCAGGCGTTCCGCGACTGGCTGCTGGAAGAGATTGCCGCCTTCCAGCGCCAGCAAGCCTGATAGAGGTTGCTTCAAAATGAGCGCGAAGCTGCGCTCTTTTTGAGGCCACCTCTTACATGACGATCTTGACCATCGGGTGAGCCGACAGCTCGGTGTACAGCGCATCCAGCTGCTCGCGGCTGGTGGCGCGCACGGTGCAGGTCAGGCCGGTGTAATTGCCTTTGGCCGAAGGGCGAACTTCGAGCCGGCCTTCGTGGAACTCGGCGTCATGCTTTTGCACGACCAGAATGATGGTCGGGGCGAAATCGTCGTGAGTCGGCCCCATGACCTTGATCGGGAAGTCGCTCGGATATTCGATGAGGGACTCTGATGGTGGGATGGCGCGCATAATACTTTCCAATCTAATAATAGGTGACTGCCGCCACGATGACGGCAATCACCCTATATTGTAGCCCGATCAGGACTTTGCAAGCGCCAGCGGCTCCTGCGCAGGCTGCCCGGACAGACGCTGCAAGCGCGCCAGCGCCGACTCATTGCCCAGCGCCGGCTGGCTGACCGATTTACGGATCGCTTCCAGCTCGGCGGCCTGGTCCAGCGGCTTCTGGCCGATGTCGGTGACGATGCGCAAGCCCTCGGCATCGTTGCGGATGCTTTCGGCGCGGCGGGTCAGGGCGGACAGCGCGCTCGACTGGCCGCGCATGCCTTGCAGGCCGGCCAGTTGCTGCTGGCGCTCGGCGCGCAGCTGCTGCAGATCCTGCTGGGCGCGGGCCGAGGCCAGCGCCTGCATCGCCTTCTTGGCCTGAGCATCGAACTCGGCCAGCTGCTTCGACAGCGCGTCGACAATGGTTTGCAGCTCGTTCATGTACTGCCGGGCGTCGGCTTCTTCCTGCAGTTCCTGCGGCAGGCGCGCCTTATTGCTTTCCAGTTCGTCGCAGAATAGGGTGATGGTCGATTCCGAAATCTTGCCGGCGGCCAGACGCTCGGCCAGCGTGCCGGCGGCTTGCTCGTCGGTGGTGATCAGCTGGCGCAGCCTGACCACATCGTCGGCTTCCTTGTTGAAGGCGGCGCGGGCGGCGGCCAGTTTCTGGGCGGCGCTGCGCAGATTGTCGGCCAGGCGGTCGCGGTCGGCCTCGGTGGCGGTTTCAGGATCGAAATTGGCGATCGCCTCGGAAACGCGATTGCCCAGCGCGCCGAAATGCTTGGTGATCAGTCGCGCGGTCAGGCCCCAGCCATTCAAGTTGCTCATGTCAGTCTTCCTCGTTTCAAAAGTTGCGCATCATTGGATAACGATGCGTTGCTGCTCCACCGGGATGCCAATGACGAAGTCGACATGGATCCCGCGTTTTCCCGTATCGCCGTTCACGCTGTGGATGATTTCCGTCGTGATCAGCAGATATTCGTTGCCGCCGCCGGGCAGTTGGCGCACGTACGGCATGAAATACATTTCCTGACGCAAGCCGGTGTTGCCGCTGGCGTCGTCCAGCCTTGTTTCCGTGCCGGTGAAAGGCGGCATGTAGGGCGTTTCCGGATCGCCGGCGTCGCGCCAGAAGTCCAGGCCGTCTTTGGCGCCGAAGATCAGTTCCAGGTCAAGGTCCTGATCGGCCAGCTGTTCGCGCCACAGTGTGTAGCTGCGGTCGCCCAGTCCGGCGCCGGACTGGCCGGTGTAGGCGTCCTGATCCTCGGCGGTTTCCGGGATCACGCGCGCCAGCTGGGTGCAGTACATGATCTCGCTGACCTCGCCGCTGGCGTTCTGGTAGACCTGCAGGAATTTCTCCTTGTCGTCGCGGTCGCCGGTTTCCAGGTAGTAGCGGTACAGGCCGCCGGACTGCCTGAGGCGGATCTGCGAAACGGCCACAATGCGGGTGTCATCGGCATCCGGCAAGGTGATCAAAGACCCATCGGCCACCGCGCGCAGCAGCGGCGATTGCTGTATCCCGACCACACTGCCGATGCGCGCGCCCAGCGGCAGGTCGCCGTCGGTGCGCGGGGCATCGGTGCCGGCCAGCCTGGCCGCGCCGTTGCGCAAGTAGTGGTATGCGTCCGTCCAGCCCATCTTTAGTTCCTTTCAAACGAATAATTCGGAGCGGCGCGCAGGCGATTGAACTTGCGCACCGAGTACACCGCGGCCCAGACCAGCAGGCTCAGCACCGACAGCCAGGCGAACCAGCGCAGCACGCGGGCCATGAACGAGGGCGCGGGCGGCGGCGCCGGGTTCGCAGCCGGCGCGGGGGCGCCCAGGCCCGGCATGCCGCCCACCAAACCCGCACCGTCAGTCGCCGGCGCCGTGGCCCCGCCGGATGCCGCCGTGCCTGCCGCGCCGGGCGCGCCGGTTGCAGGGGCAGGGGCGGGTTGGCCGCTGGTGGTCGGGTAGGCCACCGGCTGGTTACCCTGGCTCATCGCCCGCCCCAGCATGAAGCCCAGCAAGCCGTGCATCAGGCCGCTCGACTGCTGGGCTGGCGGCGCGTACACCGGCGGCGGGCCGGCATAGGGCGCGCCGCCGTAGGCCGGCGCCGGCCGCTGCGGTTGCGGCGGCGAGCGCAAGGTATCGTTCAGCGGCGGCAGCGGTTGCGGCGCATTGGCGGCGGCACGGCGCTGGTCCAGCGTGTTGAGGGCGCGCTCGCGGGCGGCGCTCTGGTCGACATCGCGCGACATGGCCGAGGTGCCGCGCGGCGGCTGGGCCGGCGAGCCGGCCTGCTGGCCGAACGCGCCGGGACCGCTCTGGCGGCTGGCGGGCGGCGGCGCCGGGCGGCTGTGCGCGGCGGAGTTGCTCTTTTGTGAAGAAAATCCGCTTTTAAATCCCGACGATGTGCCAGAATATGAAGCCGGCCGCGCTTCCGCCGGCACGTTGCCCAGAACCGCAAGGCAAACCATCAAAAGCAGCGCAGAACGAAATGACGTCATGATGTCGTTTCACAAAGAAGTTGAATGAAAAACAGCATAGCGCCGCGCGTTGGCGGTTGCATCGGTAATAAAAGGCACGCTTCACCATGACACGCAAATACCTGGACATGAATCAGCACGACGCGCTCTACAAAGTGGCGCGCGCCTATCCCGGCGGCATCGAGGCGCTGGCGCAGGCGATGGGAATCTCGGTCAACGTCCTGCGCAACAAGCTGGCGCCGACGATTGCGTCGCACTATCCCTCGTTTGAAGAAGTGTCGACGGTGGTGAACTTGTGCCACAAGGCAGGCGTGAGCGACGCCCACCTGCCGCTGCACGCGCTGCTGACGCGGCACGGCATGGCGGCCTTCGTGGTGCCGACGCCGGACACTATCGGCGACGACGATTTATCGCAGACGGTGTGCAAGGTCATGAGCCAGGTGGGTGCGGTGGCGGAAGCCGTCTCCAGCGCGCTGCTGGATGGCAAGGTGACGCCCGCCGAAGCGGACCTGATTGAGCGCGAGTTCCAGGGCGCGCTATCGGCGCTGGGCGAGTGGCGCGCCCGCCTGCGCCTCAAAGCCCAGCAATAATCCGGGGTCAGGTCCCTCATTTCTACACGAGCTCAGCCGCGTAGCGGATCAGCTCGTGTAGAAATGGCGGACCTGACCCCGGATTATTGCAGCATTATTTATCGTTCTGGCGGTTGCGGCGGTCGCCTCTGTCTTCGCCGCGGCGCTCTCCGTCGTGGCGGTTTTCGCGTTGCTGCTGCGGCGGCGGCTGCTGCACCGGCGGCGGCGTGAACTGGCGTGGCTGGGGCTGGGGCTGCTGCATCGGCGCCGGCTGTGCTTGCCCCGACTGCGTCTGCTGCATCGGCATCGGCGTGGGCTGCTGACGCGGCTGCGGTTGCTGATCGTCGCGCTGGCGGAAGCGGCGGTTGTCGTCGCCCCGGTCATAGCGCTCGTAGCGCTCGCGCACCGGCGGCTGTGATGGTTGCTGCGCCTGCTGCGGCGCGACCTGGATCATCGGCGCGTTCGGCTGCGATGGCTGGTTGTAGCGTGGGCGCAGGTCGATCCGCACATCGTTCGGGTTGATGGTTTGCGGCGGCGTGTCCGGCTGGCCGAACTGGTTCGGCGCCAGTGTGCTGATGCGGCCGCGCGGCTGCTGCGCCGGCACCTGCACCGGCTGCGACGGCGCGGTGATCACCCGGCCCGGACGGTCGTTGCGCCCATCGTTGCGGTCGTAGCGGTCGGGAACGCCGTCGTGGTCGCGGTCGCCCCAACCGCCGCGGTTGGTGCTCAGCGTGCGGCCCGGCGGTTGCGGCGGCGCCACCGGCGTCACGTTGTTCACGAAATGATTGGCCGGGAGCACCGGCGCGTTGCGGTTGACCACCACGTTGCGGCGGCCTTCGAACTGTTCGCGCGGCAGCACGGTCAGGCCGTCGCGGCGGCCGTCCCAGTCGTTGCGCGGCGTGAAGGGCTTACCGTTGTGCGTCCACGTCACCCGCCGCTCGTAATCGCCGGAGACCCGGTAGCCCGGCACAAAGCGGTCGCGCGGCGACAACGGATACCAGCCCAGCCCCGGTCCGCCATGGTTGCCGCCGCCATTGCCGCCGACCCAGCCCACCAGCGCCGGCGACCACGCCGGCCGCACCACCGGACGCCCCGGCGCCCAGCACCAGCGCCGGTTCACCAGCACCCAGCGGCCATAATGCGACGGCGCGTAGCCCCACGGCGCGTTGTCGACCCAGGTCCAGCCCCACGGCGCCAGCCAGATCCAGCGGCCGTCGCGATACGGCGCCCAGTCCAGCGCCACATTGCGCGGCGTCCACAGCGGGCCGTATTCCACGCTCTCGGTCCAGCTGCCGTTGCGGTCCAGTTCCTCGTAGCCGGTCATGCCGCTGGAGACGAAGCGGGTGGTGGTGGTCACGCTGTCGAGCCGGTCGCGGTCCTCGGCCCAGATGTCGAAGCCGTCGCGCCGCGCCACGCTGGTGCGCACGTCCTCCGCGCCGACGTCCACATGGCGGCCATTGTTCACCACCACCGACGAGCCGGCGCCTTCCACCCGCGCCGTGCCGTCCAGCACGCTGACCTGGCTGGTATCCGGCGTGCGGTCCACGTCCACCCGCAGCACGCCCGGCTCGATCATGGTGATGCGCGCCTGCGGCGTGCTCAGCTCGAAATCGCGCAGCAGCTCGGGGCTGCGCACGCGGACGCTGACGCTGCCGTAATTCAGGCGCAGACGCAGCAGGTCGTCGTCCATGCCGGTGATTTCAAGATCCGAATCGCTATCCACCCGCACCGCGGTCGAGCCGACGCGGAATTCGGTGCGGGCGCCGGACGCGGTGTTGATGTGATTGAACGCAGTCACCGGCCAGTTCAGCGAGGCACCCACCGGCTCGCCATCGCCCACCAGCGTGACCTGGCCCTGGACGCTGGAAATGCGCCCGACCATGGCCGGCGGATCGTCGGCCAAGGCAAACGCGCTCCAGCCGGCCAGCGCGGCCAGCACGACGGTATGGATGATCTTGCGGCTCATGGCTGCGTCTCCCGTGGATATTATTGATTTAATTTATTTGATTTAACGCCGGCCGCAGCGGTTCGACTACCGTGGTTACAAAGAATTGCAAATCAGGCGGCGGCGCCGCCGCGCTTGACGAAGAACAGCGCCGCGCCGATCGCCATCAGCAGGCCGCCGAACACCCGGTTTTGCTTCTTGACGGCGCCCGCGTCGCGGAAGAAGCGCTGCATGGACGAGGCCAGGAACGCATAGCTGTGCATCACCACCAGGTCGATGCAGAACATGGTGGCGGCCAGGATCAGCAGTTGCGGCAGCAACGGCGCATCGTGGGTGATAAATTGCGGCAGCACGGCCACCATGAAGATGATGCCCTTGGGGTTGGTGGCGTTGGTTAGAAAACCGGTCAGGAAGCGCTTCCTGACGGTCGGTACGACCACCTCGGCCTGCTTCTGCTCGCTGATGCTGACCTTGGCGCGCCACTGGCTCAGGCCGAGGTAAATCAGATACAGCGCGCCCACGGTTTTGACCACATTGAACGCCACTTCCGACGCCATCAGCAAGGAGCCAACGCCGGCGCCGGCGATGAAAAACACCAGCAGCAAGCCGGTTTGCAAACCGAAGATGGTGGCACTGGTGCGGCGCACACCATACGACAAACCATGCGACATCGACAACACCGCCCCCGATCCCGGCGAGACGGCAATAATGCAGGCGGCGACAAAGAAGGTGATCCAGGTGGCGAAGCTCATGGCGGTTCCCATCAAATAAGCGATCCCTATTGTAGCGGTATCGCAGCCCTTTCCGCTTGGGTTAATATTGCTGATCCAATCACACACGGAGTGTTTCCCCATGGCCGGATCCAGCCTGTTAGCCCTGATCGACGATATCGCCACCATCCTCGACGACGTCGCGGCCATGAGCAAGGTGGCAGCCAAGAAAACCGCCGGCGTGCTGGGCGACGACCTGGCGCTGAACGCGGAGCAGGTGGCCGGCGTGCGCGCCGAGCGCGAGCTGCCGGTGGTGTGGGCGGTGGGCGTCGGTTCGCTGAAAAACAAGGCCATCCTGGTGCCGGCCGCGCTGGCCATCAGCGCCTTGGCGCCGTGGGCGATCACGCCGCTGCTGATGCTCGGCGGCCTGTACCTGTGCTTCGAGGGCTTCGAGAAAATCGCCCACAGCCTGCTGCACCGCGCCGACGACGAACAGCACCAGCACGCGCTGCATGCCGCGCTCGCCGATCCGGAGGTGGACCTGATGGCGCTGGAAAAGGACAAGATCAAGGGCGCGGTGCGCACCGACTTCATCCTGTCGGCGGAAATCATCGTGATTGCGCTGGGCACGGTGGCGGACGCGCCGTTCACGCAGCAGGTGACGGTGGTGGCCGGCATCGCCCTGCTGATGACGGTGGGCGTGTACGGGCTGGTGGCGGCCATCGTCAAAATGGACGACGCCGGCCTTTACCTGAGCCAGCGCGGCGGCGCGGCCGTGCGCGCGCTGGGCCGGGTGTTGCTGAGCGCCGCGCCCAAGCTGATGAAGCTGCTGGGCGTGGTGGGCACGGTGGCCATGTTCATGGTCGGCGGCGGCATCCTGACGCACGGCCTGCCGTTCGCCCACGACCTGATCCACCACGCCGCCGAAGCCGCCGGCCCGCTGCTGGGCGCCATCGTCCCCAGCCTGCTGGACGTCGTGACCGGCGTCATCGCCGGCGCCGTGGCGCTGGTGGGGGTCGGTATTGCCGGCAAAATAACAGGCCTCTTCAAAAAGCCGGGGTAAGTCTTCTCGCCAAGGGAATTCGCGACTTATGGGATGAAGCCCATGCGTACTTGTGTTCGCACTTCAGAGAGAAATTTTGCTCGGTGCTGAGGCCCCAGTTGGGCTACCTTTCCTCGCGCGGTGTTCGCCCCCGTCAGCAACTCTTCAAGGGAAACAAGATGATCCAGCCAGCCCGGGAGTTTGCAAAACGCAATCGCACCTTTATCCGCCGTGCTGACGACTTTAAACGGCCCAAGCGGCAACTCGTGTGCGTTCAGATAAGCGAACAAGTTCAGTTCTCCCGGATCCAAAACAGTCACGGTGGGATAGTCACGAAGGAGCTTGTTACGCTCCTGCCGGGTGACCGAATAAGGCGGCACAGCTAGTCCGCCTAGCAACTCGGTACGATCCACTTCAACACGGTCCCGCCGACTTGCGTCCCCGGTCATTGCCTCGGTGACCACCTCGTCAACGGTTTCAAGCTTATGGCCCTTGGATAGCGCCGACCACACTCCAATTTTGAAACACTCTATTATGACGTTTGTATCCAGAAAGACTCGTTGATGGGTCATCGGACACGCCTACAATTCAAAGGGAGCCGCCATACCGTACGCCTCAAAAAGTTCAGTCAATTCGAACAGGGACAGACCCAAGGTTTTCGCCGCTTTGCGCGCGGAAACGCGCCCCTTGTCCAGCGCCATATGAAGCTTGGTTACGAACCGAATTGAGAAAAGCTTTGGTAGCTCTTGAGTATCCTGTCTTTTCTCTTTTACCAGCGCAACCCGGCTGACCTCATCAATTCGTCCAAGATTTTTCAAGCGCCAACCGAGAGCATAAGTTGTGACCTGCAACTGTTTGGCAACGTCAGCCAGATGCTGAACATCCCTTGCGTGCGCCGGCTCAATGAAACGGTCAAGCGAAGCTGAGGGCATGAGCAAAGCTCCAGCAAAGTTGTTCGCCAATTGCTCAACGCGTTTGACCTTCGATCGATGCTCGACAGCATTTGATTCGCGATGACTTGGAGGCATCGCTTCCCACGTTAAAACATGGAATAGTTCGTGGGCCAAATCGAAATTACGCCTGAACGCACTCTCCCGGCGATTGACCAAAATGACATTGAACGCGTCGACCTGACATGCCGCTCCGGAAATGGCATTCGCCGGCAAGTCTGGCGCGGCATCCACAAAGAGGACTGGGATGCCGAGCTGAGTTTCCAGACATTCCGGCAAGGTGCTCGCAGGCACAGGTCCGAGCTTGAGTATGTTTGCCAGAGCTTCGCCAAAGTTTTGCGCCTGCTCGAAACTACTGCTCGCGTTTAATCGAAGGCTCAGCAGGCTCAAGTCTGGTTGCTTGTCCTCGTCCTGAAGCTGGAGCCAGCGGAACATCCCAACCCAACCGTTAGCCGTTGCCTCGAAATGGTCGAGTTTCTCTCCCGACAATTCGTCGTTCGCGCGCCAGGAATACTGAGCCTCCGCAACCACATTGAACGGGTCGAGGAAATATTCCAATTCCTGGTCGAGCGCATCGCTCAAGTCAAGCAGTTCATCAGTCTTGAGTGCGCGCTTGCCATTCTCGATATCCGAGATGGTCTGTCGGTCCTTGAAACCCAGCTTAGCGGCCAGGGCATCTTGCGTAAGGTGTATCTGCTCTCGAGCATATTTCACTCGATGGCCAACATGGAAAGAGATAGGAGCGGTCATGGTATGGCAAGCCCGTTTTAATGAGGTTACCTGCATATGTGGACACGCATTATAATCTTGCAAATTTACGTTTGCAAGAAAAGCCCGGTGTCAAGCGGTAACCGGATCGTCGCTGAGACGCCCAATCCGGGTGTTTTTGATCTACATCAATAAAATTAGCGGGTCGAATACGTAAACTGACTAGGTCTATTGCGATAGAGCAATAAAACCAGCCGGAGTTACGTTATGCGCAACAATCAACCTGTTAGCAATCGCGAAGTAGAAGTCCTGGAAGACCAGGCCATCGTTTCGAAAACTGATCTGGACGGCAATATCACTTATGTGAATCCGTATTTCATCGAGATCAGCGGTTTCAGCGAGCAGGAGTTGCTGGGCGCGCCGCAGAACATCGTGCGCCATCCGGATATGCCGGCCGAAGCGTTTGCCGACCTGTGGGCCTCGATCAAGTCCGGCACGCCATGGACCGGCACCGTCAAGAACCGCTGCAAGAATGGCGACTTTTACTGGGTGCGCGCCAACATCACGCCCATCCGCGAAAATGGCCGCACCATCGGCTATATGTCGGTGCGCACGCGCGCGGAACGCCAGCAGGTCGCCAAGGCCGAACAAGCCTACAAAACCATCCGCACCGAAGCCAACCACGGCATCCGCATCAAGAACGGCCAGGTGATCGAAGCGGGGCTGGGCTCGCTGCTGTCGCGCCTGAGCCATGTGTCGCTCGGCATGCGCATCTGGCTGGCCACCAGCGTGGTCAATGTGCTGCAGGTGATCGTCTGCGCCGCCGCCCTGCTCAACGGCACCAGCGCGCACAACTACGGCATCTTTGCCGCCACCTTCCTCGGCCTGCTGATCAACGTCTTCCTGTGGTACACGCTGCGCGTCTCGGTGCTGCAGCCGCTGGACCGCGCCCTGCATGGCGCGCGCTCCATCGCCGCCGGCGACCTGTCTTCCGGTTCGTTCGAGACCGAAGCCACCGACGAAGTGGGCCAGCTGCTGCGCGCCCTGCAGCAAATGAACAGCAATCTGATCGCCACCATCCGCGATGTGCGCGTCAACGTCGAGACCATGGCCGTGGCCACCCGCCAGATCGCCGCCGGCAATGCCGACCTGTCCGGCCGTACCGAGGCGCAGGCCGCCAGCCTGGAAGAAACCGCGTCGAGCGTGGAACAGTTCTCCTCCACCGTGAAGCAGAACGCCGACAACTCCGCACAAGCCAACAAGCTGGCGCAAAGCGCTTCCGAGGTGGCGGTGCAGGGCGGCGAGATCGTGGCCGACGTCATCGCCACCATGGACGAGATCAACACTTCCTCGCGCAAGATCGTCGACATCATCGGCCTGATCGAAGGCATCGCCTTCCAGACCAACATCCTGGCGCTGAACGCCGCGGTGGAGGCGGCGCGCGCCGGTGAACAAGGCCGCGGCTTCGCCGTGGTGGCCGGCGAGGTGCGCAATCTGGCCCAGCGCAGCGCCACCGCCGCCAAGGACATCAAGAATCTGATCGACGTCTCGGTCGGCAAGGTCAGCGCCGGCATGGTGCAGGTGGACCGCGCCGGCGCCACCATGAAGGAAGTGGTGGCCTCGGTGCAGCAGGTGACCGCCATCATGAAGGAAATTTCGGTGGCCTCGCACGAGCAAAGCATCGGCGTCGATCAGGTGAATTCGGCCATCGCCCACATGGATCAGGTGACGCAGCAGAATGCCGCGCTGGTGGAAGAGGCGGCCGCCGCCACCGCCAGCCTGGCGCTGGAAGCGGGCGGCCTGACACAGGCGGTCAGCCTGTTCAAATTCGGCCCGCCGCGCGCCGCACGCAGCGCCCGCGCCAGCCATGCCACCGCACCGCAGAACGTAAAACGCCTCGCCGCTTAAGACATCATGAACACGCCATTCCCACCCGTTGAATTCGACGCCGCCATCATCGGCAAACTGAGTCAGTCGGGGCCGCGCTACACCTCGTATCCCACCGCCGATCGCTTCCAGAACGACTTCGGCTACGGCCAGTTCCTGGAAGCGGTGGCCGGCCTGCGCATGCGCCGCAGCCGCCGGCCTTTGTCGTTGTACATCCACATCCCGTTCTGCGACACGGTGTGCTACTACTGCGGCTGCAACAAGATCGTCACCAAGGATCACAGCAAGGCCGCCGTCTATCTCGGCTACCTGAAACAGGAAATCGATATGCAGGGCCGCCTGTTCGACGGCATGGGCCAGATCGAGCAACTGCACTTCGGCGGCGGCACGCCGACCTATCTGAGCGACAAGCAGATGGGCGACCTGATGGCGCATCTGCACGCCAGCTTCGATTTCGCCGACGATGCGCACGGCGAGTTTTCGATCGAGATCGATCCGCGCACGGTCAGCGCGGAGCGGGTGCACAGCTTGCGCGCGCAGGGCTTCAACCGCATCAGCCTGGGCGTGCAGGATTTCGATCCGGAAGTGCAGAAGGCGGTCAACCGCATCCAGCCGGAAGCCGAAACGCGCGCGGTGATGGATGCCGCGCGCGCCGCCGGTTTCCGCTCGATCAGCATTGATCTGATTTACGGCCTGCCCAAGCAGACCATGGCCAGCATGACGCAGACGCTGGACAAGGTGATCGCCGCCAATCCGGATCGCATCGCCTTGTACAACTACGCGCACCTGCCGCACATCTTCAAGCCGCAGCGCCGCATCGCGGAAGCGGACCTGCCCTCGCCGGCGGTAAAGCTGGAGCTGCTGGCGATGTGCATCCAGCGTTTGTGCGACGCCGGCTACATCTACATCGGCATGGACCATTTCGCCAAGCCGGACGACGAGCTGGCCGTGGCGCAGCGACAGGGCCGTTTGCAGCGCAACTTCCAGGGCTATTCCACGCGCGCCGAGTCGGAGCTGATTTCGTGCGGCGTGTCGGCCATCAGCGCGGTCGGCGCGACCTATAGCCAGAACGAGAAAACGCTGGAAGCGTATTACGAAAAACTGGAGAGCGGCGTGCTGCCGATCACGCGCGGCATCAAGCTGGATAACGACGACCTGTTGCGCCGGATCGTGATTCAAAAGCTGATGTGCAATTTTGAGTTGTCGATGTCGTCGATCGAGCAGGGTTTTCCGATCCACTTCCGCCAGTACTTCATGACGGAGCTGGAGAAGCTGCGCGCATTCGAGGACGACGGTTTGCTGACCATTGACGATGAATGGATTTCGGTGACACCCAAAGGCCGTCTGCTGATCCGCAATATCTGCATGGTGTTCGACCGTTATCTGGGCATGGCGCAGGATATCGCGCCGCAACCGCTGCGTTACTCGAAAACGATCTGAGGATGATATGAACGGCGCACAGCTACTGCCGGTGTTTGTGGTCGGCCTGGCCGGCAGCATCCACTGTGCAGGCATGTGCGGCGGGATCGTCACCGCCATGTCGGCCAGCGCACGGCCACGCGCCGTCATCGCCATCGCGCGCGCGGACGCCATGACGCATGTGCTGTCTTATAACGCTGGCCGCATCGGCAGTTACATGGCCGCCGGCGCATTGGCAGGCGGCCTGGCCGGGGGCGCGCGCAGCATGGCGGCGCTGGCCGGCATCCAACTCAGTTTCTACTGGCTGGCCAACGCCATGCTGATCGCCCTCGGCCTCTACCTGATGAACGCCTGGCGCGGCCTGGCCGTGCTGGAGCAGGGCGGCCGCGCGCTGTGGCGGCACATATCGCCCGCCATCAAACCGCTGATGCCGGCCGACACGCCCGCCAAGGCCCTCGCCCTCGGCGCGCTATGGGGCTGGCTGCCCTGCGGCATGGTCTACAGCGTGCTTACCACCGCCCTGCTGAGCGGCTCGGCCGCCGACGGCGCCGCCGTGATGCTGGCCTTCGGCCTCGGCACCTTGCCGATGCTGACCGGTCTCGGCCTGCTGGGCGCGCGCCTGCAGCAGGCCATGCAGCGGCGCGGCGTGCGCATCGCCGCCGGGCTGCTGGTGCTGGGCTTTGGCATGATCGGCCTGGCGCGCGCCGCCGGCGGCATTACGCCCGACTGGATGGAGATGCTATGTCTCACACCACATCCGTGACCAGCGACGCAGCCGTCTGCTACCACTGCGGCCAGGACTTGCCGGCCGGCGCGGCGTGGACGGTGTCGATCGCCAGCGTCGAACACACCATGTGCTGCCCCGGCTGCGCGGCGGTGGCGCAAACCATCGTCGACCTCGGACAGGAAAGCTATTACCGCGACCGCACCGCTTACGCGACCAGCGCCGAGGGCGCGCAGCAACTGCCGCCGGAACTGCAGCTGTACGACAACGCCGACCCGCGCTTCGCCCTCGACCAAAACAGCCGCGAATCGACCTTCACGGTGGAAGGCATACGCTGCGCCGCCTGCGTATGGCTGATCGAACAGCGGCTGGCGCGCCTGCCCGGCGTCGACAGCGCGCAGCTCAACGTCGCCACCGAAAAACTCTACGTGCGCTGGCGCAGCGACGCCTGCAAACCCGGCGACATCCTCGGCGCGCTGCACGCCATCGGCTACAGCGCCTATCCCTACGACGCGGACCGCCACGCCGGCCAGCAGCGCCGCAGCGCGAAGACGCTGGGCCGCCAGCTGTTCGTGGCCGGCCTGTCGATGATGCAGGTGATGATGTACGTCGCTCCCGCTTACCTGGCCGAGGATGGCACGCTGGATGCGGACATGGCGTCCCTGATGCGCTGGGCCAGCCTGTTGCTGACGCTGCCGGCCATCTGCTACTCGGCGCTGCCATTCTGGCGCGGCGCCTGGGCCAGCCTGCGCGCGCATTCGCCCGGCATGGACGTGCCGGTGGCGCTGGGCATCGCCGCCGCCTTCGGCGCCAGCGTGCTGGCCACCGTCAGCGGCAAGGGCGAGGTGTGGTACGACTCGGTCACCATGTTCATCTTCCTGCTGCTGTGCAGCCGCTATCTGGAATTGCGTGCACGGCGCAAGGCCGGCGCCGCGCTGGAACGCCTGCAGCACGCGCTGCCGGCATCGGCCGCGCTGCTGGAGAACTACCCGGCCAGCCGCGCAGCCACCATCGTGCGCGCGGCGGCGCTGGCTGTGGATAACGTGATAGTTATCAAGCCCGGCGAGGCGGTGGCCGCCGACAGCGTCATCATCGAAGGCCACACCTCGCTCGACCTCTCGCTGCTGAGCGGAGAAAGCGCGCCGCAGCCGCGCCAGGAAGGCGACGCCATCCCGGGCGGCGCCATCAACGCCGGCAGCCTGATCCTGGCGCGCGTGACCCGGCGCGCACAGGACAGCACTCTGTCCGACTTAATTAAACTGATCAACCGCGCCGGCGGTGAGAAACCGCGCATCGCGCAGTGGGCCGACCGCGTGGCCGCCTGGTTCGTGGCCGTGCTGCTGCTGTTTGCGCTGGCGACCTTCGGCTTCTGGTTCCTGTTCGACGGCGGCACGGCGCGCGCATGGCCGATCGCCATCGCGGTGCTGGTGGTGTCCTGCCCGTGCGCGCTGTCGCTGGCCACGCCCACCGCGCTGGCCGCAGCCACCGACCAGCTGCTGCGTCAGGGCGTGCTGGTGACCGGCCCGCACACGCTGGAAACTGTGCACCGCGCCACCCACGTCGTGCTCGACAAAACCGGCACCCTGACCTGGGGCAAGCCGGTGCTGCAACAAGTGCAGACGCTGGGCGCCATGCGTTCCGGCTTCTGCCTGCATATCGCCGCCGCGCTGGAAGCGGGCAGTGCGCATCCGCTGGCGCGCGCCATCCTCGCCGCCGCCGACGAGGCCGGGCCGCAGCACTGGCAAGCCACGGCGCTGACCGAAACCGCCGGCAGCGGACTGGAAGGCATGGTGCATCACCGCCGCTATCGTCTGGGCAGCGCGCAATTCGTGTCCGGCATTGCCGGCCTGGCGCCGCCCCGCGATTTGCCGGAGGGCGCGACGCCGGTCTACCTCGGCGCCGAAGGCCAGTGGCTGGCCTGCTTCCACCTGCACGACGGCCTGCGGCCGGACGCGCAGCAGACGGTCGATTACTTCCGCCAGCGCGGCAAGACCATGGTGCTGGTCAGCGGCGACGACGATGTGCTGGCGCGCCGCGTCGGCGACCAGCTGGGCATCGACACCACGGTCGGCGGCTATCTGCCGGCCGATAAGCTCAACTTCGTCCAGCAGCTGCAGCGGCGCGGCTGCGTGGTGGCGATGGTGGGCGACGGCATCAACGACGCCGCCGTGCTGGGCGCGGCCGACGTCTCCTTCGCCATGGGCGGCGGCGCCGCGCTGGCGCAGGCGCATGCCGACGCGGTGCTGCTCAACGGCCGCCTCAGCGCGGTGGCCGACAGCGCCCGTGTTGCCGATCGCACCATGCAGGTCATCCGCCAAAATCTGTGCTGGGCCACGGTGTACAACGTGGTGGCGATTCCGGCCGCCGCTTTCGGCCTGCTCAATCCGTGGCTGTCCGGCGTCGGCATGGCCGTCAGTTCGGCCGTGGTGGTGTTCAACGCATTGCGACTACGCAGGAGTGCATGATGGAAGCCTTGTATTTGCTGATCCCCCTCAGCGTGGCGATGGTGTTTGCCGCGCTGTGGATTTTCTTCCGCGCCTCCGACGACGGCCAGTTCGACGATCTTGTTGGGCCGGCGCTACGCTTGCTGCAAGACGACGACCTCCCGCCAACGGATCGGAAGTGATCCGGCTGTTTTTGATCCACATCAAAGATTTTTGAGGTGCCCATAAGTAACCTTTGATCTACATCATCAAAGTGTTCTGGGGAGAACTCAATTGGATCAACACTACAACTACAAGGTCGTCAAACAGTTCGCTGTGGCGACGGTAGTCTGGGGCGTCATCGGCATGCTGGTCGGCGTGATTATCGCCGCCCAGCTGGCCTGGCCGGCGCTCAATCTGGACATACCGTGGCTGACCTACGGCCGCCTGCGCCCGCTGCACACCAACGCGGTGATTTTCGCGTTCGGCATCTGCGGCCTGTTTGCCACCTCCTACTACGTGGTACAACGCACCTGCCAGGTGCGGCTGTTTTCCGACAAGCTGGCCGCCTTCACCTTCTGGGGCTGGCAGGCGGTGATCGTGAGCGCCGTCATCACGCTGCCGATGGGCCTCACCCGCGGCAAGGAATACGCTGAGCTGGAATGGCCGATTTCCATCCTGATCGCGCTGGTGTGGGTGAGCTACGCCGTGGTCTTCTTCGGCACCATCATCAAGCGCCGCGTCAAGCACATCTACGTGGCCAACTGGTTCTTTGCCGCCTACATCATCGCCGTCACCATTCTGCACGTGGTGAACGGCATGAGCATGCCGGCCTCGCTGTTCAAATCGTACTCGGTGTATGCCGGCGTGCAGGACGCGATGATCCAGTGGTGGTATGGCCACAACGCGGTCGGCTTCATCCTGACCGCCGGCTACCTCGGCATGGTGTACTACTTCATACCCAAGCAGGCCGAGCGTCCGGTGTATTCGTACCGCCTGTCGATCGTGCACTTCTGGGCGCTGATCTTCACCTATATGTGGGCCGGTCCGCACCACCTGCATTACACCGCGCTGCCGGACTGGACGCAATCGATCGGCATGGTGTTCTCGCTGGTGCTGCTGGCGCCAAGCTGGGGCGGCATGATCAACGGCATGATGACCCTGTCGGGCGCCTGGCACAAGCTGCGCACCGACCCGATCCTGAAATTCATGATCGTCTCGCTGTCGTTCTACGGCATCGCCACCTTCGAAGGCCCGATGATGTCGATCAAGACCATCAACGCCCTGTCGCACTACACCGACTGGACCATCGCCCACGTGCACGGCGGCGCGCTGGGCTGGGTGGGCTTCATCACCATGGGCTCGATCTACTACCTGCTGCCGCGCCTGGCCGGCGAACAGCGGATGTATTCGACCCGCCTGATCGACCTGCACTTCTGGGTCGCCACCATCGGCATCGTGCTGTACATCGCCGCCATGTGGATCGCCGGCGTGATGCAGGGCCTGATGTGGCGCGCGGTCAATCCGGACGGCACCCTGACCTACACCTTTGCCGAAAGCGTGAAAGCCACCTATCCGTACTACGTGGTGCGCTTCACCGGCGGCCTGCTGTACCTGAGCGGCATGTGCGTGATGGCCTACAACACCTGGATGACCTTGCGTAACCGCGACACCGCCGTCGCCCGTATTCCCGGACTGGAGTTAGCATGAAATTCTCACATGAATGGATCGAAAAGAACCCGTGGCTGCTGATCGCGCTGGTCACGCTGGTGGTCAGCGTTGGCGGCGCGGTGGAAATCGCCCCGCTGTTCTTCCAGAAATCCACCACCGAGCCGGTGGCCGGCCTCAAGCCGTACTCGCCGCTGCGCCTGGCCGGGCGCGACATCTATGTGCGCGAGGGCTGCTACAACTGCCACTCGCAGATGATCCGTCCGTTCCGCGCCGAGACCGAACGCTACGGCCACTACTCGGTGGCCGGCGAGTTTGTCTACGACCATCCGTTCCAGTGGGGTTCCAAGCGTACCGGTCCCGACCTGGCGCGCGTGGGCGGCCGCTACAGCGATGAATGGCACCGCACCCACCTCAACAACCCGCGCGACGTGGTGCCGGAATCGAATATGCCGAACTACCCATGGCTGGCCAAAACCGCGCTGGTGCCGGCCGACGTGGTGCCGAAGATGCGGGCGCTGCGCCGCGTCGGCGTGCCCTACACCGACGCCGAAATCGCCGCCGCGCCGGACGAGCTCAAGGACAAGACCGAAGAAGACGCCCTGGTCGCCTACCTGCAAGGCCTGGGCACCCTGATCAAGACAAGGAACTAACATGGATACCCTGTTCGACCATGCCAGCAGCGTGATGACGGTCGTTTCCTTCATCACCTTCTCCGGCATCCTGTGGTGGACCTATATCAGCCACAAGGAAACCGATTTTGCCACCGCCGCGCACCTGCCGTTTGCCGACGAGGAGGATCACCATGGCTGATTTCACCAACGGTTTCTGGGACTGGTACATCGTCGTCCTGACGCTGCTGGGCGTGCTCGGCTGCGGCGTGCTGCTGTACTCGCAGTCCAAGGTCAAGCTGATCAAGACCGCCGACGGCAAGACCGACACCACCGGCCACGTGTGGGACGAAGACTTGACCGAACTGAACACGCCAATGCCGCGCTGGTGGATGTGGCTGTTCTACCTGACCATCGTGTTCGGCCTGGCCTACTTCTTCCTGTATCCCGGCCTCGGCACCTACGCCGGCAAGCTGGGCTGGACCTCCCGCGCCGAGTACAAGGACGAGCTGAAAAAAGCCGATGCCGACTTCGGCCCGCTGTTTGCCAAGTATCAGCAGCAGGACCTGAAAGCCGTGGCGGCCGATCCGCAAGCGCATGCCATCGGCGAGCGCCTGTTCCTGACCTACTGCGCCCAGTGCCACGGTTCGGACGCACGCGGCAACAAGGGCTTCCCCAACCTGACCGACAAGGATTGGCTGTTTGGCGGCGAGCCGGCCACCATCAAGGAAACCATTCTGCACGGCCGCATGGGCGCCATGCCGCCGATGGGTGCCGCGCTGGGCGGCGACAAGGATGTGGAAAACGTCGCCCATTACGTGCTGAGCCTGTCCGAGTCGACCCACGACCCGATCAAGGCCGTGTTCGGCAAAGAGAAGTTCGGCGCCTGCATGGCTTGCCACAACGCCGGCGGCAAGGGCAACCAGGCGCTGGGCGCGCCCAACCTGAGCGACAAGATCTGGCTGTTCGGCGGCAGTCCGGAAACCATCATGGAAACCATCCGCAAGGGCCGCACCGCCACCATGCCGCCGTTTGGCGACTTCCTCGGCGACGCCAAGGTGCACGTGCTGGCCGCCTACGTGTGGAGCTTGTCGAACAACCCGAATGAGCCGGCGCCCCCGGTCGCTGAAAAATGAATGCCCCGCAGCCCCAAGTCATCAAGATGTACGCCGCGCGCGAGGAAATTTACCCGCGCGAGATCGACGGCCGCTACGCCCGCCTGCGCTGGCTGTTTGTCTGGCTGACGCAGCTGGCGTTCTACTGCACCCCGTGGCTGCAGTGGAACGGCCGGCAGGCGCTGCTGTTCGATCTGGGCGCGCGCAAGTTCTACATCTTTGGCCTGGTGCTGTGGCCGCAGGATTTCATTTACCTGGCGCTGCTGCTGATCATCAGCGCCTACTTGTTGTTCCTGGCGACGGCGGTGGCGGGACGGGTGTGGTGCGGTTTCACCTGCCCGCAAACCGTGTACACCGAAATCTTCCTGTGGATAGAACGGCAGATCGAAGGCAAGCGCAGCGCCCGCATCGCGCTGGACCGCCAACCGGCCTCGCTGAAAAAGTTCAGCAAAAAGGCCGCCAAGCATCTGGTCTGGGGCGCCGTGGCGCTGTGGACCGGCTTCACCTTCGTTGGCTACTTCACGCCCATCGGCAAACTGATGGGCGAGGTGGTGACGCTGGACTTCGGCCCGTGGGAATGGTTCTGGGTGCTGTTCTACAGCTTTGCCACCTACGGCAACGCCGGCTGGATGCGCGAGCAGGTGTGCAAATACATGTGCCCCTATGCCCGCTTCCAGAGCTCGATGTTCGACCGCGACACGCTGATCATCACCTATGACGCCAAGCGCGGCGAGCCGCGCGGCCCGCTGTCGAAAACCAGCAACGGCAACGGCGGCTCCTGCATCGATTGCTCGCTGTGCGTGCAGGTGTGCCCGACCGGCATCGATATCCGCAAGGGGCTGCAATACGAGTGCATCGGCTGCGCCTCCTGCATCGACGCCTGCAACACGGTGATGGACAAGACCGGCCAGGCGCGCGGCCTGATCCGCTACAGCACCGAACGCGCCATGGACCTGCACCTGACGCCGACCGAGATCCGCCTGCGCGCCTTCCGGCCACGGGTGAAGATTTACACCGCCGTGCTGGGCCTGATCGTGCTGGCCACCTGCGCCGCGCTCTACCTGCGCACCCCGCTCAAGCTGGACGTGATCCGCGACCGCGGCTCCATGGGGCGCGAGGTGGAGGAAGGCATGATAGAAAACGTCTACCGCCTGCAGATCATGAACACCTCCGAGAAGGCCCATGTGTACAAGATCGAAGTCAGCGGCATCGACTCGCTCAGGCAGGCCACGGCCGACCACGTGACGGTGGACGCCACCGAAACCAAGGGCTATCCGGTGCGCCTGCGCGCCGCCCATGGCGCCGGCAAGGCGGGCTCGAACAAAATCAGCGTGACGCTGACCGCGGTGGACGATCCGTCCCTGCAGGTGAAGGAATCCGCGGTCTTCATTGTGCCGCGCTAAGGAGAAATCATGACGACACTGACTATGCCGGTTGCACCGTGGTGGAAGCAGCTCTGGCCGTGGCTGCTGATGGCCGGCCCGGCCATCGTGGCGGTAGGCTGCCTGTACACCGCCTATCTGGCCATGTCCACGCCCGATGCGCTGGTGGTGGGCGATTACTACAAGCAGGGCAAGGCCATCAACCAGGATTTGCGGCGCGACCATGTGGCGTCGCAGATGGGCTTGTCGATGGCGCTGGGTTACGACGCCGCCACCGGCGTGCTGAGCGGCCGCATCAACCGCAGGGATACCGGTCCCTTGCTGCTGCATTTGTCGCACGCGACGTTGCCGGACAAGGATATCAAGCTGGTGCTGGTGCCGGATGAGAACGGTACTTTCAGCGCATCGCTGCCGCTGCTGGAGCGCAGCCGCTGGATCGTGCTGGTGGAAGGGCAGAAGCGCGAATGGCGCCTGGCCGGCGCCTGGAGCTGGCCGACGCAGCGCGGCATCGCGCTGCTGCCCGATTGATCAACCGCAGGTCTCGGTGCCGGCGGTGATGGCTTTCAGCATGCGCGGATCGAGCAACTCGATTTCGCGGTTGCTGACACGCACCAGGCCTTCCTTCTTGAACTTGGACAGCAGGCGGCTGATGCTTTCGATGGTCAGCCCGAGGTAGTTGCCGATTTCCTCACGCGACATGCGCAGCTGGAAGGTATTGGGCGAATAACCGCGCGCCTCGTAGCGCGACGACAGATTGATCAGGAAAGCGGCAAAGCGCTGGGTGGCCTGCATATTCCCCAGCAACAGCATGACGCTTTGCTCGCGCGTGATTTCCTGGCTCATCATGCGGTGGAAGTGGCGCAGCAGCGTGGGCATTTCCGCCAGCAGCTGTTGCAAAGTCGCAAAAGGAATCTCGCACACTTCGCTGTCTTCCAGCGCCACGGCGGTGCAATGATGCTGGTCGGCGCTGATGGCGTCCATGCCCAGCAGTTCGCCGGCCATCTGGAAGCCGGTGATCTGTTCCGCCCCCTCGCGGTTCACCTGGTAGGTTTTGAAATGGCCGAGACGGATGGCGTACAGGTTCTGGAAGGCGTCGCCTATGCGGAACAGCGTGCCGCCGCGCGCCACCTTGCGACGGCGGCCGATGATCTGGTCCAGCCGCTCCATGTCGTTGTTGTCCAGCCCCATCGGCAGGCAAAGCTGGTGCATGCTGCACGAGGCACAGCTGGCCTTGAGGATATCGATGGTGGCGCCGGGAATAACCAGCGCGGGAAGTTCTTGTATCATGCGACTAGTGTAGCCCATCGCGCGCAAGTTGGGCGCCTATTCCGCAGTCATCCAATCAGGTATTCGCGCGCCATTTGCCTTGCACGATGCAAGCGGCTCTTCACGGCGGCCACCGTGCCGCCCGTCTCGGCGGCGATTTCAGCGATCGACAGTTCGGCGAAATCGCGCAACAGCACCACCTGCAGATAATCGGCCGGCAGCGACTTCAGTGCGCCGATCAGCTCGCTGCGCAGAGCGGCCGTGTCCTGGCTGGCCAGCCATTGTTCGGCGCGCTCGTCGTCCCACGGATCGTGGCCCAGCGCATGGCGCGCCAGCCGGTGGCACTCGCGCCGTACCACCTGGAACAGCCAGCCGGAAAACGCCGCCAGCATGCGCACCGAGGCCAGCTTGCGCGACAACACCAGCAGCGCTTCCTGCACCGCGTCGTCGACATCGCCGATCAGGCAATTGCGCTGGGCGTAGCGGCGTATGTCGGGCTGGCACAGCCGCAGCAGCTGCGCCAGCGCGGCCGGATCGCCGCCGTGGGCGGCGGTCAGCACCGGCATATGTTGTTCCGCAAGACTCATTGTTTTCTTTGTTGGTCCAGGCGGCGGCCCACCATGGCGCACATCGGGCAAAAACCAAACAGGCCGGAAGCGACGATGCCGGCCGCCGACAGCGCCAGCACCGTGCCCCACACGCCGCCCAGCAGCGCCAGCGCCGCCACCGCAACGATCAAGCCCAGCACCACGCGCAGCACGCGCTCCCAGGTTGGTACATTTTTAACGTAGAACATTGTGCACTCCAAAAGGTGATCGAGGAAGTCCCTCGCCAGCTAAGAGGGCGCCGGTGCGCGATCGGATGCGCGCCCGAAAAAATATTTTCAAAAACTAATTGCATACGATTGAATTGCGCGCTATAGTTCACCCATCTATACATCGAACGCGATTTAATCGCCAACTAACTTAAGGAGTCTCACCATGAAACGCACCCTGATCGCCACCGCCCTGCTGGCCGCCACCGCTTTTGCCCACGCCGCCACGCCGGCCAATGACACCACCATCGTGCTGGTCCACGGCGCCTTCGCCGACGGTTCCAGCTGGGACAAGGTGATTCCCATCCTGCAAGCCAAAGGCTACAAGGTGGTGGCCGTGCAAAACCCGCTGAGCTCGCTGGCCGACGACGTTGCCGCCACCCAGCGCGTGGTGGATGCGCAAAGCGGCAAGGTGGTGCTGGTGGGCCACTCGTGGGGCGGCACCGTGATCACCCAGGCCGGCACCAGCGACAAAATTAAAGCGCTGGTCTATGTGGCCGCGTTTGCGCCATCGGAAGGCGAGGCCACCGGCAACCTGGGCAAGGATTACGCCGTGCCGCCGGGCATCGCCACCCTGCAGGTGGACGCCGGCGGCTACGCCTGGCTGCCGGCCGACTCGGTGGCCAAAAACTTTGCGCAGGACGTGACGCCGGCGCAAGCGGCGCTGATCGCCGCCACCCAGGGTCCGATCGCCGCCAAGGCGTTTGGTGAAACCACCACCGTGGCGGCCTGGAAGAGCAAAGCCAATTACTACATCGTCGCCAGCAAGGACCGCATGATCGCGCCGCAACTGGAACAGGCGTTCGCCAGGAAAATCAACGCCGTCACCACCACCCTGCCGACCAGCCACGTGCCGATGGTGTCGCAGCCGGCCAAGGTGGCGGAAGTGATTCTGGCCGCAGCCCAGCGTTAATCCGGGTTCACGCTTTGGAGAAAGCCAGCGCCTTGCGCACGCTGGCTTTTTCCTTCTTGCCAAGGTTGGCCATTGATAGGAGAATCGACCCAGCCCCGGCAGACCTCAAGGATGATATGAAGCCTCTAGGCATCAAGGCTAAAGTTGCGCTCGCTACCAGCATCACCTCGGTCCTGATGATAGGCCTGGTGACGCTGGTGCAGACCCAGCGCATGCAGGAGGATTACACGCGGGTATTGTTCACGCAACAGACCGCGCTGATCAACCGCACCGCGCAGGATCTCGACGACAAGCTGACCATGCTGCTCGATATCATCGCGCTATCGGCCCGCAACCAGCCGGCCGAGCTGGGCACCTCGGCCGAGCAGCTGCGCGACTACTATCAGAACCGCGCCGTGCTGGCCTTGTTCGACGATTTGCTGGTGGCCAGCCCGCAAGGCAAAATCATTTCCGACTTGCCACAGGTTCCGGGCCGGGTCGGCATCGACGTGGCCGACCGCGAGTATTTCAGGACCGTGCTGCGCACCCGCAAGCCGCTGATCACCGAACCGCTGATCAGCCGCGCCAGCAGGCAGCCCATCGTGCAGATGGTGGCGCCGGTGCTCAACCCTAAAGGCGAAGTCAGCCACGTGCTGATCGGCGTGCTGCGCCTGTACAAGGACAATCTGCTCGGGCACCTGCGCACCGCCAAGGTGGGCAGCAGCGGCTATTACTTTGCCCTGACGCGCAGCGAAAAGCCGGTGTATGTGCTGCATCCCGATATCACCCGCCTGTTGCAGCCGCGCGCGGCCAACGCCAATCCGTCCACCACCCGCGCGCTGGAAGAGGGCTTCGAGGGCACGGTGATGGGCATGGGCGAAGGCCGGCCCACCCTCAACAGCTACAAGAATCTGAAGGCGGCCGACTGGCTGCTGGCCACCTCGCTGCCGGCCGAGGAAGCGTTCGAGCCGTTCAACGGTGTGCTCAAGCGCGTGCTGATCTGGAGCGGGGTGGCCGCCGTGCTGACGGCGCTGCTGATCAGTGTGCTGACCTTGCGCCTGATGGCGCCGCTGATCAAGCTGCGCAACGCCATCGTGGCGCTGCGCGCCCAGCCGGCCAGCTTCACGCCGCTGCCGGTGCACGCGCGCGATGAGGTCGGCCAGCTGACTTCCGCCTTCAACGACCTGATGCACGAAAGGCTGGCGGCCGACGCCCGCCTGCAAAGCCTGGTGGAGTTTGCGCCGAATACGATTGTGGTGGTCGGCATGGATGGCCGCATCGAAACCTTCAACCGCGAGGGCGAGCGCTGCTTCGGCTACGGGCGCGACGAGGTGCTGGGCCAGCCGCTGGAAATCCTGGTGCCGGAGCAGCTGCGCAGCCAGCATGCGGCGCACCGCCACCGCTTCTTTGCCGACCGCCTGAGCGCCGAGCCGGTGCGCATGGGGCAGGGCAGGGTGTTGTATGGCCGCCGCCGCGACGGCAGCGAATTCCCCATCGAGGTCAACCTGAGCGCGGTGCGCACCGACCAGGGCACCAAGGTGCTGGCGGTGATTTCCGACATCACCGAACGCCATCGCCTGCGCATCGAGGTGGAGGAGCGGGCGCTGGAACTGGAGCGCGAGCGCGACCGCGCCGAAGCCGCCAACCGCGCCAAGAGCGATTTCGTGGCCAATATGAGCCACGAAATCCGCACGCCGATGAATGCGGTGCTGGGCATGGTCTACCTGCTGGGCAATACCCAGCTGACGCCGCAGCAGCGCAAGTACCTGAACATGGTGCGGGTGTCGGGCCAGTCGCTGCTGGGCATCCTGAACGATGTGCTGGACTTTTCCAAGATCGAGGCGCGCAAGCTGGAGCTCGCGCCAGTGGACTTTGCCCTCAACGATGTGATGGATTCGCTGGCCACCATGATGACCATGAACGCCGGCGACAAGGAACTGGAGCTGGCCATCAGCGTCGACGCCGCCATCCCCAACCGCCTGCGCGGCGACTCCATGCGGCTGCAGCAGATCCTGGTCAACCTGGCCGGCAACGCCATCAAGTTCACCGAGCAGGGCGAGGTGGTGGTCAGCGTGCAGCTGAGCGCGCGCGACAACCGCAGCGCGCTGCTGCGCTTTGAAGTGCGCGACACCGGCATGGGCATGAGCGAGAGCCAGCTGGGCCAGCTGTTCAATGCCTTCTCGCAGGGCGACCAGAGCATCACGCGGCGCTTTGGCGGCACCGGCCTGGGGCTGGCCATCACCAAGCGCCTGATCGAGCTGATGGGCGGGCAGATTGCCGTCAGCAGCCGTCCGGGGCAGGGCTCGACCTTCTGGTTCAGCCTGCCGTTCGACATCCAGGCCGACCAGACCGACGAACGCCGCAAACCGGCGCTGGGCCAGCGCCGCCTGCTGGTGGCGGACGACAACCGCACCAGCCGCGAGCTGGTGGCGCGCCTGATCCGCGCCTGGGGCTGGCAAGCCGACGAAGTCGATTCCGGCGAGGCCGCGCTGCGCCGCTATCGCCAGAGCCTGGACCAGCAACAAGCCTACGATGTGGTGCTGGCCGACTGGCACATGCCCGGCATGGACGGGCTGGCCACGGCCAAGGGCATCCGCGCGGCGGCAAGCGAGAGCGCGCCGCCCGGGCGGCCGCAGCCGATCGTGGTGATGCTGAACGCCTTCGCCCGCGACCGCATCGAGGAAATCTCCGGCGCGCCGGAAGCGGACGTGGTGCTGGTCAAGCCGATCACCAGCTCCAGCCTGTTCGACGCGCTGCACCAGGCGCTGGCCACGCAGGGCGAGGCCGACGTGCAGGCGACGGCCGAGCAGGGCATCGTCGGCACCCTGGGCGACTGCCATTTCCTGCTGGTGGAAGACAATCTGCTGAATCAGGCGGTGGCGCGCGGCATCCTGGAGCACGCCGGCGCCACGCTGGACATCGCCGCCGACGGCCGCCAGGCGGTGGACATCCTGCGCGCCCGGCCGGCCGAGTACGACATGGTGCTGATGGACATGCAGATGCCGGTGATGGACGGCTTTACCGCCACCCGCATCCTGCGCCAGGAACTCAAGCTGGACTTGCCGATCATCGCCATGACGGCCGGCGTGCTGGAATCCGAGCGCGAGCGCAGCCGCGAGGCCGGCATCACCGACTTCATCCCCAAGCCGATCGAAGTCGACGAAATGCTGACCGTGCTGCGCCGCCACCTGCCCAAGCCGGCGGCGGCGCCGGCCGAAGACGACTTGCTGGCCGCCATGGCGGCTGCCGCAGGGCAGCCGGCCGCAGGACAGCCGGCAGCGGAACCGCCATCCGCCGCGCCGGTGGTCGCGCCGGCCCCGGCCGTGCCGCTGGCGCCCACCCGGCCGGCGGCGCCACCGCCCAAGCTGGTTGCCTCGCCCATGCCCACCGGCGAAGCCGCCATCTTCAATATGGACAGCCTGATGCGGGTGATGGGCAAGGATGCCAAAGGCCGCGCCGCCATGTTCAAGATGGTGCGCGGCGCCATCGAGGGCGGCATGGAGCCGCTCGACCAGGCCGCCGCCGCCCTGCAGGAAGGCCGGCTGCGCGATGCCGCCCGCGCCTTCCACAGCCTGCGCGGCGCGGTCGGCGTGCTGGGCGCCAAGCGCCTGATCCAGGCCACCCTCAAGGCCGAGGAGGCCATCCACAGCCAGCGCGAAGATGAACTCGACGACCTCTGCCAGGAGGTGCGCGACGAGCTGGAACAAACCCTCACCCACGCCCGCGCCTGGCTCGAACGCGAGCAATCCTGAACTTTTCTTGGCGTTTCTACAACGCCTGGCCTCCCCCGCCATGCGTCTTTAAATCATATTGATAATAATTCGCATTTACGATACGGTATTTTATTGTTACAATCTTTCCCAATATTTTTACCGTCTCCTGATAGAAAGCACATGGCAATGATTAAAAGTCGCAAACATGCGCAGACGCGCTTCAATCAACACATGAGCGCGGCGCTGGCTGCAATGCTGCTGCCGGTGGCCGCCCACGCGGCCGATGCGCCTGCCCTGCCGGACGCCGCCGATGCGCCGCAGACCCTGCAGGAAGTGCAGGTCAACGGCAGCCGCGAGAACGACTTCAAAGCCGAGCGTGCCTCCTCCGCCAAGTACACGGAAAAACTGGTGGACACCGCCCAGACCCTGACCGTGCTCAAGAAAGAACTGATCGAACAGCAAGGCGCCACCACCCTGACCGAAGCGCTGCGCAACACACCCGGCGTGGGCGCCTTCTTCCTCGGCGAAAACGGCTCCACCAACACCGGCGACGCCATCTACATGCGCGGCTTCGACGCCTCGTCCAGCATTTACGTGGACGGCGTGCGCGACGTCGGCTCGATCTCGCGCGACACCTTCAACATCGAACAGATCGACGTGCTGAAAGGCCCGGCCGGCACCGACAACGGCCGCTCCTCGCCGACCGGCTCGATCAACCTGGTCAGCAAACAGCCGCTGCTGGAAAACGCCTACAGCGGCTCGGCCACCTTCGGCAGCGGCAAACAGCGCCGCGCCACCGCCGACATCAACACCGTGATCGATGCCGATTCCGGCACCGCCTTCCGCCTCAACCTGCTGGACCAGGACAGCGAAAACCCGGGCCGCGACTTCGTCAAGAACAAGCGCTGGGGCGTGGCGCCGTCGCTGGCGTTCGGCCTGAATTCGGCCACCCGCGTCTACCTGAACTACTTCCACGTCAAGCAGGACAATATTCCGGATGGCGGCGTGCTGACCATCGGCCTGCCGGGCTGGACGCCGCCGGCGGACATCGCCGCCGTGCCCGCGACCGCCACCAGCCCGGCCAAACCGGCCAAGAGCTTCGCCTTCATGGCGGGCGCGGCCCCGGTCAATCCGAAGAACTTCTACGGCTCGGTGCTGGACCACGACAACGTCAAGGCCGACATGGCCACCGTCAAGGTCGAGCATGACTTCGCCGGCGGCGCCAAGCTGGTCAACACCACCCGCTACGGCAAGACCAAGCAGGACTACCTGCTGACCTCGTTCATGGCCACCAACGCCAATCTGAACGCCAACACCGCAACCACCAATCCGGCGAACTGGACCCTGGCGCGCACCAACCTGACCACCAAGGATCAGCAGAACGAGATCCTGACCAACCAGACCACGGTCACCGCCGACTTCACCACCGGCGCGCTCAAGCACACCGTGGTGGGCGGCGTCGAGCTGATCAACGAGAAACAGATCAACTACACCTACGCCAACACGGCGCCGGCCGCCACCGCCGGCCTGCCGCCGACCAGCATCTACTTCCCGAACCCAAACACGCCGATCACCAGCGCCCAGGTCAACCTGAAGCGCAACGGCGGCCGTTCCGAAGGCACCACCAATACCCAGAGCGTGTACGCGTTCGACACCATCAAGTTCGGCGAGCAGTGGATTTTCAATGGCGGCGTGCGCATCGACCACTACAACACCACCTACAACGCCATCACCGTGCAGGCCGCCACCACGCCGCAGGTGATCCCGGTCGGCACGCTGGTGCCAAGCTCGATCGAAGCCTCGGATAACCTGATCAACGGCAAGCTGTCGGCGCTGTACAAGCCGACCAAGGACAGCAGCGTGTACGCGCTGGTGGCCTCGTCGAAAGCGCCGCCGGGCGGCACCACCTTCGCCCTGAGTACCGCGGTCAACAGCGCCGCCAATCCGAAGTTCGATCCACAGGAAACCACCAACTACGAGCTGGGCGCCAAGTGGGATCTGCTGGGCCAGAAACTGTCGCTGGCCGGCGCCCTGTTCCGCACGCAAGTGAAAAACGAAGTGGAACAAGACCCGGTCGATGCGCTGTACTACCAGACCGGCAAGAAGCGCGTGCAAGGTATCGAGCTGAGCGTCACCGGCGAGATCCTGCCGAAGTGGCTGGTCAGCGCCGGCTATGTGCACCAGAACACCAGCGTCGAGTCGGGCAAGATCGTCACCGCCAGCGGCGACAACCAGCTGAGCTACACGCCCAAGCAATCGTTCACCGCGTGGACCTCGTACACCCTGCCGTTCGGCCTGCAGATCGGCGGCGGCGCGCGCTTCAGCGACAAGCTGGCGCGCGGCACCGACGGCGCGGTCGGCACCCCGGCCTACGCCAACTCCTACTGGGTGTTCGACGCCATGGCGTCGTACCCGATCAACAAGCACGTCGACCTGCGCCTGAACGTGTACAACCTGGCCGACAAAGAATACGTGCAAGCGATCAACAAGTCGGGTTATCGTTACACTCCTGGCGCACCGCGTTCGGGCAGTCTGACGGCCAACTTCAAGTTCTAAGCCCCGGTACCCGATTCCGGTCAGCTGGCCCCGCCCTTACCGGCGGGGCTTTTTATATTGAGGGAGCTTTTTTTATGATGCTGCATATTCCGGGCATACTGACGCGCGCACAAGTGGCCGACATGCGCCGCCGGCTCGATGAATCGCAATGGGTGGACGGCCGCGCCACCGTGGGCGCGCAGGGCGCCATGGTCAAGCAAAACCGCCAGTTGCCGGACACCTCGCCGCTGGGGCTGGAACTGGGCCAGACCATCCTGCAGGCGCTGGCCAACAACCCGCTGTTCTTTGCCGCCGCGCTGCCGCTGCGCACCATCCCGCCGCTGTTCAACTGCTACGCCGGCGGCGAGCACTACGGCGCGCACGTGGACGGCTCGATGCGCCGCATCCCCGGCAGCGGCCAGTGGGTGCGCACCGATGTGTCGTCGACCCTGTTCCTGAGCGATCCGGACGAGTACGACGGCGGCGAGCTGATCGTCACCGACCAGTATGGCGAGCACGAAGTCAAACTGCCGGCCGGCGATTTGATCTTGTATCCCTCGACCAGCATCCACCGGGTGGAGCCGGTCACGCGCGGCGCGCGCGTGTGCTCGTTCTTCTGGACGCAAAGCATGGTGCGCGACGACATGCGCCGCGGCATGCTGCTGGAACTCGACCAGAACATCCAGAGCCTGCGCGCCAAGGTCGGCGACAGCCCCGAAATGGTCGGCCTCACCGGCCTCTACCACAACCTGTTGCGCCAGTGGAGCGAAGTTTGAGTTGTTGCAACGGCGCACAAGGAAGTTTGTAAAATGTTATAGAACGGCGTTTTGATGGCCGGCCGGAGGTAACATGCTTTCCCTAAGCAAATGTTTCTTCAGCCAGATTGTGAACTCAGCCGACCGCCTCCGCAGCTTCCTGCTTTTGCTATTTTTCCAGTCCTGCCAGGCGCAGGCGGCCACAGGTCCGGAACAGGATGAGCTTGGCGCCATGCCGCTGGAACGCCTGATGGAAGTCACCATGGTGACCTCGGCCTCGCGCTTCGCCCAGCGCGCCAGCGATGCGCCGTCGGCGGTGGCGATACTGACCTCGCAGGATGTGCGCGAGCATGGCTGGCGCACCTTGGGCGACGCCCTGGCCACCCTGCCGGGCCTGTACGTATCGAGCGACCGCAACTACGACTATCTGGGCGCGCGCGGCTTTTTCCGGCCGGGAGACTACGATAGCCGCTTCCTGCTGCTGATCGATGGCGTGCGCGTCAACGACAGCGTGTACGACCAGGCCGCGATCGGCAGCGACAGCCTGGTGGACATGGATCTGGTGGAACGCATCGAGTACGTGCCCGGTCCCGGCGCGGCGGTGTATGGCTCCAACGCGCTGTTTGGCGTGATCAACGTGATCACCAAGGCCGGCAGCGCCATGAGCGGACCGCAGGGCGGGCTGTCGGTCGGCAGCAAGGGCGAACGGCGCGGCCGCGCCAGCTATGGCTACCACGCGCAGGACGGCACCGATGTGCTGTTCTCGGCCTACGCCAGCAAGCGCCGCGGCGATGCGCTGTATGCGCCCGAATTCGACACGCCCGAGCAAAACCACGGCTGGGCCGAAGGGCTGGACTACCAGCGCGCGCAGGGTGTGTTCTTCAAGGCCAGCCGTGACGGCTGGGGCTTCAGCAGCGGCTACGTCAACCGTGTGAAAGGCGTGCCGACCGCCTCGTTTGGCGCCGTCTTCAACGCCCCCGACTACACGCGCGATACGCAAAGTTTTGCCAGCCTGTCCTACAACACCACCGCCAGCGAGCAGGTCGCGCTGTCGGGCCGGGCGGAATGGGGCCGCGCCGATTACACCGGCGTCGGCTGGTACCCGGACCAGCAAGGCCGGCCGCGCCAGAATGTCGACGGCGACCACGCCATGTGGTACGCGCTCAACCTGAACGCCATCCTGACCGGCATCAGCGGCCACAAGCTGGCCGTGGGGCTGGATGCGCAACGCAATGCCCGCCGCGATCAGTTCAACTTCAACCTGGACCCGCGCGAGCAACAGCTGGACGATCGCCGCGCCGACAACCGCGTCGGCGCTTACGTGGAAGACGAGCTGCGGCTGGCGTCCGCGCTGCTGCTCAATGCCGGCCTGCGCTTTGACCGCGACGGCGTCAGCGGCACCCACTTCAGTCCGCGCGCGGCGCTGGTATGGCAGGGCAGCGCCATCGATATCTTCAAGCTGATCTACGGCACCGCCTACCGCTCGCCGAATGCCTACGAATCCTACTACGCGGTGGGCGAGGGCGACGGCGGCCAGGCCGCCAATCCGCACCTGCGCGCCGAGGAAATCGCCACCCACGAGCTGGTGTGGGAACGCCAGCCGGACGCCTACACCCGGCTGTCGGTATCGGCCTACCATTACCGCATGTCCGGCCTGATTACGGAAACCGCGCGCGCCGATCAGTTGCTGATATTCGACAATACCGAGCGCGCCTCGGCCAATGGCATCGAGCTGGCGGGCGAGCGCCTGTTTGCCGGCGGCGCCCGGCTGCGCGCCAGCTACGCCTGGCAACGCGCGCGCGATGGCGACGGTGCCAGTCTGGTCAATTCCCCGCGCCATCTGGCCAAGCTCAACACCACCTGGCCGCTGCCCGGCGACGCGCTGCGGCTGGGCATAGAAAACCAGTGCATGTCGCACCGGTTGACCGAGCATTCGGTTGCCGCCGGCTATTGCCTGTGGAACTTGACGCTGGTACCGGCGCGCCGCCGCAGCGCCGGGCTGGACTGGTCGGTCAGCGTCTACAACGCCGGCAACCGCCGCTATGCCGATCCGGCCGGACCGGCGTTTGTGCAGGAGGCGATTCCACGCGAAGGGCGCAGCATGGTCGCCAAGATCGGCTATGCGTTCTGATCCCAAGCCCAAGCAACAGTGGCTGCGCCACGGCACGGCGCTGGCATTGCTGGCGCTGCTGCGCACGGCCTGCGCGCAGTCCGACGACGCCGCGCTCAAGGCCGCCTACGTGTATAACATCGCGCAATTCACGGTGTGGCCGGCCGCGGTGCGGCCGCTGAACGTGTGCGTCAGCAGCGGCCACGCACTGGGACAAAGCTTGCGCAAGATGCAGGGCAGACCGGTCGGCGAGCGCCGGCTGGCGGTGCTGGACGCCGGCCCCGGCGCGCAGTGCGATGTGGCGGTGCTGCGCGGCGGCGGCCCCCGTCCCGTCGACTTAGGCAGCGGCACGCTGACCATCGTCGATGAACCGAAAAGCGGTTATGCCGGCGCGGTAGCCCTGGTGGAGGAAGACCAGCACCTGCGCTTTGATATCGATACGGCCGAGGCGGCACGCGCCGGCCTGCACTTCAGCTCGCGCTTGTTGCGGCTGGCAAGGAATGTCCGATGAAACGCAGCACCGAAGCAACGCCCCTGCCCATCGCCAGCGCGCTGGGCACCAGTCAGACCATTGCCGCCGTGGCCGCGCTGGTGATTGCCGGCGTGGTGCTGATCGCCTACCAGCTGCTGGACATGCGCCACTCGCTGACCGAAGGCGCGCGGGTGCAGGCCGCCATCGTGGCCGACAGCGTGACGGCGCCGCTGATGTTTGGCGACCGCGACGCCGCCCGCGACGTGCTGCGCGCCTTCCGCTACGCGCCCGGGCTGGAGGCGGTGGGCATCTACGACCAGGACGGCAAGCTGTTTGCCGAGTTTTCCTATCCGGGCCATCACCTGCAACCGCAGCCGCCTGACGCCAGCCATCAACCGGACGGCGCGGTGATGGTGAGCGAGACCGTGCGCCACCGCGGCGCCGTGCTGGGCCAGACCGTGCTGCTGATTAGCACCGGCAAGCTGCGCGCCGCCATGCTGCGCTACCTCGGGCTGCTGACCGTGGCCTCGCTGCTGGCCATGCTGGTGGTGACCATCCTCAACCGCAAGACGCGCGCGCGCATGGCCGCCGCCGAGCGCAAGCTCGACTACATGGCCCACACCGATCACGTCACGCAACTGCCCAACCGCCATTCCACCTACGCGCGGCTGGCGGTCAATCTGGAGCAGGCGCGCGCCAACGGCCAGCAACTGGCGCTGCTGCTGGTCGACCTCGACAACTTCAAGCTGGTCAACGACACCGCCGGCCACACGGCCGGCGACGAACTGCTGCAGCTGGTGGCGACCGCGCTGGTGGGAGCGGTGCGGCCGGCCGACCTGGTGGGCCGCATCGGCGGCGACGAGTTCGCCATCGTCGCCTGGCCGGTGGCCGACCGCGCGACGGCGCTGGCGGTGGCGGCCAGCGTCACGCAGGCGCTGCAACGGCCATTCCAGCTGGAATCGGGTGAATTCTTTGCCACCGCCAGCGTCGGCCTGTGCCTGTATCCGGACGACGCCCTCACCATGAGCGAGCTGGTGAGCAGCGCCGACACCGCCCTGTATCACGCCAAGCACGGCGGCCGCAACCGCCTGGCCGAGTTCGTGCCGGCCATGACCGCCGCCACCCAGCGCCGCGTCGCGCTGGAACGCGAGCTGCGCCTGGCCATCGCCGAACAACAACTGGCCTTGCACTACCAGCCGCAATTCGATTGCGCCAGCGGCGCGCTGGTGGGCGTGGAAGCGCTGCTGCGCTGGCGCCATCCCGAGCACGGGATGATCTCGCCGGCCGAATTCATCCCGATCGCCGAGGACAGCGGCCTGATCGTGCAACTCGGCAGCTGGGTACTGCACCGCGCCTGCCAGGACGTGATGGCGTGGGACCGCGACGGCGCGCCGCCGCTGACGGTGGCGGTCAATATGTCGGCGCGCCAGCTGCGCGAACCCGGCTTCATCGACGATGTGATGCGCGCCTTGGCGCTGAGCGGACTGACGCCGGAGCGGCTGGAGCTGGAGCTGACCGAAAGCGTGCTGATGGAAGACGTGGCCGGCGCGGTGGCCTTCATGCAGGCGGCGCGGGCGCTGGGCGTGCGGCTCTCTATTGACGACTTCGGGACTGGCTATTCCTCGCTGGCCTACCTGCAAAACTTCCCGATCAACCAGCTCAAGGTCGACCGCAGCTTCGTGCAGCTGCTGCCGCAGAGCGGCGAAACCGTGATCCACGCCATCCTGGCGCTGGCGCATGGCTTCGGCCTGTCGGTGGTGGCGGAAGGTGTGGAAGACCAGCGCCAACTGGACTGGCTGCGCGCGGCCGGCTGTGAAATGGTGCAAGGCTTCCTGCTGGGCAAACCGATGCCGCCACAGGACTTTGCCGCGCGCTACCTGGCCCTGGCTCCGGCCGGTTAAGCACATCCTTTCAACGCCAGGATTGCTGAAAGTCTTTCGTCAACAAAATCGATGAAGGCACGGATCCGTGGCGGGATGTGCTTTTGATTTAAATAGATGATCGAAATTTCCTCGACATCCCCAGCGTTAAACTGAGGAAGCAACTCGACCAGGTCGCCGCGTTGAATGTCATCAAAAACGTGAAACATGCCCAAACGGCTTATGCCAAGACCTTGCAGCGTGAGCTGCCGCATCGTTTCACCATTATTCGTTCGCACCTCGCCATCGACTTCCCTATGCACCAGCTTGCCGTCCACCATGAACGGCCACTCGTCCAGAGAGCGGCGGAAATTGAAGTTAAGGCAGTTGTGGCGTTCCAGATCGGCTGGTGTCTGAGGCGCCTCGACGCTAGCGAGGTAGGACGGCGCCGCAACCACAACCTTCCTGCTCTTGCCAAGCCTACGCGCACGGAAGGTCGCGTCGTGCAACGGCCCCATGCGGATGGCCACATCTACCTCATCCCGTTGCAGCTCCACTTTCGAGTCGGTCAAAGAGATGTCTATCCTGACATCAGGGTAAAGCGTTTTAAAGTCCTTCAGCAAAGGCACAAGATAATGCTGGCCGAACGGCAGCGACGCATTCACCCGCAACAGTCCTCGCACTTGGGCAAAGCCTTGGGTCACGCTGAGTTCCGCATCTTCGATGTCCTGAAGAATGCGGGCGCAGCTGGCGTAAAACTCGCGGCCCTCGGCCGTTAGCGTCACGCTCCTGGTAGAGCGCTTGAATAACTGCACGCCCAAACGAGCCTCGGTTCGCGAGACAAGCTTGCTCACGGCCGACGGCGTCATATTCAGCAATTCCGCTGCGGCGGAGAATCCTCCGGTTTCCACGACTTTTGCGAAAACCTGCATTTCTCCGCTGCGATTATCCAAGCTTGCTCTCCGGCATGTGGGTTAGAACCGATAGATCATACCAGCGCCAGCATGTCGCCGATCAGGCGATGGTCTGGACCGTACCGCCTTCGGCGCGGATGGCGGCGCCGTTGATGACAGCCGCGCTTTCGCTGGACAGAAAGCCGACGACATTGGCCACTTCGGCTGGTTTGGCCAGGCGGTAGATCAGCGACGATGGACGGTTTTCATCCATGAATTTGCGCTCAGCCTCGGCATAGGACAGGCCGGGATTGACCGACTGGATGAACGATTTCAGGCTTTCGGTTTCGGTCGGGCCAGGCAACACCGCGTTCACCGTGACCGCCGTGCCTTTGGTCAGCTCCGCCAGGCTGCGCGAAATCGAAAGCTGCGTGGCCTTGCTCGCGCTGTAGTGCGCCATAGCAGCCATCGGAGTCAACGCGACTTCACTCGAAATGAAAATCACCCGGCCATGGCCACGCTCCAGCATTCCCTTCATGTAGGTGCGGGCCAGACGCACTCCGCTCCAGACATTGGTCTCAAACATTTGCTGCCAGTCCGCATCGGTAGTGCTGAAGAAATCATTCAGCGCGTAGGTGCCCATGTTGTTGACCAGAATGTCCACCTGAGGGAATTTAGCGGCGGCCAGCTGTTCCGCGCCTGCGACGCTCAGGTCGGTTGCGAGGGACAGCACGCGTTCAGTGCCATATTTCTCACCCAGCGCCGCGACGGCCGGGGCGACAGTTGCTTCGCTGCGGCCATTAATGATGACGGTAGCGCCCTCCTGCAGCAGGCGATCCGCGATGGCGTAGCCGATGCCGGAAGTCGATGCGCTAACCAGCGCTACTTTGTTGTTCAGATTCAGGTCCATGTTTTCCTCGGTGAGTGGTTGAAGACAAGACCGAAGATTAGGACTTAAACGGCAAGGGAAAAATAGACGCAGAGGAATAACGTCTGTGAAATTGATTCAATAATTTATTTGAGATATGAATTTGATTCAAAGCTGATGTGCTTGAGAAAGGATTTTTCGCAGCGGACACGCGACACTTAATGCAGTCCAGGCAACACGGGTTGCCACACCCAAGGTAGACAAACGTCACGAAAAAAATTAGCTTCTGAAAACCTGCGGGCGCAGGTAGACGAATGAGCCAACAAAATTGATGCCGTCCCAAGATATAAGAAACCAAAGGCGAGTCCAAATTCCCTGTAAATCACGCCGCAGAATCTAAACTCACCTACGATCCCCCTCTGCCAACATGCAGGCACCATTGCCGACTTTGAGTAGCATAAAGATATCCTTTTGTAGGCGGCAGCATCGGAGTCTGTTAGACTTCAGAAGATTTAAGACGATTATGAAGGTCAATGCCAAATGCTAATACCATGAATACGGAACCATGGGTCACGGCTGAACAAGTCGCCAAACATCTAGGCGTAGTGAAAGACACCGTTTATCGCTGGCGCGAGCGTAAAGGTCTCCCCGCACACAAAATTGGTCGGTTGTGGAAATTTCAATTGACAGCAGTCGATGAGTGGGTGCGCGCGGGCGGAGCGGATGAAGAATTGGAAAAGAACCGCACCGATGAAAAATCGACATACATGGATGGACGCATTGATTAATAAAATGAATATGGAGTTGTTCGCGTGAGTGAATTGAATTCGCAAGGCTTGTTTGTAACAATAGGCGAATTAGCATATGAGCCCATAGAACAGACAGGGCCGACAAGCGACTTCGTCTATATTGATATTGGCAGCATCGACCGTGAAACTAAGCAGATTACACACCCGAAGCCCTTGACCTTGTCACAAGCTCCTAGTCGGGCCAAGCAGATTCTTAAAAAAGGCGACGTGTTGGTTTCAATGACCCGACCCAATCTGAATGCGGTAGCCCTCGTGTCCGAAGAGCTAAATGGTGCAATTGGCTCTACAGGCCTTCATGTACTGCGATCACGGTGGTTGAATCCTCACTTCCTGCTAGCCTTGGTGCAGACGCAAGACTTCATTGATGCGATGTCAGCAGCCGTGCAAGGTGCCCTTTATCCTGCAGTAAGGCCCCGAGACATTTTTGCGTACACGTTTCCGTTCCAAACACCGGCTCAACAAATCCGCATTGTTGACAAGCTCGAAGAGGTACTTTCTGATCTTGATAGTGGCGTGAACGAACTCAAAGCTGCACGGAGGAAACTAGAACAATTCAGACATTCATTGCTAAAGTCCGCAGTAGAAGGCGAACTCACGGCTGAGTGGCGAGTGGAGCAGAAAAAAAACGAATCTGATTATACGAGGGCGGAATCGGGCACGAAGTTGCTTGAGCGCATTCTCGCTGATCGCTTGGCTTTGTGGGAAACTAAGCAACTAGCTAAGCTGACCGAGCAAGGCAAAAAATCCTCAAATGACTGGCGTAAAAAATATCCCCAACCGGTGCGCCCCGATACGAATGATCGACCGGAATTGCCGGCGGGATGGGTGTGGGCTACGCTTTCTCAGGTTGGGTGGCTTGACCGTGGACGCTCCAAGCACCGCCCCAGGAACGCTCCTCATCTCTATGGTGGACCTTATCCCTTCGTGCAGACGGGCGATATTCGACATGCTGATACTTTCATTTCAAAGAGTGAAGCCAGCTACAGCGAGGCAGGCTTAGCGCAGAGCCGACTATGGCCCAGTGGAACTATGTGTATCACCATCGCAGCAAACATTGGTAAAACGGCTATTCTCTCAATGGATGCCTGTTTTCCTGACAGTGTGGTTGGATTTCTACCTGCATCCGATGTGGTGTCTATTCGCTATGTAGAATATTTTATGCGCAGCATTCAACAAAAGCTGGAAGAAGAGGCGCCCGCGACAGCCCAGAAAAACATCAATCTGGAAATTCTTGAAAAAATAATCATTCCAATCCCTCCATTTGAAGAGCAAATTCGAATTGTCGAAATGCTTGATAGCAGTCTTAGCATCGCGCGAGAAAATGAGCGATCTATTGAGCTTGGCTTGAAACAGTCTCATGCCCAACGTCAGAACATCCTACGTGCCGCATTCGCAGGTGAGTTGGTATCGCAGCATCCAGACGATGAATCAGCCAACAAATTGCTGGAACGTATCCGTGCCGAGCGCACGGCGCTAGGGATGCCACAGAAGGTGCGCAAGACAAAAAAACAAAAGGAGATCGCTAGCGTGGTAAGCAAACTGATTGATGTACTCGCCGAAGCGGGCGATTGGATACCAGCGCAAGAAGCCTTCCATCGTTGTGGCGTTGCTGATGGTACGCTGACAGACCAGGTAGAAGTGCTTTATGCAGAGTTGCGGGCCTTGGATAAGGCAGGGCGGCTGGCCGTCGATACAGTCAAGGATAGCCAAGGTCGAAAGCTGCACGATCGCTTGAAACTGCTTGGGGGCTAAGCATGCGACTAGACAAGCTCACTATCGGAAGCGCTAAGAATAGCCCGACTCACCAATTCAAGAACCTTAAGAACGTCACTATCGACTTCGATCAAGAACACTGGGTAACAGTAGTGATCGGCTGGAATGGGACCGGTAAGTCTAACGTGCTGGAAGCGCTGGCGATTATCTTTCGCGATCTGATCACATACAAAAACGTTTCGCCGGAAAGGCGTAAGGAAGTCCCTCGATTCGCATTCAAGCTTGCCTATCGAATGGGTTCTGGTGAAAGCCTTCGTCACATTTTTATTGACGCCGATCCTGATCGAGAGAAAGAAACCATCACCATCCACGTTGCGACTAATACGCAGGTAGGCGGCGAAGGTACACTGACCGCAAGTCAAAAGAAGGAAGAGTCCATCTCTACACACTACGGTAAGGCTATCAAGCTTACAGCATTCTTGAATGAGGATTCACAGTATTTGCCTCGCTATGTATTTAGTTATTATTCGGGTGAAAGTTCGCGTATGCACGACGTGTTTCAGCCGTACCTAAAAAACTATTATCAAGACCTTTTAAGCTCAAAGACTGATCCTGACCCCAAACGTCTTTTCTATGCTTTACCAGTCCATAGCCAATTTGTCCTATTAGCATTTTTGATTCAACCAGATCAAAAGGTAAGGGATTTTCTCGCAAAAGAATTAGGTATTGATCCAGATAATGGGGTCGAGTCCGTCCTTTTTGTCTTGCGAGAACCACCTTGGAATTCAAACGAAGGTGATCCAAGATTTTGGTACGCGAGAGGGCTAGTACAACGGTTCCTTGATCGCTTGATGAATGTTTCACTCGCTCCGATCACAATCAAAAGGAAATTGAAAAAATCCATATGGAATAAAAATGCCTCTGAACATGAGTACCAATATTTGTACGTCAAGGACGTAGAGTCACTCAGAAAACTCGTTGGGGAGCAGCCTGCAAACGAGTTCTTTCGCGACCTAGAAAGCACCTATGTTTCCGAGTTGATTGAGGAGGTGCGCATTCGTGTGAGGCTCAAAAAGAACGACGGTAGCGTAACCTTCCGAGAACTCAGCGAAGGTGAGCAACAACTACTAACGGTGTTAGGACTTCTGCGATTTACGGCTGAAGACGAGAGCCTATTTTTGTTGGATGAGCCGGATACTCATTTGAACCCGCGTTGGTGCGTGGAATATCTGAACTACTTGAAGTCGTTTGTCGGACAAAACAGCGATGGCCAGGATAACAGTCATATCGTGCTCACGACTCACAACCCCTTAGCCATAGCAGAGCTAGTAAAGGAGCAAGTTCAGATCCTACACCGCGAAGCTGGCAGCGGCACTGTGCTTGCCGAAAACCCGGCTGTTGATCCCAGAGGCATGGGATTCGCCGGTATCGTGACAAGCGACATGTTTGGCCTGGGAACAAGCTTAGACAAAGCGACTAACGAGGATCTTCTAGCATTACACCAACTTTCTACACAGCAATTACCTCTTGATGACTTTGATCGTTTGAGATTGGTAGAGATTCGCCAAAGGCTGGAGGGCCTGGACTTCAACTTCGCTTCGCGAGATAGATTGGAGCAAGAGTACTTGCGCGCCAGATTCGATCTAGCCAATGATGGTGCCATAGATGGGGCCATCATCACTCCAGAGAACAAGCAAAAAGCACTCGACGTCCTAATGCAAAGCCTGCTCAGCAATTTGCAAGGGGGGCAGGATTGAGATTCATTATGATTCCACTACCGCCTCATTTGCCCGCGCAATGGCCGAAAATCTACTCCGGGCGAGTTGCAAAGGTACAGGCATTAGCTACACACGAACTTCGGTCCGAGTATATAAAGAAAAATGGCAGTTGGGGGCGGCTAAAAAAATGGCTTGCAAATGCCAGCTGCGACAAATGCTGGTACTGTGAAGCCAAAAGTACACGTTCGCCTTTTGATGTCGATCACTTCCGGCCCAAGCTTGGCATAACCGTCGACGGAGTCAACTTAACCGCTCATGGCGGGTACTACTGGCTGACCTATGAATGGTGGAACTTCCGTCTTTCTTGCCAGCGCTGCAATCGTCCAGAGAAGGCCGAAGGAGACATCCTTCATGGGAAGGCCAACGAATTTCCTATTCGGGATGAAGCTCAGCGCTGTATGCTACCTTCGGGTACGTTGGATGCAGAGTTACCGAGATTATTAGACCCTTGCGTGCAGGCTGATTGCGATCTATTGGCTCATGGAATTGACGGTGAAGTCAAGCCAGCCGCCCCGAATGGGTCTTGGGAATATCAGCGGGCTCGGTACACAATTGAACGACTCGGCTTCAACGAATGGAACGCTCCCGAAGAAAAGCGAAGTCGGTGGCAAACTCTAGCAACTCTGCTTGCCCTTGTAGGAAAAACATCCAACCCAGCCGTCATCGCTGAACTCAACAAACACCTTTCCTACGATCATGAATACTCAAGTTTTTTCCGATCGGCGATTGGCTCCCATCGCGATAAATCTTGGGTAAATGCACTTTTATGAACACAAATACACTTGTCCAGAAAGTCTGGAATTTCTGCCATACGCTGCGAGACGACGGCGTGAGCTATGGTGACTATCTGGAACAGCTCACTTACTTACTGTTTCTAAAGCTCGCCCACGAGTATGCGCAGGAACCCTACAACCGCGAAACAAATATTCCTAAGAGTTATGATTGGGCAAGTTTGAAATGCAAAAAAGGTGAGAGGCTAGAAGCACACTATCTCGCGATCATGCACAAGTTAGGGCAAGAGCCAGGTATGTTAGGTGCCATCTTCTTCAAGGCACAGAGCAAAATTCAAGATCCGGCTAAGCTTTTTCGCCTCATACAGTTGATCGATGCTGAAAGCTGGATCAGCTTGGATTCCGATACAAAAGGCGATCTGTATGAGGGCTTGCTGCAAAAAAATGCTGAAGACACTAAAAGTGGAGCTGGTCAGTACTTCACGCCACGTGCTCTTATAGAAACGATGGTAGCTTGCATTCGTCCTTTGCCAATGAAAACCATTGCAGATCCGGCATGCGGCACCGGTGGCTTCTTCCTCGGAGCTTACAACTGGTTGACGCGCCCAGGGACCAAGCTAACCAAATCACAAAATAAATTTTTGAGGGAAAAAACGTTTCACGGCAACGAGATCGTGCCGAATACCCGACGCATGTGCCTGATGAATCTTTTTCTTCACAACGTTGGAGAGCTGAGCGGCGAACCCTTAGTTGCACGTTCGGATGCATTAATTAACGAGCCCATACTTAAAGTGGACTACGTACTGGCCAACCCGCCTTTCGGCAAGAAGAGCAGCATGACTATCACTAGCGAAGAAGGCGAGGAAGATAAAGATGCACTGACCTATGAGCGACCGGATTTCTGGGAGACCACGTCGAACAAGCAGCTCAACTTCTTACAGCATATTGTAAGCATGCTGAAAGTCGATGGTAAAGCAGCAGTTGTCCTTCCAGACAATGTATTGTTCGAAGGCGGCGTGGGTGAAAAAATCCGTAAAAAGCTGCTGGAAAGCTGCGATGTGCATACCGTGCTCCGTCTACCTACTGGCATCTTTTATGCGCAAGGAGTGAAGGCGAATGTGGTTTTCTTTGACGCTAAGCCAAATGATGGCCAAATTCACACCAAGGGTGTTTGGTTTTATGATCTTCGGACAAATAAACGCTTTACCCTGAAAACACGTGCACTCAAAGTTGAAGATCTGCAAGATTTTCTCACTTGCTACAATCCAGACAATAGACTTAAGCGCCACGAAACGGAACGTTTCAAATATTTTGATTATGAAAAGATCGTGGTTCGCGACAAGACTAACTTAGACATCTTCTGGTTGAAAAACGATACATTGGAAAGCCTGGACGACTTGCCCCCGCCTGATGTACTTCAGCAAGAGATCATTGACCATCTTGAGGGAGCACTGGCTGCATTCAGAGATGTCGCGGTCGGCTTGCACCGTTAACCCTCGACACGGAGCAAAGCCTGCGGTTAAGGCATCGAACATCGACGTGTGTATTTCGCTCCAAGGTGTATGTGATAAAAAAGTAGCGAGTCCGGAAAAGCGCTGCGCTACTCGTGTCAAACTTAATTGTTTTGTGTCGACCTTAATTGTTTGCGCACAATTGATAGTTTCAAAGAGCGCCGGCTTACTCCACCGTCACGGACTTGGCCAGGTTGCGCGGCTTGTCGACGTCGGTGCCGCGGGCGAGGGCGGCGTGGTAGGCCAGTAGTTGCAGCGAGACGACGTGCAGGATCGGCGACAGCAGGCCGTAGTGTTCCGGCAGACGGATCACGTGCAAGCCTTCACCCGAGGTGATGCGCGAGTCGACGTCGGCAAACACGTACAGCTGGCCGCCGCGCGCCCGCACTTCCTGCATATTCGATTTCAGCTTTTCCAGCAGCACGTCGTTGGGAGCCACCGTGACCACCGGCATTTCTTCCGTCACCAGCGCCAGCGGGCCGTGCTTCAATTCACCGGCAGGGTAGGCCTCGGCGTGGATGTAGGAAATCTCTTTCAGCTTGAGCGCGCCTTCCAGCGCGATCGGGTAGTGCATGCCACGGCCGAGGAACAGGGCGTTTTCCTTGCGCGCGAAATCTTCCGCCCAGGCGATGATCTGCGGTTCCAGCGCCAGCACCGCCGAGATCGCCACCGGCAGGTGACGCATGGCTTTCAGGTGCCCGGCTTCTTCCTCATCGCTCAGGCGGCCGTTGATTTGCGCCAGCGACAGGGTCAGCAGGAACAGCGCGGCCAACTGGGTGGTGAAGGCCTTGGTCGAGGCCACGCCCACTTCCACGCCGGCGCGGGTGATGTAGGCCAGTTTGCACTCGCGCACCATGGCGCTGGTGGCGACGTTGCAGATGGTCAGGGTGTGTTCCATGCCGAGGCTGCGCGCGTGCTTGAGCGCCGCCAGCGTGTCGGCGGTTTCGCCGCTTTGCGAGATGGTCACGACCAGGGTGTTCGGGTGCGGCACGCTGTCGCGGTAGCGGTATTCGGACGCGATCTCGACGTTGACCGGGATCTTGGCCACCGATTCGATCCAGTACTTGGCGGTCAGCCCCGAGTAGTAGCTGGTGCCGCAGGCCAGGATCAGCACGCGGTCGATTTGCTTGAAGACGTTGTAGGCGCCGTCGCCAAACAGCTCGGGCATGATGCCGGTGACGCCCTCCAGCGTATCGCCGATCACGCGTGGCTGTTCGAAGATTTCTTTCTGCATGTAGTGGCGGTATGGGCCCAGCTCGGCCGCGCCGGTGTGGGCGTGCACCGTCTTCACTTCGCGCTGGACTTGCTTGCCGTTGGCGTCCATCACCCACACGCGGCCCAGTTGCAGGTCGACCACGTCGCCTTCTTCCAGATAGATGATCTGGTCGGTGGTGCCGGCCAGCGCCATGGCGTCCGAGGCGACGAAGTTTTCGCCCTGGCCCAGGCCGACGATCAGCGGCGAGCCCTGGCGCGCGGCCACCACGCGGTGTGGTTCCTCGCGGCAGAACACGGCGATGGCATAGGCGCCAGTCAGGCGCTTGACGGCTTGCTGCACGGTGTCGAACAGGTCGCCGTTGTACATATGGTCGACCAGGTGGGCGATCACTTCGGTGTCGGTCTGGCTTTGGAACACGTAGCCGAGTGCGGTCAGTTCGGCGCGCAGTTCGTCGTGGTTTTCAATAATGCCGTTGTGGACCAGCGCGATGCGCGCCTGTTCGGTGGTCGGTGAGAAGTGCGGGTGCGCGTTGTGCGACGCCGGCGCGCCGTGCGTGGCCCAGCGGGTGTGGGCGATGCCGGTGAAGCCTTGCAGGTGGGCTTCATTGATCTGCTTTTCCAGATCCGCCACGCGCGAGGTGCTGCGCGAACGCTGCAACTGGCCATCCACGTGCAGAGCGACGCCGCAGGAATCGTAGCCGCGGTACTCCAGGCGCTTCAAGCCTTCGACCAGGATAGGAGTGATATTGCGTTGCGCTACCGCGCCGACGATGCCGCACATAGGAAACCTCTTCATTTAAGTCAGGAAGCCATCGTAGAGCAGGGCTGGTGAAATATGCTTTCTTAATTTGTCCAGATTTGGCATAAAATTTCACTATACCTTCATTGTGAAATTTTATTTCAAGAAAATGCCATGGATGAAATAGATCGTCGCATTCTCAACGCGCTGCAGCTTGATGCTTCGCAAACCAACGCGGAATTGGCCGCCGCCGTGCACGTGTCGCCGCCGACTTGCTTGCGGCGGGTCAAGCATTTGCGCGAAACCGGTGTCATCCAGCGGCAGGTGGCTATTGTGGCGCCGGAGAAAGTAGGCCCCAGCCTGACGGCGCTGGTGGAAATCTCACTGGATATCCAGGCCGCCGAGCGCATGGCCGAGTTTGAAGCGCTGGTGGCAGGCGAAGCGGCGGTGCTGCAATGCTATCGCGTGGCGCCGGGGCCGGATTTTGTGCTGGTAGTGCAGGTGACGGATATGCCGGCCTATCATGCGCTGGCGCATCGCGTGTTCACCAGCCACGCGAATGTGCGCAATGTGAAGGCGTATTTTTCGACTTTCCGCAGCAAGTTTGAGACGCGCATTGCGGTCTGAGCAAAGTTATCCCGGCTTGTCCTACGTTTATCCTGCGCTTATACCGGACTTATGCACGTGCTTATCCCTGCGGTATGCACAAACTTAGACACAGGTTTTTCCACAAGCTTACCGGCGGCAGTCGGCCAATTCAATGTGGGATAACTTATCCCAGCCTTACCCTCCGATATTCCACAAACTTATACACAGGATTTACAGGCAAAGAAGAGTTATCCAGCGCTTATTCAGGCTTATCCAGCACTTACCCAAGCATTTACCCACATAGTTATGCACATTTGCTGAAACCGTGGGCGAGAACAGCCAAGCGAATGGTTTACAGCTGTACTTTTTATTTATCCACCTGTTTTCCTTGCCTTGCTCAGCGCTTACACACAGCTTTATCCACAAAAAAATGGCGCCCGCAGGCGCCATTCCAGTTCAGCCGTTGCGGCTTACTTTTTGATTTTCACCGGACGGGTCCAGTTTTCGATGGTGACCTGGCGCGGACGCGATACCGTCAGCTTGCCGGCCGGCGCATCTTTGGTCAGCGTGGTGCCCGCGCCCAGCGTGGCGCCCTTGCCGACCGTCACCGGCGCCACCAGCTGGCTGTCGCTGCCGATGAAGGCGTCGTCCTCGATCACGGTGCGGAACTTGTTGGCGCCGTCGTAGTTGCAGGTGATGGTGCCGGCGCCGATATTCACGCGCGAACCGACGGTGGCGTCGCCAATGTAGGCCAGATGGTTGGCCTTGCTGTGCGCGGCCACCTGGCCGTTCTTGATCTCGACGAAGTTACCCACATGCACATCCTCCGCCAGCACGGTGCCCGGACGCAGACGCGCATACGGGCCGATGATGGAAACTTCGCCCACCACCGCTTCCTCGATATGGCAGAAGGGCTTGATCTGCGCGCCGGCCAGAATGCGGGCGTTGACGATCACGCTGTGGGCGCCGATCTGCACGCCATCCGCCAGCTCGACCTTGCCTTCGAACACGCAGCCGACATCGATGGTGACATCGCGGCCGCACACCAGCTCGCCACGCACATCGATGCGGGCCGGATCCATCAGCGTCACACCGCGCTCCAGCAGCTGGTTGGCAATGTTGCGCTGGTGGATACGTTCCAGCTCGGCCAGCTGCACCTTGCTGTTCACGCCAGCCACTTCCCACACCGCCGACGGCTGGGCCGACACCACCGGCACACCGTCGGCCACGGCCAGCGCCACAATGTCGGTCAGGTAGTACTCGCCCTGCGCGTTCTCGTTCTTGATCGCGCCCAGCCATTGTTTCAGGCGCCTGGTCGGGGCCACCATGATGCCGCTGTTGATTTCCTTGATGGCGCGCTCGGCCTCGTTGGCATCTTTTTGCTCGACGATGCGCACTATGTGGCCATTCTCACGAACGATACGGCCCAAACCGGTAGGATCGTCTTGTACGACGGTAAGGATGCCCAGCTTGTCGTTGCCGGCGGCATCGATCAACGCTTGCAGCGAGGCGGCCGTGGTCAGCGGCACGTCGCCGTAGAGGATCAGGGTGGGGACGTTGTCGTCCAGCTCGGGCAGGCCTTGCATGACGGCGTGGCCGGTGCCCAGTTGCTGCTCCTGCAGCGCGGTGGCGACCGGCTCTGGCTGCTTGGCGAGCAGGGCTTGCACAGCCTCTGCGCCGTGGCCGTAAATCACGCATAATCGGCTGGCGGACAGGCTGCGCGCCGTATCCAGCACATGCTGCAACAGCGGCTTGCCCGCCAGTGGATGTAAAACTTTCGGCAGCGCGGACTGCATGCGCTTGCCCATGCCAGCTGCAAGGATAACGACGTTCATAGAGGTGCCAGATACAAGAGTGTTTAAATGTCAAAGTCTAACATGCCCATCTTCGGCCGCCGCTCGCTGCACGGCCTGTTTCTGATTGCGCTGCTGGCCGTGCTGGCGGGCTGCAGTTCGCTGCGCATGGCCTACAACCACGGCGACACGCTGCTGTACTGGTGGATCGACGGCTATGTCGATCTCAACACCGATCAGAAAGACTGGGTCAGGAAAGACATCGACGAGCTGTTCCGCTGGCACCGCAAGACCCAGCTGCACGACTACGTGCAAATTCTGCAGACCGCACAGCGCCAGCTGGCCGCCGGCCCCACCCAGGCCGACCTGGAAAGCGACTACGACGAAATCAAGAACCGCACCCAGCTGCTGCTGTTCAAGGCCCTGCCGGAGCTGGCCGACCTGGCACGTTCGCTGCAGCCCGACCAGATCGCCACATTGGAACGCAAATTTGCCGCCAACAACGCCGAGTTCCGCAAAAAGAATATGCGCGGCGACAAGGAAGCGCAGCAAAAGTTCCGCTATCAAAAATCGATGGAGCAGTTCGAGCTATGGTTCGGCAATTTCACCTCCGAGCAGGAGGCGCAGATCCGCAAGGCGTCCGACGCGCGTCCGCTGGACAATGAGCTGTGGCTGGACGAGCGCCAGCGCCGGCAGAAAGCCATCTTGAGCGTGGTGCGCAAGGTGCAGCAGGAAAAACTGGGCAAGGAAGCCACCATGGCGCTGCTGCACACGCTGATCAAGGACGCCTTCGACCGGATGGAGCAGCCGTCCGAGCGCAAGGCCTTTTTCGACGCGGCCGAGGCGGCGAATATGCAGCTGATCCTGACCGTGATCCGCATCGCCACGCCGGCCCAGAAAGCCCACGCGCAGAAGCGCATGCAGGGCTGGATCGACGACTTCAAGCAGCTGGCGGCGGAGCAGCGCTAGCCCCGCCGTGGTATGATGGCCTGTTGAATCAATGACTTAGAACACAGCCACATGCCTAGAAAGCCCGCCGGCAAGCCTGCCAAACCCGCCAAAGTCCCGGTCCATGGTCCCCAGCACACCAATCAGGTGCGCATCATCGGCGGGCAGTGGAAACGCACCCCGCTGCCGGTGCTGACTGCGCTGGGCCTGCGGCCGACGCCGGACCGCGTGCGCGAAACCGTGTTCAACTGGATCAACCACCAGCGCGACGCCTACTGGGCCGACGCCCAGGTGCTGGATTTGTTTGCAGGCAGCGGCGCGCTGGGCTTTGAAGCGGCCAGCCGCGGCGCCCAATCGGTCGTGATGATCGACAGCAATACCCAAGTCGTCCGCCAGCTGGAAGACATCAAGACTAAGCTGAAAGCCGACAATATCACCATCACGCGCGGCGATGCCTTGACCTCGGCCCAGTCGGCAGCCGCGCGCGGCCAGAAGTTCGACCTGATTTTCCTCGATCCGCCCTACCAGCAGGGCTTGCTGGAGCGGACCTTGCCGCTGTGCAGCAAATTGCTGAAAGAGGGCGGGCTGGTGTATGCGGAATCCGGGCTGGCGCTGGAATTCGCCGAACAGGACGCCCCGGAGTGGATGGCAAACTGGGAAATTATCCGGGCTGACAAAGCCGGGATGGTGTTCTATCATTTATTAAAATACCAAGGCTAATTGCCGTTAAAACAGCGCCAAATGCGGGTAAGTGGGCGTTTTTAGGGCATAATGCGCGTTCTATATTGGTGCACTGCAAGGAGCCGCAATGGTAGTAGCTGTTTATCCGGGAACTTTCGATCCGCTGACCCGTGGTCATGAGGATCTGGTGCGACGCGCATCGGGCCTGTTCGACACGCTCGTCGTCGGCGTGGCCGACAGCAAGAACAAAAAGCCGTTCTTCTCGCTGGATGAACGCCTGGAAATCGCCAACGAAGTGCTGGGCCACTACCCGAATGTGCGGGTCGAGAGCTTCTCCGGCCTGCTGAAAGATTTCGTGCGCGAGCACGACGCCCGCGTCATCGTGCGCGGCCTGCGCGCCGTGTCCGACTTTGAGTACGAGTTCCAGATGGCGGGCATGAACCGCTATTTGTTGCCGGACGTCGAAACCATGTTCCTGACGCCGTCCGACCAGTATCAATTTATCTCCGGCACCATCGTGCGCGAAATCGCCATGCTGGGCGGGGATGTGTCCAAGTTTGTGTTCCCCTCGGTCGACCGTTGGCTGCAAAAGAAAATTGCCGCCACCCAGGCCGGATAAGCGAGTTCTGCCATGGCCTTAATGATTACCGACGACTGTATCAATTGCGACGTTTGCGAGCCCGAGTGCCCGAACGATGCGATCTACATGGGCGCGGAAATTTACGAAATCAATCCCGACAAATGCACCGAGTGCGTCGGCCACTTCGATGAGCCGCAGTGCCAGCAAGTGTGCCCGGTCAGCTGCATTCCTTTCCATCCCGAGCACCGGGAAACCAAGGAACAACTGCTCGCCAAGTACGAGCGGCTGCAGGCCGGCAAGGCCTGAGAAGCCAAAAACGCGCAAAAAAGCATGACCGTGCGGCCATCTGCGCCGCCGCGTCTCCACGGTGGTATAGTCGAACGACTGCTAACCCGGAGACATTCATGAACCGTAGAACTACCCTGCGTACCCTGGTGGCGGCCGCCTTGCTGGCCGCCCTGCCTGCGTTTGCCGCCGTTGACGTGGCGGGCGTCAAATTCGACGACAGCATCACCGTGGCCGGCCAGCCGCTCAAACTGAACGGCGCCGGCGTGCGCACCAAGGTTATCTTCAAAGTCTACGCGGCCGGTCTCTACCTGACCGACAAGAAAACCACCGTGGCCGATGTGCTGGCGGTGCCGGGTCCGCGCCGGGTGGCCATCACCATGCTGCGCGAGGTCAGCTCGGACGACTTCGGCAAGGCCTTCCTCGACGGCCTGAACGCCAACACCAGCAAGGAAGAGCGCAGCAAGATCCTGCCGCAAATCACCCGGTTCGGCGAAGTGTTTGCGCAGACGCCGGCGCTGAAAAAAGGCGACCAGCTGAGGCTGGACTGGACGCCGAACGAGGGCACCCAGTGCTATCTGAATGGTAAAAAACTCGGGGAATTGATGCCGGACCTTAGCTTCTACAATGCCGTGCTGCGGATCTGGCTCGGTGATAAGCCGGTCGACAGTTCCTTGAAGCCGGCTTTGCTGGGCGAGAAGTGATGCTGCAGCGCGGTAGCGATGGCCGCGCTGAATTTTCAGGCACGCGAGGCCATGGCGCGCAGTTCGGCGGCGTGGCTCGGGTCGCAATCGCTGCGGTTCAGCATGCGCCTGAGCAGCATGGCGTCGTGCATCTGGCGCCGCTGCAAACGCTCCTCTTTGCTCAGCTTTGGCTTCACCACAAGCACGGCGGCGCGCAGGCAGCCGCGCAGCAAGGGCCGGAACAGCACCAGCAAACCGCCGCCGGCAGCGATAACCAGCGCCAGCTTAATAGCGGCGATCAATGAAAAATCTTGCGTCAGAGAAATTGCGATGGACATGGTGTAGCGCTAGCCTTAGAATCTGACGTAACTATAGTGCGGCGCAACATAAGTAGCCAATTTTCTTTCTCCATAACAATTATGCGTTTGGTGAATGGACTGTGCTATTGTTATTTATCCACCCATTCCTCTGAGCCGCTATGAGCTTTCTGACGCTGGACCTGAACCTGCTGCGCGTTTTCGACGCCGTGATGACGGAGCAAAACCTGACACGCGCGGCCGGCCACCTGGCCATGACCCAGCCTGCCGTCTCCAACGCCATCAAGCGGCTGCGCGAGAGTCTGGGCGACGAATTGCTGATCCGCACCGCCTACGGCGTCAAGCCGACGCCGCGCGCCGAATCACTGTGGCCGTCGGTGCGCAGCGCGCTGGCCAGCCTGGAAGCGGCGGTGGCGCCGGAAACCTTTGACGTCTCGGCCGCCCACGCCACCTTCCGGATGGCGATGGCCGACGCCACCGCCGCCATGTGGCTGCCGTCGCTGATGCGCTCGATCGAGAGCGAGGCCCCTGGCGTCAACGTGCGCATGGTGCCGCTGACCACGCGCGAACCGCGGCCGATGCTGCTGCGCGGCGATATCGACCTGGCGGTGGGGTTCTTCCCCGGCGTGGCGGCGCAGCTGTCGTACGAGACCGGCTCGCCGATCCGCCACGAGCGCCTGTATTCGGGTAAATATGTGTGCGTGATGCGGCGCGACCATCCGCTGTCCAAGGAAGAGCTGACGCTGGAGAACTATTGCGAAGCCAACCACTTGCTGGTGAGCTTCTCCGGCCGCGCCCACGGCCTGGTCGACGAGGCGCTGGCCCAGCTGCAGCGCGAACGCCGCATTTTGCTGACAGTGAACCAGTTCTTCACCGCCGGCCGCGTGGTGGCCAATTCCGACCTGATCACCGTGCTGCCGCGCCACCTGATCGCCGCTACCGGCATGAACGACGCCCTGATCCACAAGGAATTGCCGTTCCAGCTGCCGGCGGTCCACCTGGACATGCTGTGGCACGAGCGCGATGCCCGCAGCCCGGCCCACAAGTGGCTGCGCATGCACCTGGAAAAAATGAACTCGGTGACGCAAAGCCGGGTCGCCAATCCACCGACGCCGCCGGCCTCCAGCCGCTAACGCGCGCTATTTGCTGCTGGAGCGGTAGCCGATGCGGAACCCGCCCCAGTGCTTGCCGTTCACATAAATCGGCGCCGACAAATCGTGCATCACCTCGCCGGTATCGCGCTTGTACGTCTGCAGCAGGAAGGGCTTGGTGTTCGAGCCGCAGCGCTTGCCGGTGCGATCGCTGAAAATCCGCTTGGTGCGGTTGTTAACGATGTCGATATCGTAGTTCCCGGTCAGCGGCTGGGAGAACTTCTTGTTATGGGTGGGGAAATAGCCGTTGTTATCCACCGCGCCGGCGTAAGCCAGCTGCGGCATGGCTTGCAGCAAGCCTTCCTGCAGCGGCGGCAGCACCCGGTCGGTGAAATCGTCGAACCTGGTCTTGTGCTTGGGCGGATCGGTATTCGGGATCGGCACATACTTGCGGTCCCATAACGCCTCGCTGGAAATCTGGCCGCTGGCGAGGGCCTGCTCGAAAATCTTGCCCACTTCCGCCGCCGCGCGTTGCGCCGCCACACGGATTTCATCGTGCGAACTCTCGATATCCGATTCGCCCAGCGCGCCGGTGATGACTTCGGCACGTTCCGCCAGCGCCATGGCCGAGCTGGCCGCGCGCGGCAACTCCTTCTCGGTCGACAACAGGCTGTCACGGATGCTGGCAATGGCGTGGGCGATTTCGCCGGTGGTGGCGACGTGCTCGCGCGACGCCCGCGCAATTTCGCCGATTTCCTCTTCCGACACGCCCGACGAACGCTCGATATTGCCCAGCAGCCCGTGCACGGTTTCCACATTGCCGGCCGCCTCGCTGACCTTGGCCGCCAGCGAAGTCATGCCGCTGGCGGCTTTTTCCGCCTGCTGGTTAATCTCGCGCACCATGGTGCTGATTTCATCGGTGGCTTCCTTGGTGCGCAGCGCCAGCTGGCGCACCTCGCTGGCGACCACGGCAAAACCGCGGCCTTGCTCGCCTGCGCGCGCCGCCTCGATGGCGGCATTCAGCGCCAGCAGGTTGGTGCGGGCCGAGATTTCGCTAATGGCCTCGGTAAACCCATAGATTTTGCGCGAATTGGCCTGCAACGCCGTCATCACGGCGGCGGCCGCATGCGCATCCTCGCGCGCGGTGCGGATGCGCTGCAGGCCGCTGTCGGCCTCGGTGCGGCCAGCCACGGTTTCGCCGCGCACCTGGGCCGCGATTTTGGCGGCGCGCTCGGCATTGGCGGCGATGCGCTCGGTGGTGTCGGCATTCTGCGCCGAGCTGTGGACGATGCCGCCGGCGGTGCTGACATCGAGCTCGATTTTTTTCTTGACGGAGTCGACGAAGTACGAGGTTTCGGCGGCGCCGATCATGATGGCATCGATTTCTTCGCCCACGGTGTGGGCAAACTGGCGTACGCCGCCCTCGTCGCTGGACTGGCGCGCCGCCCACCATGCCACGACCGCCGCGCCCAGCGCGGCCGGCATGGCCGCCGTCACCGGCCCGGCCCCCATCAGGTTAAACAAATAAGCGAGGCAAGTACCGCCAGCCGTCGCCCCCAAAATCCACAATCCACGTTGCACCAACTTATGCTGCAAAAGCTTCATCTGTCCCCCGTTCCAACAAACCGGCGCCTTCGGCGACTCAACTACATTAATTTATTTCTGTGATGCTATTTTATGGGTAACTTGGTGGTATTCTTCACTTCTTCCATGACTGCGTAGGTATGCGTCTCGCGCACGCCTTTCTGCAGCAGGGTTTTGCCCAGGAATTCGCGGTAGGCGGCCATGTCCTTGACGCGCGCTTTGACCAGATAGTCGAAGCCGCCGGCAACCATATGGCATTCCAGTACTTCCGGAATCACCTGGACGCTGTGTTTGAAGGCGTCGAACACTTCGGGCGTGGTGCGATCGAGCACGACCTCGATAAAGACGAGCAGGGACACGTCGAGCAGCTGTGGATTCAATTGCGCGGTGTAACCCATGATATAGCCGGACTCGTGCAGCTTGCGCACGCGCTCCAGACAGGCGGCGGGCGACAGGTTCACCCGCGCGGCCAGCTCCACGTTGGAGATGCGGCCATCGCTCTGCAATTCCATCAAGATTTTTTTGCTGATCTTGTCTAACATTTCCGGGAACTCCCAAATAAATATTATTTGGTTAAATTGTCTCACTAAAAACTATATATTGCTAGTCCCCCGTAATATCAGAATTAATCCGGAAGAAATCCCTCTACAATCGAATCATTAGCAGTTCACCTGTAAGTACCCACGAAGTACTCATCGTCACGCTCGCCGGCCTGGTCCGACGGGCGTGTTTTTATAGGTGGACCGGCTCGATAAATTTCTATCTGAGAGTTCTCCATGCAAGCAGCAAACACCTCCGGTTTCATCCCCTTCGCCGCCCTGCAAGCCGAAGTCCTGCGCGACCCGCTTCCCCTGCGCGCAGCAGTCACGGCAGCGTATCGCAAAGACGAAGTCAGCGCCGTTCAATGGCTGCTCGGCCAGCTGAAAAACCATGACGCCGACAGCATTCAGCAAGCCCAGCAACTGGCCCATAAACTGGTCAGCTCGGTGCGCGCGGAACGCACCCGCGCCTCCGGCGTGGACGCGCTGATGCACGAGTTTTCGCTGTCCTCGGACGAGGGTGTGGCACTGATGTGCCTGGCCGAAGCACTGTTGCGTATTCCCGACAATGCCACCGCCGACCGCCTGATTGCCGACAAAATCAGCAAAGGCGACTGGCGCAAGCACCTGGGCGAATCGCCGTCGCTGTTCGTCAACGCCGCCACCTGGGGCCTGCTGATCACCGGCAAGCTGGTCTCCACCAGCAGCGAAACCGGCCTGGGCTCGGCGCTGACCAGGCTGATTTCCAAGGGCGGCGAACCGCTGATCCGCAAGGGTGTGGACCTGGCCATGCGCATGCTGGGCAACCAGTTCGTTACCGGCCAGACCATCGACGAAGCCATCAAGAACGGCCAGGCCAACGAGGCGCGCGGCTACCGCTATTCCTACGACATGCTGGGCGAAGCGGCGCTGACCGAAGCGGACGCCAAAAATTACTACGCCTCCTATGAAACCGCCATCCACGCCATCGGCAAGGCCTCGAACGGCCGCGGCATCCGCAACGGCCCGGGCATTTCCGTGAAACTGTCGGCGCTGCACCCGCGCTACAGCCGCGCCCAGCGCGCCCGCGTGCTGGAACAACTGCTGCCGCGCGTGCGCCAGCTGGTGCTGCTGGCCAAGCACTACAACATCGGCCTGAACATCGACGCCGAAGAGGCCGACCGCCTGGAACTGTCGCTGGATCTGATGGAAGCGCTGGCGCACGACCAGGAACTGGCCGGTTTCGAAGGCATCGGCTTCGTGGTGCAGGCTTACCAGAAACGCTGCCCGTTCGTGATCGATTACCTGATCGACCTGGCCAAGCGCAGCGGCCGCAAATTCATGGTGCGCCTGGTGAAGGGCGCTTACTGGGATGCGGAAATCAAGCGCGCCCAGGTGGACGGCATGAACGGCTACCCGGTCTACACCCGCAAGGTCTACACCGACGTGTCGTATCTGGTGTGCGCGCAGAAACTGCTGGGCGCTGGCGGCCTGATCTATCCACAATTCGCCACCCACAACGCGCACACCTTGTCCACCATCTACACCTGGGCCAAGCGCGACGGCGTGTCCGACTACGAATTCCAGTGCCTGCACGGCATGGGCGAATCGCTCTACGACCAGGTGGTGGGCAAAGACAACCTCGACAAGGCATGCCGCATCTACGCCCCGGTCGGCACCCATGAAACGCTGCTGGCCTACCTGGTGCGCCGCCTGCTGGAAAACGGCGCCAACTCCTCGTTCGTGAACCAGATCGTCGACGAAGCGATTCCGGTCGAATCGCTGCTGCGCGATCCGGTCGCGGCCGCGCGCGAGCAGGGTGGTCTGCCGCATCCGGGCATCGCCTTGCCGCTGGACATGTTCGGCGCCGAGCGCAAAAACTCGGCCGGTTTCGACCTGGCCAATGAAAACGTGCTGCGCGAAATCTCGGACGCGCTGGCCGCGCCACGCAGCTGGCACGCCGCGCCGCTGCTGGCCGGAGAAATCAGCGTCGGCCAGCCGGTGCAGAACGTCGCCAACCCGGCGCAACGCGGCGATATCGTCGGCCAGCTGGTGGAAGCCACCGCCGCCGACGTCGAAACCGCGCTCATCAGTGCCAGCAACTTTGCCATGGACTGGCAGACCGCCGAACCATCGGTGCGCGCCGCCGCCCTGACCAAAGCTGCCGACCTGTTCGAAGCCCACGCCATGGAACTGATGACGCTGGCCATCCGCGAAGCCGGCAAATCGCTGCCCAACGCCATTGCCGAAATCCGCGAAGCGGTCGACTTCCTGCGCTACTATGCGGCCGAAGTGAGCGGCGCCACCAACACACTGGCGCTGGGCCCGGTCACCTGCATCAGCCCGTGGAACTTCCCGCTGGCGATCTTCACCGGCCAGGTGGCGGCTGCGCTGGCCGCCGGCAACGTGGTGCTGGCCAAACCGGCCGAGCAAACGCCGCTGATCGCGCATCGCGCGGTGCAACTGCTGCATGAAGCTGGCGTCCCGCGTGCCGCGCTGCAATTCCTGCCGGGCCGCGGCGAAGTGGTGGGCGCCGCGCTGACCGCCGACAGCCGCGTCAAAGGCGTGATCTTCACCGGCTCGACCGAAGTGGCGCAACTGATCAACCGCACCCTGGCCAAGCGCGCCGTGGCGGAAAACACCGACATCCCGCTGATTGCCGAAACGGGTGGCCAGAACGCCATGATCGTCGATTCGTCGGCGCTGCCGGAACAGGTGGTGCAGGACGCGATTTCGTCGGCCTTCGACAGCGCCGGGCAGCGCTGCTCGGCGCTGCGGGTGCTGTTCCTGCAGGAAGACATCGCCGACAAAACCATCAAAATGCTGAAAGGCGCCATGCTGGAACTGAACGTCGGCACACCGGACCGTCTGGTGACCGACATCGGCCCGGTCATCGACGCCGAGGCGCAGCAAAACCTGCTGGCCCACATCAACAAACTGAAAGCCACGGCGGTGGACTATTTCTCGCTCGACCTGCCGGCGAATGTCACCGGCGCCGGTACCTTCGTACCGCCAACCGTACTGGAAATCCGTTCGCTGAGCGAGCTGACGCAGGAAGTATTCGGTCCGGTGATGCACGTCATCCGCTACAAGCGCGCCGACCTGCCGAAAGTCGTGGAGCAAATCAACGCCAGCGGCTATGGCCTGACGCTGGGCGTGCATTCGCGCATCGACGAAACCATCGACTACATCAGCAGCAACGCACACGTCGGCAACATCTACATCAACCGCAACATCGTGGGCGCGGTGGTGGGTGTGCAACCGTTCGGCGGCGAAGGCAAATCCGGCACCGGCCCGAAAGCGGGCGGGCCGCTGTACCTGAAACGGCTGCAACGGGGCGCCACCGCCACGCCAACGCATGAACGCGTAGCAACACCGGCGCTGGACGCGCTGATGGCCTGGTCGAAAACGCATGGTTACGAACATATCGCCAGCCTGGCGGAGCAATACAGCCGTTCGACGCTGCTGGGCAGGCTGGCCACACTGCCAGGCCCGACCGGCGAGCGCAATACGCTGGCGCTGGTGGCCCGTGGCACGATCGCCTGCGCGGCCGGCACTGTGCAAGGCCTGATGAACCAGCTGGCGGCGGTGCTGGCAACCGGCAATATCGCGCTGGTGACGGGCGAAACCGCCAAATTGCTGCCAGCCGACCTGCCGGCAGCCGTAAAAGACCGCATCCAGACCGTTTCCAGCCTTGAAAACTGCGAATTCCAGATCGCGCTGGTGGAATCGATGCTGTCGGCCAGCCTGCATGCCCCGCTGGCGGCCCGTAGCGGCGCCCTGGTGGGCCTGATCAGCACGAACGAGGACCATGCCATCCCCCTGTGGCGTTTGCTTGCTGAGCGCGCCCTGTGCGTGAATACGACGGCGGCAGGCGGCAATGCCAGCCTGATGACACTGCAAGCCTCCTAAAAAAGCAACCCGGGGTCAGTTCTTGAATTCACGCATGAGCTCGTGTGTGATTGCAAGAACTGACCCCGGGGTTTTATGCTTTGCAGAAGTGTTGGATTACGTCGAAGGCGTAGCGCGAGGCTACGGTTTTGATGAAGTGCATGAAATCCACGGCGGCATCGTCGTTGGCGTTGTCTGAGATCGTCCGGATCACGGCAAACGGTATTCCCAACTCAAAACATACCTGCGCGACTGCGGCGCCTTCCATTTCTACTGCCAGTAATTCGGGCAAATCGGCTTTCAACGCCTGAATTTGCATCAGTTTGCCTATAAATTGATCACCGCTGGCAATCAAACCGCGATGCACGCGCGTGACTTGCCGGGCTGCGCTAGCCAATTTTTCCGTCAAAGTGACGTCGGTGGCAAAGCCGGACAAGCCAGTCAGCGGAATTTCAAACCTTGGAAACAGCGGACTGGCGTCGAAGTCATGCTGAATCAATGTATCCGCAACCACAATATCGCCAACCCGGATGTTTTTGTCCCCACTACCGGCCACGCCGGTAAAGATGATGTGGGTAACTCCAAACTTCTCCACAAGGATTGCAGCTGTCATGGCCGCTGCAACCTTGCCTATACGCGATAAAACGCACACAGCGTCGATTTCCCAGAGTTTTCCAGCCGTGTACTCCCTCATGCCGTGAACGTGCCTGGAAGGGCTCTGAAGGGCTTCCAACAGCCCTTGCTGTTCTTCAGCCAAGGCGCTGATGATGCCTAGACGCATATTTTTCCTTGAATGTTGAGCCGTCGTCTGTGGAAATCGCGGGCTTTTTCCACAATGCGTGGCGAAAAAAGTGAATTTTAAGGCGTTTTTTGATGACTGGATGGCCTCCGAACGGCGAGCAGCCGTCTGATTCCGCGGTTTTAGTTGTTTACAAAAGGTTTATATAAAAATAGTGGTAATAGTAAACGTACAAATAATTGTGGATAACTCGTGTATACGTTTACAAATCATCCGTTTACAGCGTAAACAACATGCTGAATAAGCGCTGTATCAGTTCAGGAACAATTTTTGGATAAAATAATTGCTTGGGGCTAAATGGGGTCCTTAGTCACAAGTCGTCCTGTGGATATCCAGTACGTTATTCACAGGAGCACACGGTTTTGTAGTTGTTTTTCCAATTCTTCGGCTGAAATCGGCCTCGAAAACAGGTAGCCTTGCCCCAGATCGCATCCTGCGGCCCTCAAGGCGGTCAGTTGTTGTGGTGTTTCTATGCCTTCGGCGATGACTTTGATGCCCAGTTTGTGCGCCATCGCGATAATTGCCTCGCAAACCAGCATGCCGTCCGCCCCCTGATGCACAAATGCCGGGTCGATCTTGATGTAATCGATGGAAAACCGCTTCAAAAACGCTACCGAGCACTGGCCGGAGCCAAAATCGTCGAGCGAAAGCTGCATGTGGGCGTGCTGAAAGGCTAAAAAGCGGTCCGAATTGTTGTTGGCCGTCTCCAGCAGCAGGTTTTCCGTGACTTCGATGATGATGCTGTGCGGACTCAGCTTGAGTTCCTGCAAAAAATCCAGCCATTCCTGGTAGTTGCTGCCGTCTTCGCGGAACTGCCAGGCGGATTTGTTCACGCTGATCTGGAAAGCAGGCGAGCTTAAAGCCTGCAGTTTTTGCACTTCGCGCGCCGCCTGGCGGAAAACCCAGTCGCCGATGCCGATAATCATGCCGCTGCTTTCCGCGACACCGATGAATTCGGCCGGATTCAGCAGCCCACGTACCGGATGCTGCCAGCGCACCAGCGCTTCCGCCTTGGCGATGGCGCCGCTGGAAAGATCGATAATCGGCTGGTACATGATGCGCAATTGCTCGTGTTGCACCGCTTCGCGCAGTTCGTTCACCAGCGCCATGCGTTCCCGGCTTGCTTCCTGCATGAACGGGGCAAAATAATTGAAGCGGTTGCGTCCCTGTTGTTTGGCCGCATACATGGCCTGGTCGGCATTTTTGATTAAACATTCGGCATCCTGGCCGTCTTCCGGATACAAGGTGATGCCAATGCTGCTGGAAATGTGGGCAATGTGTTCGCCGAGCTGGAAGGGCGTGCTCATTTGCCTGAGGATTTCCTGCGCCGTGCGCACGACGTCGCCGGCGTTGCGCAACTGGCTGAGAATGACAGTGAATTCGTCGCCGCCCAATCTGGCCACGATGTCGGTGCCGCGTACGCAAGCGGATAGGCGGCTTGCCACTTGTTTGAGCAACAGATCACCTTTATCGTGGCCCAGGGTGTCGTTGATTTCCTTGAAGTGATCCAGATCGACAAACACCAGCGCCATCGGCAGCAGCGAGCGGTCGGTTTTCTTCATTTCCTGACGCAAATGCTCATGGAACATGGGCCGGTTGGGCAGACCGGTGAGGGCGTCGAAATTGGCCTGGCGCCAGATCAGTTCTTCCGAGGCTTTTTTCTGGGTGATGTCGCTGAGCAAAGCAACGTAGCGGAAGGGATTTCCCTGCTCATCGAAGACGGTATTGACCAGCATGGCAACCAGGTATTCCTCGCCATCCTTGTGTTGTTGCCACAATTCGCCCTTCCAGTAGCCGGTATTGGTGACGCATTCGAACATGCGATCGAAAAATTCCTGGCCATTGCGGCTGGCAGCCAGCTCATAGGCGCGATGGCCGACCAGTTCTTTTTCCGTGTAGCCGCTGAGAATGGAAAAGGCTGGATTGACGGCCAGGATTTTGCCGTCGGCATCGCTGACCATCATGGCGTCGCCGCTGTTCTGAAATAGCAGGGTGGCCAGCTTCATGGATTCTTCGTTTTTCTTGCGCTCTTCTTCGTTCGCCAGCAGCTGGCGTTCCATCTCCCGGCTGGCAGTGTACAGGCTGCGGTAGCGCCGTTCGCGTTCTTCCTGCCTGGTGTAGGTGCGTAGCGAAAAATGGCCGGCGCTCAGCATCAGCAACAGCAAAACCGCAAGTCCGGCGCCTGCGGTCAGGTAGTTTTGCTGCAGCAGACGGGCCGATTCGGTGTCGTTGCTGCCGACCACTATGATCAAGGGCAAGCCATCAATCACGCGATAGCTGAAAACCCGCGACAGGTTATCGATGAGGCTGACCACTTTGTAGGTTCCGGAAGTAGCTCGGCGTACATTCTCGAACAGGGCGGTGGCGCTGAGGTCGCGGCCAAACGCTTGTTCAAAATTCGGCACGCGGGCAATGATTTTGCCGCGGCCGTGAACCAACGTGATCGAGATGTCCGAATTGAAGCGCGAATTTTCAAAGACTTTGACGTAGCGGTCGACACTGAGCGGGGCAACTACCACACCCAGGAACTCGCCTTTGGCCGTTTCCACACGGCGGCTCAGGAAAAACAGCTTTTTCTTGCTGATTTTGCCGACCGCTGGTTCTCCAATGAAGAGTTTGCCTTTGTATGCCGCGTTCAGATGTGCCTTGAAGTAGTCGCGGTCGGCATAGGAGTTGCCAGTGATGTTGTCGCCGGTTGAGGTGGCGATGCCATTGCCTTTGGCATCCATAAACGAAATCCAGTAATCGCTGTCAAAGCTGGATCCGCGCGAAGACAACAAGTCTGCCATGGTCTCCGGCGAATGACTTTGTTTGGCAGGCAGCACTTTGATGGCGTTGGCAAAGCCGATCAGCGACAAATCCACCGATTGAACCGAGTAAATCACGTGCGCTTCCATCGCTTTCACGTAATGCTCGGTCTGGGATTGAACGGAAAGCTCGCGTTCCACATAGGAAGCGTGGAATTGGCTGACGACGACAGCAATGGCAAGGGCTGCCATCAGAAAAAGGCCGGTGATCAAACGTCGCCGAAACCGCAAATATGCAGGCGACCGGGGATTTTTGTGTCGGGAAGACAAAACGGCTCCGGCAGGGACTGTTTGTTTGCAAAGTCAGTATATCGGTTTACTCTAAAGACGTAGATATAAAAATAGTGATAGTTGTTAACATCGACACTTTTCTGTGGATAAGTACGGCTTTTGAATTAGAATCAGGCGTTTACGCGCTGCATAAGCCGGCGCGTAAACCTTGTATGAGCGAAGAACTGTTTTGGGATAAAAAAAGTCGTCCCGAAAAATCGTTTGTTTACTCACATTTGGCGCCTGTGGATATCCATATGGTTATCCACAGTCATAAACAGGGGGAGTGATGACGTTAGCTGCCATTTTTCCGCATCCCATCATCCAGGGCCCGACTGCGGGCGGTTTCAATACGCCTGCGCAAGTGGCTGCGGTGTCGAATACCGGCGCACTGGGTTCGCTGGCCTGTTGCTTGTTGTCGCCGGAGACGATACGCGCCCAAACTGCCCAGATCCGGGCGCTCACCGACCGGCCGTTTTGCCTGAATTTTTTCGCGCAGGAGACGCCGAAACCGTCCGACGCCGAGGTGGCGCAAGCCAAGGAATGGCTGAAACCATACTGGTCTTCGTTCGGCTGGAGCGAGCTGCCGACGCCGGCCAGGTGGTGTGAAGATTTTTCCGCCCAGTTTGAAACGTTGATTGCACTGCGTCCCGTGGTCGCCAGTTTTACGGTCGGCATCCTGAGCGTGCAGCAAGTCCAGCGGCTGCATGAGGCCGGCATTTTTGTGATCGGCACGATTACCCATGTGGATGAAGCCTTGGCCTGGGAAAGCAGGGGCGCCGATGCGGTGATTGCTTCCGGCGTGGAGTCGGGCGGCCATCGCGCCACATTCATGGGTGCGCAGGAGGCGGCCAGGCTGGGCGTGTTCGAGCTGCTGCCGGCAGTGGTGGCGGCCGTGCATATTCCGGTGATCGCCGCCGGCGGCATCATGGATGGCGCCGATATCAAGCGCGCCCTGAATGCCGGCGCGCAGGCCGTGCAGATGGGGACGGCGTTTTTAGTCACCGATGAAGCGACGGTCAATCCGGCTTACAAGCAGCGTCTGCTCACCGCCGGTGACCATCCAACCCGGCTGACGCGGGCTTTTTCCGGCCGTTATGCACGCGGTCTGGAAAATCGATTTATGCGTGAAATGGCTGGTATCGAACGTCAAGTACCGCCATATCCTATTCAAAATGCGCTAACTTCGCCGATCCGCGCCGAGGCGGCGAAGCGCGGGGAAAGTGAACTGATGTCGCTATGGTGTGGCACCGGCGTGGCGCGTGCGCGACCCATGCCGGCGGCGAAACTGGTGGAAACTTTGCTGGCGGAGATCAGCGCACAATAACTCAGGAGGCGGTTTGGAATCAGCAGGTAGCTACGATTACATCATCATAGGCGCCGGCTCAGCCGGCTGTGTTTTGGCCAACCGGCTCAGTGCCGACAAAGACAAGGAAGTTTTACTGATCGAAGCGGGAGGACGCGACGATTACGTATGGATCCATATCCCGGTCGGCTATTTGCATTGCATCGACAATCCCCGCACCGACTGGAAATTCCGCACCGAGGCCGATCCCGGACTGGGCGGCCGCAGCCTGCTTTACCCGCGCGGCAAAGTGCTTGGCGGCAGCTCCTCCATCAACGGCATGATTTACATGCGCGGCCAGGCCGGCGACTACGACCGCTGGGCCGCCCTCACCGGCGACGATAGCTGGCGCTGGGAGTCCGTGCTGCCGCTGTTCAGGAAGAGCGAGGATTATCATGGCGGTGGCTCCGAATTCCACGGCGCCGGCGGCCTTTGGCGGGTGGAAAAACAACGCCTGTCGTGGCAAATTCTGGACGCTTTCCGCGACGCCGCAGAGCAGGTCGGCATTCAGAAGGTGGACGATTTTAACTGTGGCGACAACGCCGGCTGCAGCTATTTCGACGTCAATCAAAAGCGCGGCATCCGCTGGAACACGGCCAAGGCATTTCTGAAACCGGCCTCGCGCCGGCCCAACCTGACCATCATGACCGGCTGCCACGTGGAACGTTTGCAGATCGAAAATGGCGTATGCCGGGGCGTGATTTTTACCGGTGGCGGCACGCGATTCTTTGCCGCCGCACACAAGGAAACCCTGCTGGCAGCAGGCGCCGTTGGCAGTCCGCAGATTTTGCAATGCTCCGGCATCGGCCGCGCGCAGCGTTTGCACGAGCTGGGCATTACACCGCTGGCCGACCTGCCCGGCGTCGGCGAAAACCTGCAAGACCATTTGCAACTGCGTATGATCTACAAGGTTGGCAAGCAGGCGCGCACGCTGAACACCATGGCGTCCAGCTGGTTCGGCAAGATGAAAATCGGCCTGGAATATGCGCTGTTCCAGAGCGGGCCGATGTCGATGGCGCCGTCGCAGCTGGGCGCGTTTGCGCGTTCCAACGCCAGCGAGCTGACGCCGAATCTGCAGTATCACGTGCAACCGCTGTCGCTGGAAAAATTCGGCGATCCTTTGCACGCCTTCCCTGCCTTCACGGCCAGCGTGTGCAATCTGCGGCCGACTTCGCGCGGCCATGTGCACATTGCCAGCGCCGATCCATACGCTGCGCCGAAAATTTCACCGATGTATCTGAGCACGCCGGAAGACCGCAAGGTCGCGGCCGAAGCGCTGACGCTGACGCGCAAAATCGTCGCCGCCCCCGCCCTGCGGAAGTATGCTCCGGAGGAGTTCAAGCCGGGCATCCAGTACCGCACGGAGGAAGAATTGGCCGCCGCCGCCGGCGCCATCGGCACCACGATTTTCCACCCGGTCGGCACCTGCAAGATGGGGCGCGCCGACGATGCCAGCGCCGTGGTCGACGGTCAGTTGCGCGTGAAAGGCGTGACCGGCTTGCGCGTAGTGGATGCGTCCGTCATGCCCTTCATCACCTCCGGCAACACCAATTCCCCCACCATCATGATCGCGGAAAAAGCAGCACAACTGATCAAAAGCGTCGTGTTTTAGATCAAAAACCAACCGTAGTTATACTGTATTGTTAGCTAATTTGTTACTGTGTATGATCTAAAAAACTTTAGTACTTTGAAAAGAATAACAAGGAGACAGGATGTCCGACGTTATCTTGGAAACAAAGCGCTTGACCAAGGAATTCAAGGGTTTTACTGCGGTCAATGATGTGAATCTTAAAGTTCAGCGCGGGCATATTCACGCGCTGATAGGTCCCAACGGGGCAGGTAAAACCACATGCTTCAATTTGTTGACCAAGTTTCTGGTGCCGACCTCCGGCCAGATCCTGTTCAACGGCAATGACATCACGCCCGCCCGCCCGGCGCAAATTGCCCGCATGGGCGTGATCCGTTCCTTCCAGATTTCCGCTGTCTTTCCGCATCTGACGGTGCTGCAGAATGTCCGTATAGGCTTGCAGCGCCAGCTTGGCACCAGTTTCTTTTTCTGGCAAAGCGAACGCGCGCTGGACAAGCTCAACGAGCGCGCCATGCAGCTGCTGGCGGAAGTCGACCTGACGGAATTCGCCGACACGATCACCGTCGACATGCCTTACGGCCGCAAGCGCGCGCTGGAAATCGCCACCACGCTGGCGATGGAGCCGGAGCTGATGCTGCTCGATGAACCGACCCAGGGCATGGGCCACGAAGACGTGCACCGCGTCACCGAGCTGATCAAGAAAGTCTCGGCCGGCCGCACCATTCTGATGGTCGAACACAATATGAAAGTGGTGTCCGGCATCTGCGACAAAATCTCCGTGCTGCAACGCGGCGCCATGCTGGCCGAAGGCACGTATGCCGAGGTCTCGACCAACCCGCAAGTGATGGAAGCGTACATGGGCACCGAAGCCAAAGTGCTGGAAGGAGCGCACTGATGGCGGCCGCTCTGGAAATCTCCAACCTGCAGGCGTGGTATGGCGAATCGCACATTCTGCACAACGTCAACATGACGGTGCAGCCGGGCGAAGTGGTGACGCTGCTCGGCCGCAACGGCGCCGGCCGTACCACCACGCTGCGCGCCATCATGGGCCTGACCGGCGCCCGCAAGGGTTCGATCAAGGTCAACGGCAACGAAGCGATCGGCTTGCAGACGCACAAAATCGCTCACCTCGGCATAGGCTACTGCCCTGAGGAACGCGGTATTTTTTCATCGCTGTCGACCGAGGAAAACCTGATGCTGCCGCCGCACCTGAACGGCGCGGACAAGGGCATGTCGGTGGCCGAAATTTATCAGATGTTCCCCAATCTGGAAGAGCGCAAGCACAGCCAGGGCACCCGCCTGTCGGGCGGCGAGCAGCAGATGCTGGCCGTGGCGCGCATCCTGCGCACCGGCGCGCGCCTGCTGCTGCTGGATGAAATTTCCGAAGGCCTGGCGCCGGTGATCGTGCAGGGGCTGGCGCGCATGATCACCACGCTCAAATCCAAGGGCTACACCATCGTCATGGTGGAACAGAATTTCCGGTTTGCCGCCCCGCTGGCGGACCGGTTTTATGTGATGGAACACGGTCAGATTGTGGAGACCTTTGTTGCATCTGAGTTGAACGCCAAGATGCCGGTGTTGAACGAGCTTCTCGGTGTTTGAGAACGACAATCAGAAGGAGACGAACAATGAAAATTAAAGCTATCACCCTCGCCGCAATTGCGTGCGCATCCGCTTGTGCATCCTTCGCCGCCCATGCGCAGATTTCGGGCGACACCGTCAAGATCGGCTTCATCACCGATATGTCCGGTCTGTACACGGATATCGACGGCGCCGGCGGCGCCGAAGCCATCAAGATGGCGATTGCCGATGCCGGCGGCAATATCAACGGCAAGAAAATCGAATTCATCTCGGCCGACCACCAGAACAAGGCCGACATCGCAGCCTCCAAGGCGCGCGAGTGGTTCGACCAGCAGGGCGTGGACTTGCTGATCGGCGGCACCAATTCCGGCGCCAACCTGGCCATGGCCAAGGTCGCCGCGGAAAAGAAAAAAGTCTTCATCTCGATCGGTGCCGGCTCGGCCCGCCTGACCAACGAGGAATGCACGCCGTACACGGTTCACTACGCCTACGACACCATCGCGCTGGCGCGCGGCACCGGCGGCGCGATTGTGAAGCAGGGCGGCAAGAACTGGTATTTCCTGACCGCCGACTACGCCTTTGGCCAGTCGCTGGAAAAAGACACGGCGGAAGTGGTGAAGGCGGGCGGCGGCAAGGTGCTGGGTTCGGTCAAACATCCGCTGTCGGCCTCGGACTTTTCGTCCTTCCTGCTGCAGGCGCAATCGTCGGGCGCGCAGATTCTCGGTCTGGCCAATGCCGGCGGCGACGCCATCAATTCGATCAAGGCTGCCAACGAATTCGGCATCACCAAGAAGATGAAGCTGGCCGGTCTGCTGATCTTCATCAACGATGTCCACTCGCTGGGCCTGAACCTGACGCAGGGCATGTACCTGACCGACGGCTGGTACTGGGACGCCAATGCGGAAACCCGCGCCTGGTCGAAACGCTACTTCGAGAAAATGAAGAAGGAGCCGTCGATGCTGCAGGCTGCGGACTTCTCCGCCGCCGGCAACTACCTGAAAGCGGTGAAGGCCACCGGCACCGACGATGCCGACAAGGTGATCGCTTACCTCAAAGCCAACAAGATCAATGACATGTTCGCCAGGAACGGCGTGATCCGTCCGGACGGCCGCATGGTGCACGATATGTACCTGATGGAAGTGAAGAAGCCGGCCGAGTCGAAATATCCATGGGACTACTACAAGGTGGTGGCCACCATCCCGGGCGACCAGGCGTACGCCACCAAGGCGGAAACCAAGTGCAGCCTGTGGAAATAATCTAAGTTGTGCACATGGCGGGCGCTGCGCCCGCCTTCCCTCGTCACTCTGATTTTGGATTCCCATGGAAATCTTCGGCGTTCCTTTGCCCGCGATGATGAGCCAGTTGCTGCTGGGGCTGGTCAACGGCTCGTTCTACGCGATGCTGTCGCTGGGCCTGGCCGTGATCTTCGGCCTGCTCAATGTGATTAACTTTTCCCATGGCGCGCTGTACATGCTGGGCGCCTTCCTGGCGTGGATGGGCATCGAATACTTCGGCCTCAACTACTGGGCCATGTTGATCATCGCACCGCTGCTGGTGGGCGCGTTCGGCATCGTCATCGAGAAGACCATGCTGCGCCACCTGTACAAGCTGGACCACCTGTACGGCCTGCTGCTGACCTTCGGCATCACGCTGCTGGTGGAAGGCGTGTTCCGCTCGTTCTATGGCGTCTCGGGCCAGCCGTTCCAGGTGCCGGAAGCACTGGCCGGCGCTACCGACCTCGGCTTCATGGTGATGCCGAACTACCGTGCATGGGTGGTGATCGCTTCGCTGGCGGTCTGCCTGTCCACCTGGTTCGTGATCGAGAAGACCAAGCTGGGCGCCTACCTGCGCGCCGGCACCGAGAATCCCAAACTGGTGGAAGCCTTCGGCATCAACGTGCCGCTGATGGTGACGCTGACCTATGGCTTCGGCGTCGCTTTGGCGGGCTTTGCAGGCGTTCTGGCGGCTCCAATCATCCAGGTGCAGCCCCTGATGGGTCAGAACCTGATTATCGTCGTATTTGCCGTTGTGGTGATCGGAGGCATGGGGTCGATCATGGGCTCCATCCTGACCGGCCTGGCGCTGGGCGTGATCGAGGGCCTGACCAAAGTGTTTTATCCAGAGTTTTCTTCGACGGTGGTGTTCCTGGTGATGGTGGTCGTGCTGTTGCTGCGTCCGGCCGGCCTGTTTGGTAAGGAAAAATAATGAACAAGAAACTCGGCTACCTGATCGCCTTTGCCATCGCCGTGGCGGCGCCGTTTGTCGGCTACCCGGTGTTCCTGTCCAAGCTGCTGTGCTTTGCGCTGTTTGCCTGCGCCTTCAACCTGCTGATCGGCTTCACCGGCTTGCTGTCCTTCGGCCACGCGGCCTTCTTCGGCATGGCTGGCTACGTGGCCGGCAACGCGCTGAAAAACTGGGGCTGGCCGACCGAGCTGGGCCTGATTGCCGGCGTGGTGGCAGCCGCCCTGATCGGGCTGGTGATGGGCGGCCTGGCGATCCGCCGGCAGGGCATTTATTTCTCGATGATCACGCTGGCGCTGGCGCAGATGGTTTACTTCGGCGCGCTGCGGGCAGGGGAGTTCACTGGCGGCGAAGACGGCTTGCAAGGCGTTCCGCGTGGAAAATTCCTCGGCGTGATCGACCTTGCCGACGACACCACCTTGTACTTCGTGGTGCTGGGCATTTGCGTGCTGGCGTTCATGCTGATCGTGCGCACCGTGCATTCGCCGTTCGGCCAGGTGTTGAAAGCCATCAAGGAAAACGAACCGCGCGCCATCTCGCTGGGCTACGACGTCGACAAGTACAAGCTGCTGGCCTTTGTGCTGTCGGCTGCGCTGGCTGGTCTGGCGGGTGCCAGCAAAACCCTGGTGCTGGGCTTTGAAACCTTGACCGATGTCCATTGGACGATGTCCGGTCTGGTTATCCTGATGACGCTGGTCGGCGGCATGGGCACGCTGGCCGGTCCGATGTTGGGCGCGATCATCATCATCGCGCTGGAAAACAAGCTGGGCGACTGGGGCACGCTGCTGGCCCGCATCTCCGGCATCGAGTGGTTTAACACCATAGGCGAAGCGGTCAACATGGTGGTTGGCCTGATCTTCATTATTTGTGTGCTGTTGTTCCGGCGCGGAATCATTGGCGAGTTCATTGCCTTGGCCGGAAAGAAAAAACCAGTGTGAGGACAATATGCAAGTTAAAACCCTGGTGCTGGCGCTGGCCAGCATCGCAGTCGCCGCCTGCGGCTCGAACGAGCACAACGAACGCGAAGATTTGAACATCAAGCCGGGCTTCCTCGGCGACATCAGCACCAAGACTTACGACGGCGCCAGCGACGATTTGCTGACCGCCGGCCTGGGCAAGACCGGACTGGCGGGCGCCGCGCCGGCCTATGCCGATCCCGCCAATCCCACCGCCGCAGAGCTGCGCCGCAACGCCATCCACGCCAATTACCGGGCCGTGCTGGATATCTCCGCCAACAGCGGCTACGGTACGCTGTACGGACCGAATGTGGATGCCAGGGGTGTGGCCGGGTCGGGCGAGGGCAAGGTGGCCGGCACGGAATACATCGCCTACACCGACAACAATGTGACGCTGATGGTGCAGGTGCCGAACGGGTTTGACGTGAAAAATCCCTGCATCGTCACCGGCACGTCGAGCGGCTCGCGCGGGATTTACGGCGCCATCGGCAGCGCCGGCGAGTGGGGCTTGAAGAATAATTGCGCGGTGGCCTACAGCGACAAGGGCAGCGGCACCGGCCTGTACACTTTTGACGACGACAGCGTGAACCTGCAGAACGGCTTGCGTGCGACGCGCGCGGCCGCCGGCACCAGCGCCACCTTTGCCCCTGCGCTGACCGATGCGGAACGGATTGCGTTTGCCGGCGCCTATCCGGGCCGGGTGGCATTCAAGCACGCGCATTCGCAGCAGAATCCGGAAAAGGACTGGGGCAAGTACACCTTGCAGGCGGTGGAGTTTGCCTTCTTCGTTTTGAACGAAAAGTACGGCACGCTGGCCAAGGATAACAAGAGCCACATCGTGATGCTGACGCCGAAGAATACGATCACCATCGCCTCCAGCATTTCCAACGGCGCGGGCTCGGCCTTGCTGGCGGCGGAGCAGGACACCAAAGGCCTGATCTCCGGCGTGGCCGCCACCGAGCCGCAAATCCAGCCCAAGACTGCCACCGGCTACACAGTGCAGCAGGGGGCGGCGGCGGTATCGGGGCAGGGCAAGCCGCTGTTCGATTACTCGACGTATGCGGCGCTGTACCAGCCGTGCATTGCCTCGACGGCGGCCGCGCCGGGACGCTGCACGGCGCTGGTCGCCAAGGGCTTGCTGAGCGGCGGCGACCTGGTGGCGCAGCAGGCCGATGCCAGGGCGCGTCTCAAGGCCTACGGCTGGCTGCCGGATTCCGACGTGCTGCAGGCGGCGCACGCCGGCACCAATGTGCTGGTCGCCGTGACCTACGCCTACGCGTACGGCAAGTTTTCCGTGACCGATAAAGTGTGTGGCTTGACCTTCGCACCGACCGATGCGACCGGCGCGCCGGTGCCGTTCACGGCGGCGCAGAAGGCGTCCAGCTTTGCCACCCAGAACGGCATCGTCGGCAGCGTGGTGTACGAGGATTCGGTGGGCGGGGCCAGGGCCTACAACCTGGGCGTGTCGCCCAGCAGCGGGCTGATGGATCAGTCGCTCGATGCTTTCCTGTGCCTGCGCTCGCTGGCGACCGGTGTCGATGCCGTGTCCGGCGGGGCGCTGACCGGCACGCTGGCGGCGCAAAGCGCGAAGGTGAGGGCGGGCATGGCGGAGGTGGCGGCGACCGGCAATCTGCACGGCAAGCCGGCCATCATCGTGCACGGCCGCAGCGATACCCTGATCCCGGTGAACTTTGCTTCCCGCGCCTATGTTGGCCTGAACGCGTCGGTGGAGGGCAGTGCGAGCAAGCTGCGCTATATCGAGGTGACCAACGCCAACCACTTCGATTCGTTCACCAATGTGCTGCCGGCCAACATCGTGCCGCTGCATGTGTACCTGTTCCGCGCGCTCGATGCGATGCTGGCCAACCTGCGCAGCAGCGCCACGCCATTGCCGCCGTCGCAGGTGGTGCGGACGATAACGCGGCCGGATAACACCACGCCGCTCACGACCGCCAACTTGCCGGCCATCGCCACCACGCCGGCGACGGGCAATGCCATGGCAGTGACCGGCACCACGGTGGCGGTGCCTGATTGAGCTGCGCCACGGACCCCGGCAAGGCGGGGTCTGACCCGCCGGGTCAGCCCCCCATCCGCCTCCGTGCGGGTTAAAGCGCCGCAGCGTAGATGGCGCGCGCATCCTCCCGCGTCACCAGACGCGGGTTGTTCCCCAACAAACGGGTCTGGAGCATGGCGTCATCGGCCAGCCGGTCCAGATCCGTTTCCCTGATTCCCACCTGCTGCAGCGTCCGCTCTATCCCGGTGACGATGGCGATTTGCTGCATCGCAACAGCCAGCGCCTCCGCCCTCGCCTCGATGCTGCCGCTGGCAGCCGGCACCACGATCTCGGCCAACTCCGCATACATCCCGGCCGCCTCGGGCGCGTTGAAGCGCAGCACGTGCGGCAGCACCAGCGAATTCGACAGCCCATGTGGCACGTGAAATATGCCGCCGATCGGATAGGCCAGCGCATGCACGGCCGCCACCGGTGCGTTGGAAAACGCCTGCCCTGCCAGCAAGGCTCCCAGCAACATGGCCTGGCGCGCAGCCAGATTCCGGCCGTTTTCGCAGGCCGCGATCAGGTTGGCAGACAGCAGCCCCAACGCCTTGCGCGCCAGAATGTCGGACAGCGGGTTCTTCTTGTGCTTGCTGGTATATGCCTCAATCGCATGCACCATGGCGTCGATGCCGGTAGCGGCGGTGACTTGCGGCGGCAGGCCCAGCGTCAGCTCCGCGTCCAGCAATGCCAAATCGGCATAGAGCTGCGGCGCCACCACGCCCATCTTCGTGGTAGCGCCAGTAGTCACGATGGCGATGTTGGTGACCTCCGAACCGGTGCCGGCCGTGGTCGGAATCTGCACCAGCGGCAGCCGTGTACCCTTCACGTTGCCGATGCCGTAGATGGCGCCGATGGACTGGTCGCTGTCCGCCAGCACGGCGATCAGCTTGGCCACATCCATCGAGCTGCCTCCGCCCAGCCCGATTACGATGTCGGCCCGGAACGCCCGTGCCGCCTCTACCGCCGCCAGTACCACCACCTCGGGCGGGTCCGCCACCACCTGTGAATAGATCTCCACAGACAATCCAGCGGTGCGCAAGCTGGCCGCAGGCGCCTCAACCAGTCCGGTCTGGAGGAAGCCCGGATCGGTCACCAGCAGGGCGCGCCGGGCTGCCGGAAAGCGCTGGGCGATGTGCTCGCCGAGGCGTGCGGCGGCGCCCAGTTCGGAGACGATGTGGGCCACGGTGCTGAAAGCAAAATCGGTCATGACGGCGTCCGTTCAAGAGTGGATTGCAGCGCCTAGCTTACCCCAAGCCATGCCGGATCGGCATCGGCCCGGCGCAGATTTCTTCCGTACAATAGAGCCTTTGTCAGTTGAGGACGGCGGGATCATGGTGGACTTTTGGGTGTTAGGTACGGCTGCGTTCGGCGCAGGGTTGGTCGATGCGGTGGTGGGTGGAGGAGGGTTGATCCAGCTGCCGACCATGTTTGCGATTTTCCCCAACATGGCCCCGGCCACCCTGATCGGCACCAACAAGCTGGCCAGCATTTTCGGCACCAGTGTGGCGGCGGTGAGCTACGCGCGCAGGGTGGCCATCGCCTGGTCGGTGGCGACGCCGGCCGCGCTGGCTGCACTGGTGTTTGCCTTCCTCGGCGCCTATGTCGTGACCAAGGTGTCGGCCGACTTCATGCGTCTTGCTCTGCCAGTGGTGTTGCTGGCGGTAGCCATCTACACCTTCGCCAAGAAAGACTTCGGCAGCGTGCATGCGCCCATTCACTCTGGCGCCAAGGAGCAGTCGCTGGCGCTGGTGGTCGGCGCAGCCATCGGGTTCTATGATGGCTTCTTCGGCCCGGGCACCGGCAGCTTCCTGGTATTCCTGTTCGTGCGCGTGTTCGGCTTCGACTTTCTCGGCGCCTCGGCCGTGGCCAAGATCGTCAACGTGGCTTGTAACTTTGCCGCGCTGGTGTGGTTCGGCTACAGCGGCCACCTGATCTGGCAGCTGGGGCTGACCATGGCGGTGTGCCAGATTGTCGGATCGCTGATCGGCTCGCGCATGGCGATGAAGCATGGCAGCGGCTTCGTGCGCAAGCTGTTCCTTGTCGTGGTGTCTGTACTTATTGTTAAGTCCGGCTACGACGCGTGGTTGCGGTGGTGATACTGTTTCACGTGGAACATTAGCAAAGGGATACTTCGGTGTCCTTTTTTTATTGTTTCACGTGGAACATAGGATCACATTGCCAAGAATATTTTTGCTTAAAAAAGTCGCAGCCGCAAAAAGACTCTATAATTTGACCTTGATCCCTTCGCTTTAAAAATTTTCCACCATGTTATTTCCTACGAATTTCGACGTCATCGTTGTCGGCGGTGGACACGCCGGTACCGAGGCCGCCCTTGCTTCCGCCCGTATGGGGCAGAAGACGCTGCTGCTCACCCACAATATTGAGACGCTGGGCCAGATGTCGTGCAACCCATCCATCGGCGGTATCGGCAAAGGCCATCTGGTCAAGGAAGTCGATGCGCTGGGCGGCGCCATGGCCATCGCCACCGATGAATCGGGCATCCAGTTCCGCATTCTGAATTCCTCCAAAGGCCCTGCCGTGCGCGCCACCCGCGCCCAGGCCGACCGTATCCTCTACAAGGCCGCGATCCGTTCGCGTCTGGAAAACCAGCCCAACCTGTGGCTGTTCCAGCAGGCCGTGGACGATCTGATGGTGGAGGGCGACCGCGTGGTCGGCGCCGTCACCCAGATCGGCTTGAAGTTCGCCGCACGCGCCGTGGTGCTGACCGCCGGTACTTTCCTCGACGGGAAGATCCACGTCGGCCTGAACAACTACTCGGGCGGCCGCGCCGGCGATCCGCCAGCCGTGTCGCTGTCGGCCCGCCTGAAAGAATTGAAGTTGCCACAAGGCCGTTTGAAGACCGGCACGCCGCCGCGCATCGATGGCCGCAGCATGGACTTCTCGCAGATGACCGAGCAGCCTGGCGACCTGGACCCGGTGCCAGTATTCTCGGTGATGGGCAATGCGGCCATGCACCCGCAGCAGATGCCATGCTGGGTGACACACACCAACCAGAAAACCCACGACATCATCCGTGGCGGCCTGGATCGTAGCCCGATGTACACCGGCGTGATCGAAGGCGTCGGCCCGCGCTATTGCCCGTCGATTGAGGACAAGATTCACCGCTTCTCGTCCAAGGAATCGCACCAGATTTTCCTCGAACCGGAAGGCCTGACCACCAACGAATTCTATCCAAACGGCATCTCCACCAGCCTGCCATTCGACGTGCAGATCGAGCTGGTGCGTTCGATGAAGGGCCTGGAAAACGCCCACATCCTGCGTCCGGGCTACGCCATTGAGTACGATTATTTCGACCCGCGCGGCCTGAAAGCGTCGCTGGAAACCAAAGCCATCAACGGCCTGTTCTTCGCCGGCCAGATCAACGGCACCACCGGCTACGAAGAAGCTGCGGCGCAAGGCTTGCTGGCCGGCGTCAACGCCGCGCTGCAAACCCAGGGCAAGGAAGCCTGGACGCCGGCGCGTTCGGAAGCCTACCTGGGCGTGATGGTGGACGACCTGGTCACGCAGGGCGTGATGGAACCGTACCGCATGTTCACCAGCCGCGCCGAGTACCGCCTCAGCCTGCGCGAAGACAATGCCGACATGCGCCTGACCGAAATCGGTCGCAAGCTGGGCGTGATCGGCGATGCGCAGTGGGAAGCCTTCGACCGCAAGCGCGAATCGGTCGCGCGCGAACTGGAGCGTCTGCGCTCCACGTGGGTGAACCCGCGCATCCTGGAAGCAGCCGAATCCGAGCGCGTGATTGGCCAGGCCATTGAGCGCGAATACTCGCTGGCCGACCTGCTGCGCCGTCCGGGCGTGGAGTACGACAAGCTGATGACGCTGAAAGGCGCGGACGGCCGCGAGCTGGCCGGACCGGGCGAAACCGATGAAGCCGTCAAAGAGCAGATCGAAATTCAGCTCAAGTATTCGGGCTATATCGACCGCCAGACCAAGGAAGTCGAGCGTCACGAGCACTACGAAAACCTGAAACTGCCGGAAAACTACAACTACCTGGACATCACCGCGCTGTCGGTGGAAGTGCGCCAGAAGTTGCACGCGCAGCGCCCAGAAACGCTGGGTCAGGCATCGCGTATTTCGGGTGTGACGCCGGCGGCGATTTCGCTGTTGCTGGTGCATCTGAAGAAAGCCGGTTTTGGTGGTTTTGTTCAGAAAGATGAGGCAGCATGAAGGTGTTTAACCGCGAAGTAGTAGCGGATGTTTTGAAGCAAGGCATCAAGCAGCTGCCACTGCAGCTGAGCGAGGAACAGGTAGAAAAATTGCTGGACTACCTGGCCCTGTTGAACAAGTGGAACTCGGTGTACAACCTGACCTCGGTGCGCGATCCACTGGAAATGGTGAAGCTGCACTTGCTGGACTCGCTGAGCGCCGTGCCCGCATTCAAGGATGCGAGGAACGTGCTGGACGTGGGGGCAGGGGGCGGGTTGCCGGGCATGGTGCTGGCCATCAGCCGCCCGGACATGAAAGTGTCGATGATCGACACGGTGCACAAGAAAACCGCCTTCCTCAACCAGGTGAAGGCGGAACTGGGATTGAGCAACGTAACGGTGTACACGAAGAAGGTGCAGGAGCTGGAAGTGAAGACGAAATTCGACGTCATCACCTCAAGGGCGTTCGCAGACCTGTCCGACTTCGTCAACTGGTCGGGGCACCTGCTGCAAGAGGGCGGGCAATACATCGCCTTGAAAGGCACGGCGCCGGCAGAGGAGCGAGAGCGACTGCCAGCACCATGGAAAGTACAGAAACTGGAGCCTTTGGCAGTGCCGGGGCTGGACGCAGAACGTCATCTGGTTTTCATTCAAGCCGAAACTGCATAAACGATTTATACGGTATAAATGGTTTATATCGTATAAATAGTATAAATCGTTTATACCGTTTATATCGTATAAATCAATCGCATCAACCAAGATAAGAATTACATGGCAAAAATTTTTTGCGTAGCAAATCAAAAGGGCGGCGTAGGCAAAACCACCACCACCGTTAACCTCGCCGCCGGTCTGGCAAAACTGGACCAGCGCGTGCTGCTGGTCGACCTGGACCCGCAAGGCAACGCCACCATGGGCGCGGGCATCAACAAGGCAGGACTGAAAGCATCGACCTACGAGGTAATGCTGGGCACGGCCGACGTGGCCGCGGCACGCCAGCGTTCCGAGCCGGGCCACTTCGACGTGCTGCCGTCCAACCGCGAGCTGGCCGGCGCGGAAGTGGAGATGGTGGAACTGGACAACCGCGAGCGCCGCCTGAAGGACGCGCTGGCGCTTGTGGATAAAGAGTACGACTTCATTCTGATCGACTGCCCGCCGGCGCTGTCGATGCTGACGCTGAACGGCCTGTGCGCCGCGCACGGCGTCATCATCCCGATGCAGTGCGAGTACTACGCGCTGGAAGGCTTGTCCGATCTGGTCAACACCATCAAGAAGGTGCACGCCAACCTCAACCCGGATCTGAAGATCATCGGCCTGCTGCGCGTGATGTTCGATCCGCGCATGACGCTGTCGCAGCAAGTGTCGGCCCAGCTGGAGCAGCACTTCGGCGACAAAGTCTTCAAGACCATCATCCCGCGCAATGTGCGCCTGGCCGAAGCGCCGTCGTATGGCGTGCCGGGCGTCACCTTCGATCCGAGCTCCAAGGGCGCGCAGGCGTACATCGCCTTCGGCGCCGAGATGGTCAAGCGCATCAAGAAAATGTAAGGCAATCACATGGCAACCAAAAAACTCAAAGGCCTGGGTCGCGGCCTGGAAGCGCTGCTCGGCGGCGACGGCGACATCACCACTGCGGACGCCAACACGCCGTCCGAGCTGAACGTCACGCAAATGCAGGCTGGCAAATACCAGCCGCGTACCCGCATGGACGAGGGCGGCCTGCAGGAACTGGCCGCCTCGATCAAGACCCAGGGCATCATGCAGCCTATCCTGGTGCGCCCGGTCGGCAAGGACAAATACGAGATCATCGCCGGCGAACGCCGTTTCCGCGCTGCGCAATTGGCCGGGCTGGAGGTGCTCCCCGTTTTGGTGCGCGACGTAGACGACCAGGCCGCCGCCGCCATGGCGCTGATCGAGAACATGCAGCGCGAAGATTTGAACCCGCTGGAAGAGGCGCAGGGCATCCACCGCCTGATCACCGACTTCAGTTTCACTCACGAGCAGGCCGCCAACGCGGTCGGCCGTTCGCGCAGCGCCGTGTCCAATCTGTTGCGCCTGATGAACCTGGCGGCGCCGGTGCAAACCATGCTGATGGCCGGCGATATCGACATGGGCCACGCCCGCGCCCTGCTGGCGGTGGACGCCGCCACCCAGATCAACCTGGCCAACATGGTGGTGGCCAAGCGCCTGTCCGTGCGCGAGACCGAGAAGCTGGTGGCCAGGACGGTGGAGGAACTGAAAGCCTCGCCGAAGGAAGCGCGCATCAAGGAAAAGTCGGGCGACATCGTCCGCCTGGAAGAAGAACTGTCCGACACCCTGGCCACGCCGGTGGTGTTCAAGATGGGGCCGAAAGGCCGCGGCCAGATGATCATCGACTTCGCCGACCTCGACATCCTGGACGGCGTGCTGGCCCGCCTGCGAGCTTAACAGTCCAAGCTTACGCCAAGTTGGCAAAATCGATTTGGAGCCAACTTGGTGCAAAGACGGCGGAAAAGTTTCTAAAAGCGTCGCTTTCGTGCACCAAACGCATTGCTGCGGTGCAGCATGTTTGACGTGATACAGGAAAGACACATATAATCACGCGTCTTTGGGTTTAATCGGCTTTTAAGGGAGGCTCGGCAGTGAGTAGTTCCACGAGCATCTCCAAGCCGGTGTTCCGAGTCGTCGCCCTCCAGTTTGCCATCGCAACTGGGTTCGCCTTGCTCGCCTGGAATATGGGCGGAGTAATCAAAGCTTGGTCGGCCGCCTATGGCGGAGCAATCGCAGTCATCGGGAGTCTGATGTACGCGATGATTGTTGCGGGCGGAACAAATGACGCCAAAGAAGCTTTTCGCGCGCATGTGCGCGCCGAAGTGACAAAGATTTTTATCACGGTAGTGCTGTTCGTGTTGGCACTGCTGTTGTTTCAGTCGGCCTCATGGTTATGGCTGATCTTGGGTTTCGCGGTGTCGACCTTCGCTTACTGGTTGGCATTGCTCGCAATTTAATCACCAAAATCTTATATTTTTATGACCACTGAACACGTAGGGCACGAAGCGCCCACTAATATCGAGTACATCCAACACCACTTAAGCCACCTGAAATCGGCGGACGGCATGTATAACCTGGACACGTTCTGGGTTTCGGCCATTCTGGGCGCGATTTTCCTTGGCGTGTTCTGGCTGGCCTCGCGCCGCGCCACCGCCGGCGTGCCGGGCAAGCTGCAAAACTTCGTCGAAGCCGTGATGGAACTGGTCAACGACGTGGTCAATTCGGCGTTCCACGCCAAGAGCAAGGTGATCGCCCCGCTGGCGATCACCATCTTCTGCTGGGTCTGGCTGATGAACGCCATGGACTTCCTGCCGGTCGACCTGCTGCCTAAACTCCTGTCTTTCGTTGGCGTCCACAAGCTGCGCGTCGTGCCGACCGCCGACGTCAACCACACTTTCGGCATGTCCTTCGGCGTCATGCTGTGCATTATTGGTTTCTCGATCAAAGCCAAAGGTCTCGGCGGCTGGGGTAAAGAGCTGCTGACCGCGCCGTTCCACGCGCATGGCTTCATGGCCATCGTGCTGGCGCCGATCAACTTCGTCTTCCAGATGATCGAGTTGCTGGCCAAGCCACTGTCGCTGTCGCTGCGTTTGTTCGGCAATATGTACGCCGGCGAACTGCTGTTCATCCTGATCGCACTGCTGCCATGGTGGGCGCAGTGGCTGCTCGGTGGTCCATGGGTTATCTTCCACATTCTGGTGGTGACCCTGCAAGCGTTTGTATTCATGGCGCTGACGGTTGTGTATCTGGCCATCGCGGTTGAGAAGCACTAAGCAATAATCGTTTTTAACTTTTTAGTATCTGTAGTCTTTTTTAAATCTTAGGAGAAATTTCAATGCAAGCTCTGATCGCACAAGTACAAAGCATGACCGTTCTGGCAGCCGCTATCATCATCGGCCTGGCCGCTATCGGCACCGCTCTGGGTTTCGCCATTCTGGGCGGTAAATTCCTGGAAGCGTCGGCCCGTCAACCAGAACTGATGCCACAACTGCAAACCAAGCTGTTCGTTATCGCTGGTCTGCTGGACGCGATCTCGATGATCGGCGTTGGTGTTGCTCTGCTGTACACCTTCAGCAACCCATTCCTGGCTGCCGTTCTGTCCGCTGCTCAGTAATCTGCTCCACCCTAGGAGAAACTTTTAGTTAGGAGCAAAGGTATGGACATCAATATGTCTCTCATCGGCCAGATGATCACCTTCGCGGTGTTGGTCTGGGTGTCGATGAAGTTCGTATTTCCATCGCTGAACGCAGCGTTGGATGAGCGTGCCAAGCGTATCGCTGATGGTCTGGCTGCGGCCGACCAAGGCCAGCAAGCCATGATCGTCGCTGAAAAGCGCGCCAGCGAAGCCCTGGCCGGTGCACGCGAAGAAGCTTCGCAACGCGTTGCCGACGCTGAAAAGCGCGCGCAACTGGTGGCGGAAGAAATCAAAGCGAATGCACAAGCCGAAGCGGACCGCATCATTGCGCAAGCCAAGGCCGAAGCCGAGCAGCAACTGGCCAAGGCGCGTGAAGCGCTGCGCGCTCAGGTGGCTGACCTGGCTGTGAAGGGCGCCGAGCAAATCCTCAAGCGCGAAGTCAACGCCTCGGCCCACGCCGAACTGTTGTCGCGCCTGTCTGTCGAGCTGTAATCATGGCAGAAAACGCAACCGTCGCCCGTCCCTACGCGGAAGCATTGTTCCGCGTAGCCCAAGCAGGTAAGGAATCGTTCAACCTCGCGGCGTGGTCCGAACTGGTGGCCGAACTGGTCCAGATCGGCTCCCACCCCGAGGTGCAAGCATTCGCCCGCAACCCGAAAGCGTCGGCCAGCGATATCGTCGCCGCCTTCAAGGCCCTGGTGAAAACCCCGCTCAACCCGGAAGCCAATAACTTCCTGACGATGCTGGTGGAAAACGGCCGCATCAGTCTGCTGCCGGAAATCGGCGCGCAATTCCAGGCGTTGAAAAACGCCGCGGAAGGTGCGGCAGACGCGGAAATCACCAGTGCCTTCGAGCTGGACGCTGCGCAAGTAAGCACGCTGATCGCGACGCTGGAAAAGAAATTCAGCCGCAAGCTGAACCCGGTAGTGACCGTGGACCCAGCCCTGATCGGTGGTGTGCGCGTGGTGGTCGGCGACGAAGTGCTGGACACTTCGGTGCGCGCCAAGCTGCAGCAAATGCGTGTTGCACTGGTCGCTTGAGTTAAACCTCGGCGGCCGGCTTAGAACAGATTCTTCATCTCGCGCAAGCTGAGAGAAACACTTTTAGGAGTTAGTATGCAACTCAACCCATCTGAAATCAGCGAGCTGATCAAGAGCCGTATCGAAGGCCTTGATGGTGGCGCTGAAGTACGTAACCAAGGCACGGTGATTTCCGTGGCCGACGGTATCGTCCGCATTCACGGCCTGTCGGAAGTTATGCAGGGCGAGATGCTGGAATTCCCAGGCAACACCTTCGGCCTGGCCATGAACCTGGAGCGCGACTCGGTCGGCGCCGTTATTCTGGGTGCTTACGAGCACATCTCGGAAGGCGACACCGTCAAAACCACCGGCCGCATCCTGGAAGTGCCAGTCGGTCCCGAACTGCGTGGCCGCGTGGTCAACGCGCTGGGCCAGCCGATCGACGGCAAGGGCGCCATCGAGACCAAGCTGACCTCGCCTATCGAAAAGATCGCTCCGGGCGTGATCGCCCGTGAATCCGTGTCGCAGCCTATGCAGACCGGCCTGAAGTCGATCGACGCGATGGTGCCTATCGGCCGTGGCCAGCGTGAGCTGATCATTGGCGACCGCCAGACCGGTAAGTCGGCGGTAGCGGTTGATGCGATCATCAACCAAAAAGGCCAGGGCATGACTTGCATCTACGTTGCAATCGGCCAGAAAGCCTCGACCATCAAGAACATCGTGCGCTCGCTGGAAGAGCACGGCGCGCTGGAGTACACCATCGTGGTGGCCGCCTCGGCGTCGGAATCGGCGGCGATGCAGTACATCTCGGCCTACTCGGGCTGCACCATGGGCGAATACTTCCGCGACCGCGGCGAAGATGCCCTGATCGTGTACGACGACCTGTCGAAGCAAGCCGTTGCCTACCGTCAGATCTCGCTGCTGCTGCGCCGTCCACCAGGCCGCGAAGCCTACCCGGGCGACGTGTTCTACCTGCACTCGCGTCTGCTGGAACGCGCGGCCCGCGTGAACGCCGACTACGTCGAAGCCTTCACCAACGGCGAAGTCAAAGGCAAGACCGGTTCGCTGACCGCGCTGCCGATCATTGAAACCCAGGCTGGCGACGTTTCGGCGTTCGTGCCAACCAACGTGATTTCGATTACCGACGGCCAGATCTTCCTGGAAACCTCGCTGTTCAACTCGGGTATCCGTCCTGCGATTAACGCCGGTATCTCGGTGTCGCGCGTGGGTGGCGCCGCTCAGACCAAGGTCATCAAAAACCTGTCCGGCGGTATCCGTACCGACCTGGCGCAGTACCGTGAACTGGCTGCGTTCGCGCAGTTCGCTTCGGACCTGGACGAGTCGACCCGCAAGCAGCTGGACCGCGGCGCCCGCGTGACCGAACTGCTGAAGCAGAAACAATACTCGCCACTGTCGATCTCCCTGATGGCCGCCTCGCTGTTCGCAGTGAACAAGGGCTACCTGGATGACGTCGAAGTCAAGAAAGTGCTGTCGTTCGAAGCCGGCCTGCATGCTTACCTGAAAACCAAGCAAGCTGATCTGCTGTCGAAGATTGAGTCGTCGAAGCAACTGGACAAGGACGGCGAAGCTGCGCTGGCCGCCGCCATTGCCGACTTCAAAAAATCCGGCGCATTTTAAGTAGCTTGGCGCTCCCCCCGGGGGCGCCTTCAGCGCAGAAGGAGTAAGGACTCATGGCAGTAGGCAAAGAGATACGTGGCAAGATCAAAAGCGTAGAAAATACGAAGAAGATCACCAAGGCGATGGAAATGGTCGCCGCATCGAAAATGCGCAAAGCGCAGGATCGCATGCGCGCCGCCCGTCCCTACAGTGAGAAAGTTCGTAACATCGCTGCAAATCTGGCCAACGCAAATCCAGAATACACGCACCCATTCCTGGCCGATGAAGCCAAGGATGAGGCGAAAGCGGTTGGTTTCATCGTCGTCACCACCGACAAAGGTCTGTGCGGCGGCATGAACACCAACGTGCTGCGTCTGGTGACGAACAAATCGCGTGAGCTGGAAGCCGCCGGCAACAAGATTGCCGCCGTGGCGATTGGTAATAAAGGTTTGGGCTTCCTGGGGCGCGTTGGCGTGCCTGTGGTGGCGCAAGTCACCCAAATCGGCGATACCCCGCACCTGGAAAAACTGATCGGCCCGGTCAAAGTGATGCTGGAAAAATTCCAGAACGGCGAAGTCGATGCGGTTTACCTGTGCTACACCAAGTTCATCAACACGATGAAGCAGGAGCCAGTGGTTGAACAACTGCTGCCGCTGCCGGCTGCGAAGAAGCAGGCTGACGAAGGTAATCACAACTGGGATTACATCTACGAGCCAGACGCGGCAACCGTGATCGATGAACTGCTGGAGCGCTATGTAGAAGCGCTGGTGTACCAGTCGGTGGCGGAAAACCTGGCGTCGGAGCAATCGGCGCGTATGGTGGCGATGAAGGCGGCAAGCGACAACGCGGGCAATGTGATCGGCGAACTGAAGCTGATCTACAACAAAACCCGCCAGGCTGCGATTACCAAAGAACTCTCCGAAATCGTCGCCGGTGCGGCAGCGGTTTAAACGAATTTAACTATATTTGAAGGAACGAACATGGCTGATGGCAAAATCGTTCAGTGTATCGGCGCGGTGGTTGACGTTGAGTTTCCACGCAACGCAATGCCCAAGGTATTTGATGCCTTGAAGATGGAAGGCTCCGAGCTGACGCTGGAAGTACAACAACAACTGGGTGACGGCGTGGTCCGTACCATTGCTCTGGGTTCGTCGGACGGTCTGCGTCGCGGCATGGCTATCCAGAACACCGGCAAGCCGATCATGGTGCCAGTGGGTAAAGCCACCCTGGGCCGTATTATGGACGTGCTGGGCAACCCGATCGACGAATGCGGCCCGGTCGCGCACGACCAGATCGCCTCGATCCACCGCACTCCGCCTGCATACGACGAGCTGTCGCCATCGCAGGATCTGCTGGAAACCGGCATCAAGGTGATTGACCTGGTCTGCCCGTTCGCAAAAGGCGGTAAGGTCGGCCTGTTCGGCGGCGCCGGTGTGGGCAAGACCGTGAACATGATGGAACTGATCAACAACATCGCTAAAGCGCACTCGGGTCTGTCCGTGTTCGCCGGTGTTGGTGAGCGTACCCGTGAAGGTAACGACTTCTACCACGAAATGGCCGACGCCAAAGTGGTGGACCTGGAAAACCCGGCCAACTCGAAAGTGGCCATGGTTTACGGTCAGATGAATGAACCACCAGGCAACCGTCTGCGCGTGGCGCTGACCGGCCTGACCATCGCGGAATCGTTCCGTGACGAAGGCAAGGACGTTCTGTTCTTCGTGGACAACATCTACCGCTTCACCCTGGCCGGTACCGAAGTTTCCGCACTGCTGGGCCGTATGCCTTCCGCAGTGGGTTACCAGCCTACCCTGGCCGAAGAAATGGGCCGTCTGCAAGAGCGCATCACCTCGACCAAGACCGGTTCGATCACCTCGATCCAGGCCGTGTACGTGCCAGCGGACGACTTGACCGACCCATCGCCAGCGACCACCTTCGGTCACCTGGATTCGACCGTCGTTCTGTCGCGTGACATCGCCTCGCTGGGTATCTACCCTGCGGTGGACCCGCTGGACTCGACCTCGCGTCAGCTGGACCCGCTGGTCGTGGGCCAAGAGCACTACGAAACCGCGCGCGCTGTTCAGGGCACCCTGCAGCGTTACAAAGAACTGCGCGACATCATCGCCATTCTGGGCATGGACGAACTGGCTCCCGAAGACAAGCTGACCGTGGCGCGCGCGCGTAAGATGCAGCGTTTCCTGTCGCAGCCGTTCCACGTGGCTGAAGTGTTCACCGGCGCGCCTGGCAAGTACGTGTCGCTGAAGGACACCATCAAGGGCTTCAAGATGATCGCCTCGGGCGAACTCGATCACCTGCCAGAGCAAGCGTTCTACATGGTCGGCACGATCGAAGAAGCCATCGAAAAAGCCAAGAAACTCAACTAATTTGTTGAGTGTCCGGCCCCGCCACCGTAACGTGGCGGGACCGTTCAACCCGATAGGACACACATGGCAAACACTATTCACGTTGACGTGGTTTCCGCCGAGGAGTTGATCTACTCCGGCGAAGCCGAATTCGTCGCGTTGCCGGGTGAGCAGGGCGAGCTGGGTATTTACCCTAAGCACACGCCGCTGATTACCCGCATTCGTCCGGGCGCGGTGCGCATCCAGGTTCCGGGCCAGTCGGAAGAAGAGTTCGTCTTCGTCGCCGGCGGCCTGCTGGAAGTGCAGCCGAACGCCGTGACGGTGCTGGCGGATACCGCGATTCGCGGCAAGGATCTGGACGAGGCCAAAGCGACGGCCGCCAAGAAACGTGCCGAAGAAGCGCTGGCCAACAACAGCTCCGGCATCGACTACGCGAAAGCGCAAGCCGAACTGGCAGCCGCGATCGGCCAGCTGGCCGCCATCGCCAAACTGCGTCAGGTCGCCAAGCACTGAGCAACGCAACAGCAGCAACAAAAAAGGCAGCTTCGGCTGCCTTTTTTTATTGGTGCGCACACTTCATTGATGCAGCTTTTTAACTGATAAAATAACAATACTGATTCTTTTACCAGCATTTTGATTTATTCACTTGTATCAGTACGAGGGCGATAAATGAGTGAGTGGACTGGCGGTTATGTAGAGGGTGTCGATTACACCTATGGCTATTACCAGGAATTGAATCCTCTGCGGGTGGCGCTGGCGTTTGTCAACGCCGGCCTCGAAGTCCCGGCCATGGGGACGGCGTGCGAGTTAGGCTTTGGTCAGGGGCTGAGCGCCAATGTCCATGCCGCGGCCACGACCATTGAATGGTACGGTACAGACTTCAACCCGACGCATGCCGCGTTCGCACAAGAGTTGGCCGGCGCCGCTGGCAGCGGTGCGCGCTTCGTGGATCAAGCCTTCGCCGACTACTGCTCCCGCACCGATTTACCTGACTTTGACTTCATTGGTCTGCACGGCATCTGGAGCTGGGTCTCGGACGCCAATCGCGCCGTTATCGTTGACTTCGTACGCCGCAAGCTCAAGGCCGGCGGCGTGCTGTATATCAGCTACAACACGCAGCCGGGCTGGGCGCCATTGGTGCCGCTGCGTGGTCTGCTGGCGCACTACGCCGAAGTCATGGCCACGCCCGGTTCAGGCATCGGTAACCGCATCGGTGCCGCGCTGGACTTTACCGACAAGCTGCTGGAAACCACGCCTGCTTTCTTTAGCGCCAATCCCGGCGTGGTCAACCGCCTTAAACTGCTGCGCACGCAGAATCGCAACTATCTCGCCCATGAGTATTTCAACCGCGATTGGCAGCCGATGAGTTTTACCAACATGGCTGAACTCCTGGCCGAAGCCAAGCTCACCTACGCCTGCCCGGCGCATTATCTCGATCACATCGACAGCGTGAATATCAGTGCGCAGCAGAGCGCGTTGCTAAACGAGTTGCCCGATCCGGTCTTCCGTCAAAGTGTGCGCGATTTCATGGTGAATCAGCAGTTCCGGCGCGACTATTGGGTGAAAGGTCCGCGCCGCCAAAACCCGCTGCAACGCTCGGAGGCGATACGCCGCCAACGCGTGGTGCTGACGGCTCCGCCCGGCGGCATCACGCTCAAGGTGCGTGGCGCCGCCGTGGAGGCCGGCCTTAATGAGTCGGTCTATACGCCACTGCTTGAGATTCTGGGCGACTACAAGCCGCGCACGCTGGGCCAACTGGAAACCGCGCTGGCTGAGCGCAAGATCGGTTTGCTGCAAATTCTGGAGGCGGTAATCATCCTCGCTAGCCGCAGCGAATTGGCCCTGGCGCAAGCGCCGGAAGCGGTGCAGGCAGCGACAGCCGCCAGCCAGCGGCTCAACCTGAAGCTGTGCGAGCGAGCCCGCGCCAGCGAAGACACTGCGGTGCTGGCCAGCCCGGTGACAGGCGGCGGCTTATCATTGGGACGCATCGGCCAGCTCTTCTTGCTGGCGCATAGCCTGGGCATGCGCGGCGCGGCTGCGTGGACAGATTTTACCTGGGGGATTCTGAATTCGCAGGGGCACCGTCTGATCAAAGACGGCGTCATGCTGCAAACTACCGAGGACAACGTGTCCGAGCTGCTGCGTCAGGCACAGGACTTCGAGCGCACCCATCTGTCGCTGTATCTGGCGTTGGGCGTGGTGGCCTGATTCATCAGGCCACCGGCTACGGCTGCTCAACGCCGCTTTTCCCGTGCCGCTCTTTGTATCACCTTCCACTTCGCCACCTCGGCGATGCGTTCCAGCGCGGTCTGCTCGCTGCGGCGGGCTTCGCGTATGAGCTTGTGATAGTTCCGCAGGCGGTCGGCATCCACCACGCCGCGCACGGCGCAGCCGGGTTCGCTGGCGTGGCGGCAATCGCGGAACTGGCATTGGGCCGCTAGTGCGTCGATGTCTTCGAAGCTGGCGGCGATGCTGGTTTCATCGGCGTCCGGCTGCCAGCTGCGCAGGCCGGGCGTGTCGATGATGCAGGCGCCGCTGACGCACTGGTGCAGCGAGCGGGCGGTGGTGGTGTGCCGGCCGCGGCTGTCGCCGTGCCGGACGCCGCCGGTTTGCTGCTGCGCCTGCGTCAGCGTGTTGGTCAGCGAGGATTTACCGGCGCCGGAGGAGCCCAGCAATACCAGTGTCTGTCCTTCGCCCAGCCATGGGGACAATTGCACAGCCGCTTCCTCGCTCAGCGTATTTACGGCCAGCAGGGGAATGTTGGCAGGCAGTCGCTGTCGCAGCAGTTCCATGCGTTGCTCCGCATCCTCCGCGATATCGGCCTTGCTCAGCACGACCACCGGATCGACGTTGGCGGTCTTGACGATGGCAAGATAGCGCTCCAGCCTGCGCGGGTTGAAGTCGTTGTCGAGGCCCATCACCAGCAGTGCAGTGTCGACATTGCTGACCAGGCTGTGGTGCCGGCCATCGCTGCCGCGCCGCGCGATGTGCGTGGCGGGCGGTAGCAGGGCGCACAGCCAGTGTTCATCGTGAGCGTGGGTGGTGCTGAGGACCCAGTCGCCTACCGCGAGGTCTGCGCCGCGCAGCGCGGCCAGGGCGCGTGCGCGCCGCTCATGTTGGCCGTCGTGCACGGTCAGCCATTCGCGGTGGATTTCTGTGATGCGGACCAGCTGCGTGCCTTCAGGCGCGTCGTGCAGCTGGCTGACGATGGTGTTGTTTAAGCCGATACGGCGCAGTGATGCGAAATCGAAGTCGATCATGATGTTGATTCCAGTAAGACGAACGATACCCTTCGCAATTCAGCGAATGGGCGGCGAATACGGGAAGTCAGCTGCGCGATAACGCGCGGATCAACAACGAGAGCGGGGAAGTCCTGGCGTAATCAGGCAGCCGACAGGAGGGCAATATCTAAGTGGCGCATTTTTTGGTCTCCTGTGGTTGAGTGGAACGGGCAGTGTCTCACCGCCCGGCCTTGCCGTCAATGAGATTGCAGCTGCGGCGGTAGTCGGCCGGCGGCTTGCCGACGAGTTTTTCGAAGTCGGTGGTGAAGTGGGCCTGGTCGTAGTAGCCGAGTTGTTGGGCCAGCTCGGCGAGGTCGATGTCGCTGCCTTTGGCCAGCAGGTCGGCGGCGTCCAGCAGGCGCTTGCGGCGGATGATCCATTTGGGGCTGGCGCCGATGTAGTCCTTGAACAGCATCTGCAATTTGCGCATGCCGATGCCCACGTGATCGGCCAGCTGCTGCACCTGCGTGATGCCGGCCTCAGTCTCGATCACGCGCAGGATGCCGGCGATGTGCTCTACAACGGGATCCGCCTCGGGCAGGGCGCGGCGCAACAGGGCGCTGGCGGCGGCCACCATGCCGGCGTCATCGGGTGCGGATAGCACCTTGCGTTCGGCCTCCGCATCATCGCAGTCGAATATCGCGGACAAGGGCAGGGTGCGGTCGGTGATGGATTGCACCGGCTGCCGCAAGAACGCGCGAAACGCCCCCGGCCGGAAGCTCGCCCCCAGCACGCGGCCGCTGCCGCGCAGCGTGTATTCGAACGATCCGGTCATGACGCCGAACACCGCCGTGCGGCCTTCATCGAACACCACGTGGATGGCATGGCGGGGCAGGGTGCGCTGCACGTGCGTGACGCCATCCGGCAGCGACCACGCCACCAGCCAGAAGAACTCGACAAACGGCGTCAGCTCCGCCTCCGGCAGGTAGCGCTCCAGCCGGAACATGCGTTCTCCGGCCGCCGGATTGACCACTCCGCGGGTCGGACGAGGTACACTGTGCAGCGTTGTCATCATGCGTTCGCGTTTTTACAAGACCGCCATCATAGCAAGAGTTATCGTGCGTTTTTCACCACCCGACAGGAGAAAACCATGCACCAGCAACTGACCTTGTATCACTGCCCGCACTCGCGCTCGACCGGCGTGCTCACCCTGCTCGAAGAATTGCACGCGCCCTACGAGCTGCATGTGATGAACATGAAGAAGGGCGAGAACCGCGAACCGGCCTATCTGGCCATCAATCCCATGGGCAAAGTGCCGGCCATTCGCCATGGCGACGCCATCGTCACCGAACAGGTGGCCATCTATCTCTACCTGGCCGACCTGTTCCCGCAAGCCAGGCTGGCGCCGCCGCTGGGTGATCCGCTGCGCGGCCCTTACCTGCGTTGGATGGCCTTCTACGGCAGCTGCTTCGAGCCGGCCATCCTCGACCAGTGGATGAAGAACAAGCCGGCGGACAAAACCGCCTGTCACTACGGCGACTACGACACCATGTTCAACACTTTGGTCGAGCAGCTGTCGAAAGGCCCTTACCTGCTGGGCGAGCAGTTCAGCGCGCTGGATGTGCTGTGGGCCACGGCCTTCGACTGGATGCTGATGTTTGGCATCGTGCCCAAGCTGCCGGTGATTGAAGCGTATGTGCAACGCGTGAACAGCCGTCCGGCCGCCATCGCCGCGCGCGAAAAAGATGCCGCGCTGGCCGCGCAGCAGGCCGCCGCCTGATCAGCGTTTTTCTTCCATCACCGCCAGCAGGTGACCATCCGGATCGCGGAAGAAGCCCATCCACAGTTCGTGGTCGGGCATCTTGGCGACCAGATGCGGTTCGCGCTCGAAGGCGACGCCCTTGGCCTGCAAATCTGCCGCCACCGCTTCAATGTTCTCGACCTTGAAGTAGTGGCAGACGCCGGTGCCGGCATCGATCTTGTCCTTGCCGCCTTCCAGCATCAGCCGCACGCCGCCGCAGTTGAAGAACGCCAGCTCGCCGTAACGGAACAGCTTGGGCAAGCCCAGCGCCTCCCCATAAAACTGCTCGGCACGGTCGGTGCTGGTGACGGGGAGGGCGATCTGGCCCAGTGAGGACAATCCCATGCTATCTCCTTATGGCGGCCCGCGCCGCGAGGTGTGGATGTGAGCGGCCCCAGGCTGCAAGGCCTTTTTGATGAGAGCAAGTGCTAACTCCGGCTGCGCGCTGCCGCACATGAAGATGTCGGCGGCGGCGAAGCCGCATTCCGGCCAGGTGTGGATGGTGATGTGGGACTCGGCCAGCAGTACCACACCGGTTACGCCCTGGCCTTCGCCGAAAGCGTGGAAATGGCTGAACAGCACGCGCGCATCGGCGGCTTCGGCGGCGGTGCGCAGCAGCTGTTCCAGCGCCGCGCAGTCGCTCAATTTTTCGGCGGCGATGCCGCTCAGGTCGGCCAGTACGTGGGTTCCGGATGGCGCGTGGTTCATTTGTGGCCTCCGCCGCCCGAACCGCCGCCCCAGCTGCCGCCGCCACCGCCGGTGTGCGAACTCCAGGTGCTGCCGCGATAGCCGCTGCCTGTGCCGCCGCCGCCGCTCATGCGCGTCCAGCTGCTGCCGGCGCTGAACAGCACCACGATGATCGCGTAGATGAAAAATTTACTCATGCCTGGTCATTGTTATCGAAGTAAATCGCCGGCAGATAGATCGCCAGCGCGCCGATGGCGCTCAGGAACCACGTTTCGGAAAAATTCGCCAGCAGCGGAACCGCATTCAACACCAGCATGAACCAGATGATGTATTTGGCGGTCGTGCGATAGCGGTTGTTGGCGAACGGCTTGCTCTTGGACGGCGACTTCACGCGGCCCTTGAAGGCGGAGCCAAACCACAGCGACAGCTGGTCGGCCGACACCGGCGAGGAGCGCGACCACGTCATTTCGCTTTCCGTGGTCTCGGACGCCAGCCGCAGTTGACCGGCCTGGAATTCCTCCACCCGCGTGCGGTCGCCCACGGCCACGCGCCAGTTGAAGGCGCCGACCGCATAGGTCACCACCGAGCCATAGTCGTATAGGCGGGAAAACTGGACCTTATCCACAACCACCGCCGGCGCGCCGGGTGTGTAGGCCATCGGCCAGTCGGCCAGCACGTTGGCGCCGGACCACCCTTCGTCAGTCTCCACCAGCCACGAGAAGCCGGAGCGCGGGCCGTACATCAAGTATTCGTTCCACTGCGTGCCCTCGTCGTCGGCGCGGCGCATCATGCCGATGATGGTGAATTCCTGGTTGTTGATTTTGGCGGTTGCGCCCAATTCGATCGTCAGCGGCACGGCCGCCACGCGTTCGCCGGCCGCCACCACTTGCGCTTTCGGGCTGGCGGCATCGATCTGGGTGGCGCATGCGGGGCACACCAGATTGGCCGTCACGCCGGGCAGGTACTTGATCGGGCTGCCGCAGGACGGGCAATCGAGCGCATCGAGCTTGCCGCGATATCGGCCGGCCGCGCGCTGGATGGTGTCGTCGTCGCGCAGCAGCTGGCATTGCAGGCTGTCCAGCGTGACCGCCAGGCCGGTATAAATGACGGGCCGCGGCGAGTCCGAATAATCGAGCGTGATGAATTCCGCGCCGCGACGGAAGTCCGCCACGCGCGCCTGATAGCCATCGCCCACCTTGAACGGCAGTTCGCCCTGGCCGCCCACGCAATCGGCCACGCGCACCTCGGCCATCACGTAAGGCGCGCCGTTGATCGGATAGGTCTGGCCCGGCGTCAGCTGCTCAAATGCGGGCACCTGCGCTTCGCCCGCATACTCGGCGGTGATGGTGTACATGCCGGAAGAATCGCCCAGCCACGAAGTTTTTCCGTCGTCGAAAAACAGATACCACTCGTTCCACATGCCGGCCGAGTAGCGCAGCTGGATGCGGCCGACCACCGTGAACGGCCGTCCACCCAATACGCCGGCGGTGCCGATCTGGATCGGCGAATAGTCCTCCAGCACGGACGACATTTTGCCCAGATCCTTGACCGCGTCCGCATCCTTGAGCACACGCGTGCTGCAATACTCGCAGACCGCCATGACCGAGGCATGCGAGCGGAATTTGACCTCCGCGCCGCAGCTGGGGCAGGAAACGATTTGCACGCGCTTAGCCGATCAGTTTTTTCAGCAGTTCGGCCTTGGCGCTGTCGTAGTCGGCGGCCGAGATCAAGCCTTTGTCCAGCAAGCCTTTGAGTTTTTCGAGGCGCGCTTCAATTGGCTCCTCGGCCGGCGCGGGAGCCGCTTGCGGCGCCATCGCCGCGCCCATGCTCTGGCCGATGGTCTGGCCCACCGTCAGGCCGGCGCCCAAACCGGCACCGATGCCGGCCAGACCGCCTTCGTTCTGCGCCGCCAGCGGAATGGCGCTGGCCACCTGGTACTTGGTGAAGCCTGCCATCTTGTCGGCGCTCATGCCGCCTTTCATGCCGGCCGAGATACGCTCGTCCAGCGCCGCCTGCAGTTCTTCCGGCAGGCTGACGCTGGCCACGTTGAATTCATCCAGACCGATGCCGTAACGCGCGAAGGCGGTAGTCAGGTCGCCCTTGACCTGTTGCGCCATCAGTGCCTGGTTGGCCGCCATGTCGAGGAAGGGCACTTGCGAGGCGCCCAGCGAACTGGCCATGGTCGCCATCAGGATGCCGCGCAGCTGGTCTTCCACCTCGTCGCGGGTATAGACCTCGCGCGTGCCGCTGATCTCCGTGAAGAAGGCGCGCGCATTGATCACGCGGTAGGAATACATGCCGAAGGCGCGCACGCGCACCATGTCGAAGTCTTTGTCGCGGATGGTGATCGGCTGCGCCGTGCCCCATTTGCGGCCGGTCTGCACGCGGGTGCTGAAAAAATAGACATCCGATTTGAACGGCGAGGCAAACAGCTTGTCCCAGTTTTTCAGATTGGTCAGCAGCGGCAGGGTTTGCGTGGTGAGCGTGTGGGTGCCGGGGCCGAACACGTCGGCCACCTGGCCTTCGTTGACGAACACCGCCACCTGCGATTCGCGCACCACCAGCTGGCCGCCGTTCTGGATCTCCTGGTCCGCCATCGGATAACGCCAGGCCAGGACGCCGTCGGTGTCCTCGTTCCATTGCAATACATCGATAAACTGCTTCTTGATAAAGCTGCCGATACCCATGATGGTCCTCGCTTACGAAATGCAGGCGCCGTTAATCACGCCGATGGAAATGGAGATGGCGCCCAGCAGGCCGCCAAACGCAGTGTTGTTCGCTTCGATCTGGTCTTTCGACATATTCAGCACGCGGGTGGTGATGGCATAGGCCAGCATCTGTACCACCATGGCGCCGAAGGCCCAGGCGGAAAACTCGCGGTAATCGCCAGTATGGACCAGCGCCGAACCGATGGTGATGGAAAAACCTATCAACGCCCCGCCCAGCGATAGCGATGCGGCCAGGTTGCCCAGACGGATCAGCCTTACCTCGTCGAAAGGCGTCATCCACGTGTAGGCCTTGAAGAACACCGCCAGCAGCACAGCGGCCAGCAGCAGGTGGATCAGATAGTTTAGGATGGCGGGCACGGCGCACCTTCAGGTAAAGTGATTACTTGATAATAATGCAAACGAGCGTAAATGACCAAAAAGATTCTAATCCTGTCCGTCTTCGTGGTGGCTTCCTGTGGACTGGCGTATGAGCTGATCGCCGGCGCGCTGTCCAGCTACCTGCTGGGCGACTCGGTGCTGCAGTTTTCCACGATTATCGGATGCTACCTGTTTGCCATGGGCGTGGGTGCGCATTTTTCCAAGTATGTGCGCGATGAGGACGTACTGTCGCGCTTTGTGGATATCGAACTGGCGGTCGGGCTGGTTGGCGGCATGTCGGCGGCGACCTTGTTCCTGACATTCTCGTGGATGCCGGCGCCGTTCCGCACGCTGTTGTACGTCATGGTGTTTTTGATCGGCGCGTTTGTCGGCATGGAGGTGCCGCTGGTGATGCGGGCGCTGAATGCGCGGCAGACCGCGTTCAATGAACTGGTCAGCAAGGTGCTGACCTTCGACTATCTGGGGGCGCTGGCGGTGTCGCTGCTGTTCCCGCTGGTGCTGGCGCCGTATCTGGGGCTGGTGCGTACCGGCTTTTTGTTCGGAATGTTGAATGTCGGCGTGGCCCTGTGGACAATCAAGGCGTTTTCCACAGAGCTGAAAAACGTCATGGGCCGCATGCTGCGCGCCTGTTCGGTCCTGTGCCTGCTGGTGTTTGGCTTTGCCTTTGCCGACAAGCTGACTTACTGGGGCGAACATGGCCTGTTCGGCGATGAAATCGTCTACGCCACCACCACGCCGTATCAGCGGCTGGTGATCACCAAGTGGAAGGACGATACGCGCCTGTACATCAACGGCAACCTGCAATTCTCCTCGCGCGACGAGTACCGTTATCACGAAGCGCTGGTGCATCCGGTGCTGCAACCGATGCCGTGGGCGCGGCGCGTGCTGGTGCTGGGCGGCGGCGATGGTCTGGCGCTGCGCGAAATCCTGCGTTACCCGAACATCGAGCATGTGACGCTGGTCGACCTCGATCCGGCCATGACCACTGCCTTCACCCAACGCGAGGAACTGGTCAGGCTGAATCACGGCTCGTTCAGCGACAAGCGCGTGCGCGTGGTGAATGCCGATGCGGCGATCTGGCTGCAGCATAACGACGATATGTTCGATGCGGTGATCGTGGACTTCCCCGATCCTTCCAGCTTTGCGCTCGGCAAGCTGTATTCGGTGCCGTTCTACGGCATGGTGCGCAAGCATCTGGCGGCGAATGGCCTGATGGTGGTGCAATCGACGTCGCCGTTCTTTGCGCCGCATGCCTACTGGACCATCGACGCCACGCTGCGCGAGGTGGGCATGAAGACGTATCCCTACCACGCTTACGTGCCATCTTTCGGCGAGTGGGGCTTTATTCTCGCGTCGCCGCAAGCGCAGTATGCGCCGCCGACCAGTTACCGCCTGCCGATGCGCTACCTGAATGCCGACACCACGCGCGAAATGTTCATCTTCCCGCCGGATATGAAACCGATGGCGATGGAACCGAACCGCCTCAACACCCAGTCGCTCGTGCATGAATTCGAGCAGGACTGGCGCCGGGTGATACGCTGATGCAGCGCCGTTCTTTCCTGGTCTGGGCTGGCGCTTCCGGGCTGGCGGCCGCCGGCAGCGGGCTGGCGTTTCAGCGCTGGCAGGAGGTGACGCCTGCCGTGCACTACGTCGGCCGCGACGAAGGCCACTTTCTGCGTGACCGCCGCGCCTTGCCGCCGCCATCGCAGGTGATCCACACTGATATCGCGATTCTCGGTTCCGGCGTGTCCGGCCTCACCGCCGCGTGGAAGCTGAAAAAGTTGGGCAAAACGGATGTCTTAATGATCGATGGTCCGCAGCCCTACGGCAATGCGGCCGGCGGCGCGTTCGGCGAATACGCGTATCCGACCGGCGCCCACTATCTGCCGCTGCCATCGCCCGAATCCACGCATGTGCGCGAGATTCTCGCGGACCTCGGCATCATCCAGAAGGATGCCTTTGCGGAGAAGCCTTACTACGACGAGCGCTACATCCTGCACGCGCCGGAAGAACGCCTGCTGTTCAACGGCCACTGGCAGGACGGTTTCATTCCCACCGACGGCGTGCCGCAGTGGGAGCTGGATGAACACAAGCGCTTCTTCGATGAGGTGCGCCGTCTGCGTGGCTTGCATGGTGCGGACGGCCGCCGCATATTCGTGTTCCCGACCGTACTATCGTCGGAAGATCCGCAATGGCAGGCGCTGGACCGCATCACCCTCAAGCAGTGGATGGATCAAAACGGCTACAAGTCGCCGACGCTGCACTGGTATCTGAACTACTGCTGCCGCGACGATTACGGCACGCGCTACGACAAGGTGTCGGCATGGGCCGGCCTGCATTATTACTGCAGCCGCTGGGGGCAGGCCGCCAATGCCGGCAATGGCGCGTGGCTCACGTGGCCGGGCGGCTTGCAACCGCTGGCTTCCGGCATGGAGCGCGCGGCGGCAGTCAAGCGCGTGGCCGGAACGGCGGTGTCGCTTGAAAAAACGGCAGATGGCGTGGAAGCGCTGTGCTTCAAGCTGGAAGACGGCAAACCGACCAGCTATCTGGTGCGCGCCCGCAAAGCCATTTGCGCCATGCCGACCTACGTGGCGGCGCGGGTGGTGGAGAACATCGGCGAATACGGTTTCGACGCCGCGAAACACGCACCGGAATACGCGCCGTGGATGGTGGCGAACTTCCTGCTCAAGCGCTTCCCGCAGGAGCTACCCAGCCAGCCGCTATCGTGGGACAACGTGGTGTACAGCGAGCCGGGTCTGGGCTTCGTCGTCTCCACTCATCAGGACATCCGCGTGCGGCCGCCGGAGAAGACGGTGTTCAGCGCCTACGTCGCCCTGTCGGACCGCAAGGCCAGCACCGCGCGGCACTGGATGGCGGCCGCCAGTGCGGAAGAGTTGCTGGCGCTGGCCAGCGCCGATTTGAAAACCGCCTACGGTGCGCAGTTCGCGTCCTGCGTGGAGCGGGTCGACATCACGCTGCGTGGCCACGCCATGGCGGTCCCGTGGCCCGGCTTCCGCAGCAACGCCGGCATGAAGGCGCTGCGCGAGGTCGATGGGCCTATCCTGTTTGCGCATGCCGATTTGTCCGGCTTCTCCGTTTTCGAGGAAGCGGCATGGTGGGGCTATCGGGCAGCACAGCTGGCCGCCAAGTGATATGCTAAACCGATGACACACAATGCCCGCCAGCGCTTCCGCGCACCATCAAAACTCAAGCTGCGCGACAAGGACGCGGACGACGCTACCTTTTCCAGCCGCGCCGCCAATCCCAAACTGGGTAAATCGCGTGCCAAGACGCTCGATATCGAACGCACCGCAGCGCTGATCGACCGCATCGCTGCCCTGCAGGACAAGTTGTACGCGCAGCGCAAGCAGAAGGTGCTGCTGGTCCTGCAAGGCATGGACACTGCCGGCAAGGACGGCACGGTGCGCGCGCTGTTCAGCCGCATCAGTCCCATGGGCTTGCGTGCGGTGGCCTTCAGGGCGCCTACCGACAACGAACTGGCGCACGATTACCTGTGGCGTGTGCATCAGCATGTGCCGGTCAGCGGCGAAATCGCCATCTTCAACCGCAGTCACTACGAGGATGTGCTGATCACCCGCGTGCAGGGTTTGATCGATGACGATGAGTGCAAGCGCCGTTATGCGCAGATCCGCGACTTCGAGCGCATGTTGACGGAAACCGGCACGGTGATCATTAAGGTGTTCCTGCACATCTCCAGGGAAGAACAGCGCCAGCGCCTGCAGGAGCGTCTCGACGATCCGGACAAGCAGTGGAAGTTCAATCCGGAAGACATCAAACAGCGCGCCAAATGGGACGACTACCAGCGCGTGTACGAAAAAGCGATCCGCGAAACCAATGCGCCGCACGCGCCATGGTATGTGGTGCCGGCCAATTCCAAGACGCATCGCAACCTGGTGATCGCCAGCCTGCTGCTGGAGACGCTGGAAGGCATGGACCTGCATTATCCGCCGCCGCATCCCGACCTGTCTTCCTTCACGGTGGCGTAGTCAGGCGGTCCACCATGCGTTTGACGGCCGCCATCTGACGGCCCGACTTTTGCGCGTAGCGCGTGTCGTCGTAGGCAAACCAGTCCCAGCACGCATTGGGATTGGTGTAGGTGGCGGTCGCCTGCGGATACAGGACCAGCAGGCGGTTGCTGTCGGCCCAGGCGTTGTAGCCGGCGTGGCGCACGAAGGCGGTGCCGATGGTGTCGGGATCCTGCAGGCAGCCGTGGAACACCACGTGCAGCTTGCAACCCTGTCCCGCGTTGTTGTCGCAGGCTTGCGGGATGTAGAGGTAGCCGAAGTCCGCCATGCCATGCCAGCTGGGCAGGGCGATGAATTCCGACTGGTCGAAAGCGACGAAGCGGCCGCTGAGCGCGCCATTATTGCGTGCGTTGAGCGGGCCGTGGATCCAGCTCAGCAATTCGCCGGCTGCATCGTAGTTGCAGTTGTTGATGTAGGGCGTGCCCAGCGTGAGGCAGCTGTTGCCGTAGCTGTCGGTGGGCATCGCGTGTTCGGCGCCGAGGTAGCGCTTGTAGAGGATGCGGCTGGCGTCGACGTAGTGGCGGTAGTAGCTTTGCAGGTCGTTCATCACGGCTTGCGGCACGAGCGAGTCGGCGTTGCCGGAAAACATCCAGATGCGGTGGCTCGCCAGCGCGCTGGTGGGATCGATGGTTTGCGAGGCGGCGAACCAGTCGGTGATGGCGATCAGGTCGGGCACGCGGGTGCCGCCGGCGCGCACGCGGCAGGTGAACAGGTCGCTGGTGCAGCTGCAACTGGTGGTGGCGGTAAAAACGCTGCCTTGGGAACAGAAATAAGGCCCGCCAGCAATGATGCCCGCGCCCATTACCGTGCGCGAGTAGGCCACCTCGAACTGCACCGCCATGTACGCGCCGGACGACAGGCCGGAAACGCTGACCTGGCCGGCGCGCATGGCCGGCAGCGACACCACCTGTGCCTGCGCGGCACAGACCCACAGCAACAGCAAGCAAAGAATTCGCATGGCGCACCTCCGTCCTTCTGAGGGAGACGGTAACGCCGAAGCGACTATTTTGCTTAATCTGGGTCAATCGTGCGAGGGGCACCAAATTGGACTAGAATGATTTTTTTCCCATTCTTTCCGGCCGACCATCATGTCCAACACCATCGCCCAGCTGTGCCTCGTTTCCTCGCTGACCGTACTGGCCAGCGCCTCCGCGTTTGCGCAAGCACCGGCTGCTGCCGCACCGGCCGCGCCAGCTGCGGCGGCGGCGCCGGGCAGTTGCCCGGCCATCCTGAAACAAACCTTCAAGCGTCTGCAGGACGATTCCCCACAAGACCTGTGCCAGTACTCGGGCAAGGTGATTCTGGTGGTTAACACCGCTAGCTATTGCGGCTTCACCAACCAGTACGAAGGTCTGGAAGGCCTGTACGCCAAATACGGCAGCAAAGGCCTGGTGGTGCTGGGCTTCCCGTCGAACGACTTCGGCCAGCAGGAGCCGGGCTCCAGCAAGGAAATCGCCGATTTCTGCTACAACACCTACGGCGTGAAATTCCCGATGTTTGCCAAATCGGTGGTGTCTGGCAAGGAACCTAACCCGCTGTTCGCCAGCCTGATCAAGGCCACCGGCAAGGCGCCGGCATGGAACTTCCACAAATACCTGATCGACCGCCATGGCAACGTGGTAACTAACTTCGGCAGCAAGGTCACGCCGACCGACAAGCAGCTGGTCAGCGCCGTGGAAAAAGCGCTGGGTTCTTAAGACCACACCAGTTCAAAGCCTTCATCCAGCCAGCCCGTAATCCCGCCCGGCATCACCTTGACCGGGCGGCCCAGCTGCGCCAGCCGCACGGCCGCGCGCGCCGCGCCGTTGCAGTGCGGGCCGGCGCAATACACCACGAACAGCGTATCGGCCGGAAATTCGGCGATCTTCGAACCGATGATCTTGCGGTGCGCCAGATCCAGCGCGCCCGGCACGTGGCCCGCCGCGTACTTTTCCGTGCCGCGCACATCCAGCAAAACGAAATCCTGGTTGCCGCTGGTGAGCGCATCGTGCACGTCCCAGCAATCGGTTTCGTAGCGGAAGCTGGCTTCGAAGTGGGCCAGGGCGGCGGCGCTGTCGGCGGCGGGGATGGCGGTAACGAGTGACGGCATGCTGATCTCCAGTAGTGGTTGCGATGACGTCATTGTGCGGCGGCGCGGCCACATCCAGAAGTGGCGCAGATGCCATTCTGCGGTAAGATTGCGCCATGAAAAAACATCTTGTGGTGGCGCTGGCTTACGATCGCCTGTGTACATTTGAGTTCGGCTGCACGGTCGAACTGTTTGCGCTGGAGCGTCCGGAACTGGGCGTGGACTGGTACGACTTTGCCGTTTGCGCGGTGGAGGAGGGGCCGATCCGCGCCGCCGGCGGCATCACGGTGCAAGCGCCGTACACGCCGGAACTGCTGGCGCTTTGCCACACCATCATCATTCCCGGCTGGCGCGATGCCGACGAATTGCCGCCGCCGCAGTTACTTGAGTGGATACGCGCCGCCCATGCGCGCGGCGCGCGGCTATGTTCGATCTGTTCGGGCGTGTTCGTGCTGGCCGCCGCCGGCGTGCTGGACGGCCAGCGCGCCACCACCCACTGGCGCTATGCCGAGCGGCTGGCGCGGCGCTATCCAAAAATCGAGGTGCAGCCCGACGATTTGTATGTGGATAACGGACAAGTTATCACCGCCGCCGGTTCGGCCGCGGGGCTGGACATGCTGCTGCATCTGGTGCGGCGCGATTACGGCGCCAAGGTTGGCAATATGGTGGCGCAGCGGCTGGTGGTGGCGCCGCATCGCGAGGGCGGGCAGGCGCAATTCCTGCCGCGTCCCATGGCGCAGGGGGAGCAGGGACGATTGTCGAAATTGATGGACTGGCTGCGCAGCCATCCGGCGCGGCCGCACACCGTGGCCAGCATGGCCGAACGCGCCGCCATGAGTCCGCGCACCTTGCAGCGTCAGTTCCAGCAGGCCACCGGCTACGGACCGGTTGAATGGCTGATCCGCGAGCGTATCGCCATCGTCAAGGAAATGCTGGAGGAGCCGGATGTGCCGCTGACGCAGATCGCCGAACGCGCCGGCTTCGGCTCGGAGGAATCGCTGCGCCACCATTTCCGCCGTCTTGCCGCGACGACACCGGGCGCTTACCGCAAGCGCTTCATGCTACGCTGAGGATCTCATGATCGAGGGAGGTTGCCATGCCTTACGTAGACGGTTTTGTGATTCCTGTGCCCAGGGCAAATCTTGAGGCGTACAAGAAAATGTCGCTGGAATGCGGCGCGGTGTGGAAGGAATACGGCGCGCTGGAGTTCCGCGAAACGGTGGGCGACGATGTCCCGCCCGGCAAGGTAACGTCCTTCCCGCAGAGCGTGATTCTGAAAGAAGACGAGGCCGTGGTGTTCTCATGGATCATCTACGAATCGCGCGCCCGCCGCGACGAAATCAACGACAAGGTGATGCACGATCCGCGCGTGGCGCACTACATGGATCCCGCCAACATGCCGTTCGACGGCAAGCGCATGATCTATGGCGGTTTCGAGATGATTATCGACTTATAGCCGCGCGTACCGCGCCGCGCAGGGCGTTGCAGATGACGATGTCGTCCGCCTGCTCCAGCATGGTGCGGGTGATGACGGCTTCGCTGGCGTTCCATGCGGGATCGTCCAGCAGCACGCCGCGCATCACGCCGGGCAGCGCGCCGCAGCTGAGCGGCGGCGTCAGCCAGCGGCCATTCACGCGCACGAAGACATTGCTGCGGCCACCTTCCGTCAATTCCCCGCGCTGGTTGAAGAACAGGGTGTCGAACGCGCCTTGTGCTTCGGCGTCGCGCCAGGCGGCGTCGTAACGCGCACGGATGCTGGTTTTGTGACGCAGGAACAGGTCGTCGCTGCTGGTGGCGTCGTCGGCCAGCAGCACGCGCACCGGTTCCTGCAATGGCGTCAGCGGCGCGTGCTGCACAGCGAACGCGCCGGATGGGCTGATGGCCAGCCGCACGCGGTAGGCCGCGTGGTCCGGCTCCAGCATGGCGCCGGCAGCGTCCATGTAGGCGTTGGCCGCTTTCCCGTCCCATGGGAAGCCGAAGTAGGCGGCCGATGCGGCCAGCCGTTTCAGATGGCGCTCGCGATGGCGGATGCCGCCGCCCGGTGTGGCATACATGGTTTCGAAGATGTCGAAATCGTTTTGCAGGCCGGTGAGGAAGCGCGCCTTGAGTTTGCACTCGGCGTATTCTTCCAGCGCGTCGCTGTCGAAGACAATGCCGGCGCCGACACCCATTTCGCCATGGCGCACGCCGTCCGCGCCTTGTGGCTGCAAGGTCAGCGTGCGGATTGGCACCGACATGCAGAAGTCGCCCACCTTGCCATCGTCACGCGGATCGAACCAGCCGATGGCGCCGGTGTAGATGCCGCGCGCATCGGGCTCCAGCTCGCGGATGATTTCCATGGTGCGGCGTTTTGGCGCGCCGGTGATGGAGCCGCAAGGGTAAAGCGCATCGAAGATGTCGGCCAGCGTAGCGTCTTCGCGCAGCTGCGCGGTGATGGTGGACGTCATTTGCAGCACGCTGGCGTAGCGGTGCACCTCGAACAGTGCCGGTACTTCCACACTGCCAGTCGTTGCCACGCGCGCGATGTCGTTGCGCAGCAGGTCGACGATCATCAGGTTTTCGGCGCGGTTTTTCGGATCGGCGGCGAGGTTGGTGGCGCGCAGGATGTTCTCGGCCTGCTGCACCGGCGGCGCGGCGGGCGCCGTGCCTTTCATCGGACGCGCGGTCAGCACGCCGCCGCTGTGGCGCACGAATAGTTCCGGCGACAGCGACAGCACGGCGCTGCCGTCGTCCAGCGCGATCAGCGCGCCGTACGGGACGGGCTGACGTCCGCGCAGGCGCGCATACAGCGCGTGGATGCCGCCAAACGCGTCAAACCGCAGGCGGTAGGTGTAGTTGACCTGGTAGGTGTCGCCGGCCGCGATGTAATCGTGGATGCGCGCCAGCGCTGCGCTGAACGTATCCTGGTCGATACTGGCGCGGATGTTGGCAATGCCGGCCGGGCGATCGATCGGGAAAGAGCGCGCAGCCAGCCAGTCGCCGACTTGCTGCGCGTCGAGCTGGGTGCAATCCTTGAACAGCAGGATGTGTGCGAGCGGAGCAGGGCCCTGCGCGGCGGCGGCGCGCGGCGGTGCGCCGGCCGTTTCCAGCGCGAGCAGCTTTTCACCCAACTCGTACGCGCACACGGTGACTGCATACTCGCCGCGCGCGAGCGCTGCCTGCATCTGCTCCAGCATCTGCGGCCATTGCGCGATGTCGTCGCAGCGCAGGGTGCCGGTGTGGCCGGTGTAGAGGCGCGAACGGCTGCCGGTTTGCGATGCTTCCGGGCTGGCGTCGTCCAGCAGGGCGAATACTTCGGCGTTCATTACGATAGGAGCAAAGTGATTTGCACCGCCGCGTCCTGCGACGGATTGAGTTTGAAGCCGCTCTTGGCGTAGCGGTGCCAGCGTCCGATGACAAAGCTGGTCAGCATGCCGGCGCGCGCGGCGGCATCGGCTTCGTGTGCCGTGCCTTCGCTGGCGGCGATGCGCAAGGCTTGTTTCAGCGCCAGCTCCACGCGGTCATAGAACTGGTTCATGCGCAGTTGCAGGCGTTCGTCTTCGTTGACCAGCGCATCGCCGATCAGCACCCGCGTCATGCCCGGATTCTGCGCTGCGAAGTTGAGCAGCATGGCGACGATGTCGCGCGCCTGCGCCAGGCCGTCGCTTTGGCGCTCGGCGATCTGGTTAATCAGGCCGAACACGGTCTGCTCGATGAACTCGATCAGTCCTTCGAACATCTGCGCCTTGCTGGCGAAATGCCGGTACAGCGCGGCCTCGGAAAACTCCAGCTTGCGCGCCAGCGCGGCGGTGGTGATCTTGTCGCCCTTGGGTTGTTCCAGCATCTCCGCCAGCGCCTGCAGGATTTGCAAACGGCGCTGGCCCGGCGGTGTGCTTGCCATATGAATCTCGCGGGTTAAAAAACAGTTTGTCAGCGCAGGCGGTGCAAACGCGCCGGCAGGTTCCTGACAGATTTTACTTTGACATCGACATAAGCGGGGCGAATTAAGCGCTTTTGCGGATGCGCCAGGCCGGCGGTGTCGCCGACGGTGAGATATTGCGTGACCCACGCGGTACGCATGCCCAATGCACGGGCGCTGCGCAGATTGGCCAGCGTGTCTTCCACCAGAATGCAGCGGCTTGGCCGCAACTGGTGGCGCCGCATCAGCCGATGCAGCAGCAGCTTGGATGGCTTGGGACGCATTTGCCGGTGCACCGTCATCGCTTCCACCGCCACGTGGTGCTGGAACTGGCGCTGCAAGCCGAGATGGCGCAGCACCTGCGACGAGTAACGATGCGGCGCATTGGTCAGCAGGATTTTGCGGCCGGGCAGGCGGCGCAGCAGTTGCCGTAGTCCGCGCTCGGCGCGGATCATGGCTTGCAGATCGTCGAAGCGATGGGTTTCGTCGAGAAAGTGTTCGGCCTTCACTCCATGGTGTTTGACCACGCCCAGCGTGGTGGCGCCGTAGCGCTGCCAGTACATGGTGCGGGTGGCGTTGACCACGTCCTCGCTGGCGGGCGTGACGCCATCGCCCAGCAAGCGCGCCAGATAGCGGTTCATGCCGGCCATGATCTCCGGGAAGATGGCGTGCGAGGCGTTGTGCAGGGTGTTATCAAGATCAAACAGCCATACGGGCGAGGAGCGAGTAATATTCACGTCATACCTACCAACAAAGGAAACCATGCTGCGCCAGATTATAGTGATGTTCTGTAGTTTGTTCGTTTTTGTGCAAGGCCCTGCGTGGGCGGCCGATGCGGCGCCGGCGCAAAATCGCGGCGCGTTGTTCAAGGTGCAGCAGGGCGCGCATACGCTGTATTTGTTCGGCACTATTCACGTTGGGTCGAAAGAATTTTATCCGCTGGAGCCGCGCCTTACCGGGCTGCTGAAAAAAGCGCCGGTGCTGGCGCTGGAGATCGATCCGCTGGGCGATCCGCAAAAGCTGGCACGCGCGGTGCAGCAGCACGGCCTGACGAACAAAGGCATGCAGGGCATGACGCCGGCCTGGCGCCAGCGCCTGGACCGTTTGCTCAAGCAGTACAGCATTGAACCGGAAACCGTGGCCACCATGAAGCCATGGCTGCTTGCCAGCCTACTGACGGTGAGCGAGTTTGCCGCGCAGGGCTACGAGGCCTCGCTGGCGGTGGATGCGCATTTGTCGAAACAGGCGCATGCCGCCGGCCAGAAAATCGTCGAGCTGGAATCGGCCGACAGCCAGATGGCCTTGTTCGATAAGATGTCGCCGGCCGAACAGTTGCTGTTCCTGCAGGAGGCCATCGCCGGCATCGAGGACAAGGAGCAGGCCACGCAGGCGCGCGAAATCGCCGATGCCTGGCGCAACGCTGACGTGAAGGCGCTCGATGCGCTGGCGCTCAAGGCGGAGCAGGATGACACCTTCTCCGGCCGCTTTGTGCAGCAGGTGCTGCTGGAAGGCCGCAATCCGGCGCTGGCCGACGGCATGGTCAAGCTGATGGCGCGCGAAAACAACATCGTGGCGGCGATCGGCGTGCTGCATCTGGTCGGCAAAACGAGCGTGCCGGAATTGCTGCGCAAGCGCGGGCTGACGGTGGAACGAATTTACTGAAAGGGAAGGGTGCTGCGAGGAGTGGTGCCCTTGACGTGGATTGAACACGTGGCCTCTCCCTTACCAAGGGAGTGCTCTACCACTGAGCTACAAGGGCATTTTGAAAATGTGGCGGTTTCACCGAAGTCCGGCGAGACCGCCTTTTTTTCAGTGAGACCGGATCATAGTGCCAAAAGCCTGTTCGGTCAAGACTTCCAGCAACAAAGAATGCTCGATACGGCCGTCGATGATGTGAACCGTGTTCACGCCGGACTTGGCGGCGTCCAGGGCTGATGAAATTTTAGGCAGCATGCCGCCGGAAATCGTACCGTCGGCGAACATCTCGTCGATCTCGCGCGCCGACAGGTCGGTCACCAGATTGCCTTGCTTGTCCTGCACGCCGGCGATGTTGGTCATCATGATCAGCTTTTCGGCTTTCAGGATCTCGGCGATCTTGCCGGCGACGACGTCGGCGTTGATGTTGTACGCCTGGCCATCCTGGCCGAAACCGATCGGCGAGATGATAGGAATGAAGGCGTCGTCCTGCAGGGCTTTCACCACGGCCGGGTTGATCGCTTCGATTTCGCCGACGAAGCCGATGTCCAGGGTCTGGCCCGGATTGTCCTTGTCCGGCATGGCCATCTTGCGGGCACGGATCAGGCCGCCGTCCTTGCCGGTCAGGCCGACTGCCTGGCCGCCGTAGTGATTAATCAACATCACGATATCCTGCTGGACCTCGCCACCCAGCACCCACTCCACCACTTCCATGGTTTCTTCGTCGGTGATGCGCATGCCCTGCACGAAGGTGCCTTGCTTGCCGATTTTTTTCAGGGCGTTGTCGATTTGCGGACCGCCGCCGTGCACCACCACCGGATTCATGCCGACCAGTTTGAGCAAAATGACATCACGCGCGAAGCCGTGTTTCAGGCGTTCGTCGGTCATGGCGTTGCCACCGTATTTGATGACGATGGTTTTGCCGTGGTAATTACGGATGTAAGGAAGGGCCTCAGCCAGAATCTGTGCCTTGATCTGCGGAGCAACCGCGGTCAAATCGTCATTCATGCCTAAGTTCAGGTTGGTCAGTTGGGTCATGGCGAGTCCGGTATAAAGATTTTGGGCGCAATTTTACAGCCATTGGCGCGACAAGTACGCATTATAGGGCCTTCCGGTTGTAATTTCCCGGAAGCTTGGCTACGCTGGGGACATGAGTACCTGTTCCCGCTGCGGTGCGCAGTTTTCCTGCGCCATGAAAGATGCCGATCCCGCTGCTCCGGCCGAGCCGTGCTGGTGCACATATCTGCCGCCGGCGGTGGCGGTGCCGTCGGCCCCCGGCGCCAGTTGCTGGTGCCCGGCGTGTCTGCGGCAGCACATCATTGATCAAGCTCAAACGCCACCCGCCACCTCGCTCGACAATGGCGCATAACCCTGACTGGGAGTGCGCAAATGACCCCGACCTCGCTTGACAAGCAAAGTGGCGCGGCTGACGATACCCATATCGTCCGCATCGTGCGGCTGGAGACGCAGATGGAGAATGTCACCAGCGTTCTTGTTTCTTTGCAGCGTACGCAGGAAATTCTGGTACGCCGGCAGGAAGAGTTGCATCAAGAATTGTGTGACAAGATGGAAGCCGGCCAGCGCTACTTGATTGCGCGGATGGACGCGATCGAGCAGCGTTCAATTGAACGCATGGACATGATCGAGCAGCGTTCAATTGAGCGCATGGATATGATTGAGCAGCGTTCGATAGAGCGTATGGATATGATCGACCGGCGTTCGATAGAGCGCACGGACTTGATTGAGCGGCGTACGATGGCGCGGATGGACGAGATCGATCAGCGTTCGATAGCGCGGGTGGACGAGATCGATCAGCGTTCGGCAGCGCGGGTGGACGAGATCGATCAGCGTTCGGCAGCGCGGGTGGATGAGATCGATCAACGTTCGATGGCGCGGATGAACGAGATCGATCAGCGTTCGATGGCGCGGGTGGATGAGATCGATCAGCGTTCAGTAGCGCGGGTGGACGAGATCAACCGGCGCACGATCGAGCGGGTGGACGAGATCAGTCAACGGTTGGAGGAGATCAATCGGTGCTCGATAGAACGGGCTGACAGGCTCAGCGACCGCATCGACCATCTGGGCGACCGGCTGGATAAGCGGATCGACCGGCTCACTTATTGGATGGCCGGGCTGATGGTGACCAACCTGGCCACCATCATCGGTCTTCTGCTGCGGCAGCTGTAGCCGCAATCAACTCACCGTACGGAAAAAGCGCAGCATTTCGCGGCTGGCGTCCGGGCCTTTGGCGTCGGTGTAACTGCCGGAGGCGCTGCCGCCCGACCACGCATGGCCGGCGCCGTGCACCACCCAGTGCTCGCCCAGCGGCGTGCCGTCCGCCTTGGTATGCGTGGTCTGCGTGTAGCGGTAGCCGTTCGGCACAGCGCCCGACTGCACCGAAGGCCGCGCCCCGCGATGGTGATGCAGCCGTTGTGCCATCACCTGCTCGCCATTCATGGGATGGACAGTGGTGTCGCTGTCACCATGGAACACGATGATTGGTTGTGCACCATTGCCCGCCTTGGGCGCGCGGTGCACGCCGCGCTTCATCGCCGTCAGCGCCGATGGCAAATCCTGCGCCGACGCAAACGGCAAGCCTGAATGCACGCCCACCGCCGCAAACAATTCCGGATACAAGGTGCCGACAATCACCGCCATCGCGCCACCCGCCGACAAGCCGGCTACATACACCTGCGGCTGCTTGACCGGATACGTGTCGATGATCTGCTGCGTCATGCCGGCGATGATGGATGGTTCGCCCTGCCCGCGCTGCTGGTCGATCGCATTGAACCAGTTCCAGCATTTGGAATGGTTGGCATGGGCGTTCTGCTCCGGATAGAGCACAAAGCAGCCCATCTCTTCCGCCAGCTGGTTCATCTGCGTGCCGGCCGCAAAGTCATCGGGATTTTGCGTGCAGCCGTGCAGCATCACCAGCAGCGGCATGGCCTGCCCGCGGTAGCTTTCGGGAATGTACAGCTTGTAGTTGCGGGTGCCCGCATGGTTGGTATAGCTGCCTTCGATGAATTCCCCGCCGCCTTGCGGTATGTCGTGGGGGGCTGGATCTGGGTGCAGCAAGGAGCCGAGGTCGATGGCGCGCCCGATATTGGCCTGTAAATCCATCGGGATGCCCATGCGGTTCAGCATGTCCTGTGCGAATTCGGTGGGATGCGTGGCCGGATTGGGCATGTGCGCCGCAGCAGGCGGCGCAGCTGGTTCCCGCTGCGGTTGGGGCGGCGGTGCGGCATGGCGTTCGAACACGCGCGACAGGGGATTGCCCTTGCCAAGTAAATGCTGCGCGGCTTCGCGCATTTGGGTGAGAAAATTGAGTTTCATGGCACTCCTTAATGGATGCGCGGCGCCAGTGCAGTCTTGAGGACAGCGCTGGCATGCAGCGAGCCGAGTACAAAAATGGATTCAATGGTTGCCAGCGCCAGTTCGACGGAAACATCGCTGGCGATGCTGGCCAGGCCCAGCACCTGGATCTGCAGGCGCTCGCCGGCGGCCTGGATGGCTTCCAGGTCGGCGCGCGAATAGTGCTGCATGCCCAGTACCAGGCTCTTGCGCGCCACGGTCTGCTTGACCACCTCGGCGTGCTGGTTCAGCTGGTTGCGGATTGCGGTCCGGATCAGATCGGTGCGGTTGGAGTAAAACCCTTCCTGCACCAGCAGGTCGATCTGGCCCAGGTCGATCGGACCCAGATTGATGGTGATTTTTTCCGAATCGGCGGTTTTCAGCTTTAATTCTTGCCTGGCCATTATGTCTCCATCTAATCGCCATCTATATGGATGGTAGTCTACGCCGGCGCCTCCCCAAGTCAAGCGGCTTCACGGCATAATGTCGCCATGAGTGAAGTGACCAACATACTGCCGTCCCCCGTGCCGTCGCCTTGCGTCAGCCTGTGCAAAATGGATACAGAGCGCCGCTACTGCATGGGTTGCCTGCGCACCATTCCCGAAATCGTTGCCTGGGGCAAGGCCGATGACGATTTCAAGCGCGCCGTCTGGGCCGAGCTGGCGCAGCGGCGTTTAACTGTCCATTTCGACGAGGAAGAATGAACGCGCTGCCGGATTCGATACAGGTGTTTGAGCGTGGTTGGCTATCGTCCAACAACATCATGCTGCTGGGCCGTCACGACACGGCGATTATCGATACCGGCTACGTCAGCCACGCGCCGCAGACGCTGGAGCTGGTGCGCCATGCGCTGCATGGCCGCCATCTGGACCAGATCATCAACACCCATCTGCATTCCGACCACTGCGGCGGCAACGCCATCCTGCAGGCGCATTTCGGCTGCAAGACCTCGATTCCGGTGGCCGAAGCCGATAAAGTCCGCCACTGGGACGTGGAAGCGCTGAGTTTCAAGGCCACCGGCCAGCGTTGCGACCGCTTCACCTTCGACGCCACCGTCGCCCCCGGCGATGTGCTGACCCTGGCCGACAAGGAATGGCAGGCGCTGGCCGCGCCCGGCCACGATCCGCATTCATTGATCTTTTACTGCCCGCAAGAAAAGCTGCTGGTGTCGGCCGACGCCTTGTGGGAAAACGGTTTTGGCGTGATCTTCCCTGAACTGGACGGAAAATCCGGCTTCGCCGAGGAGCGCGCCACCCTGGACCTGATCGCTTCGCTGGACGTGCGGCTGGTGATCCCCGGCCACGGCGCCCCGTTCACCGATGTGGCCGGCGCCTTGGCGCGCGCCCGTTCGCGGCTGGACTACCTGGCGGCCGATCCGCTGCGCAACGCCCAAAACGCCCTGAAAGTGTTGCTCAAATTCCTGTTGCTGGAACGCCAGCGCATTCCGCTGGCCGACGTGCCGGCCTTGCTGACCTCGATGCCGGTGTTCGCCGCCGCCAACAGCAACTTCCTCAAGCAGACGCCGGAAGCGGTGGGCGAATGGGCGGTGGGCCAGCTGGTGCGCAGCGCTGCGGCTCGTGTTGAGGGTGAGTACTTACTTAACGAGTAGCCGTTGCTGTTGCATGGTTTGCGGCAATTCGGCAGCGAGGAATTCGATAAAGGCCCGCACCGCCGGCAACCTGCCGCAGGTGCGGGGGCTGGTCTACCTGTCGGCAATGGTGCCGGACAGCAAGGAATCCGCCGCTGGCATGCTGGAGCGCCTGGGCGCGCCCATGGAAGGGATGGCGCCGGACAGCCAGGGCCGCATCTGGCTGGATGATCCGGGAATCTACGGCAAGGTGATGGCGGCCGACGTGCCGGCGTCGCGGGTGCATGTGCTGACCGCCACGCAGCAGCCGATCGCCGCGCGCGTATTTGGCGAGGCGGTTTCGCGTGCCGCGTGGCATGACAAGCCAAGCTGGTATCTGATGACGGCCAACGATCGGGCGCTGCCGCTGATGGTCCAGCGCCGGCTTGCGGAGCAGATCCGGGCCGACAGCGTGCTGGTGCAATCCAGTCACATGTCCCTGATTTCACAGCCGGGGCTGGTGGCGGATTTTATCGCCAGGGCGGCAGGGAGCTTGCCGTGACGTAAATGTAGAGGACGTGGTCTATTTTCTGCACGATCGTACTATTTTGGATCTATAATCGTCCGACCCGATCAACTCATCCAGCGAGTCCGCCATGACCTTGCCTGCAGTCTTGCAAAACCTCACTCTCCCTGTCATCGCCTCCCCGATGTTCATTGCCAGCGGTCCCGCGCTGGTGGCGGCACAATGCAAGGCCGGCATCGTCGGCTCTTTCCCGGCGCTGAATGCGCGCCCGGCCGAGCTGCTGGATGTGTGGCTGACCGACCTGCAACAAGAACTGGCCGACTTCCAGGCCGCCAATCCGGACAAGCGCGTCGGCCCGATCGCCGTCAACCAGATCGTGCACCAGTCCAACGACCGCCTCGCACATGACGTGGAAGTGTGCGTGAAGCACCAGATTCCAATCATCATCTCCTCGCTGCGCGCGCCGCCAAAAGAGATGCTGGACGCCATCCACAGCTACGGCGGCATCGTGCTGCACGATGTGATTTCCATCCGTCACGCGGAAAAGGCGCTGGAAGCGGGCGTGGATGGCCTGATCCTGGTGGCCAGCGGCGCCGGCGGCCATGCCGGCACCCTGTCGCCGTTCGCGCTGGTGGGTGAGGTGCGCAAGTTCTTCAAGGGGCCGATCGCCTTGTCCGGTTCGATTGCCACTGGCGATGCGATTCTGGCGGCGCAAGCCATGGGCGCGGACTTCGCCTACATCGGCTCGCGCTGGCTGGCCACCAAGGAATCCAACGTCAGCGACGGCTACCGCGAGGCCATTGTCGAATCGACCGCCGCGGACATCGTGTATTCCAACCTGTTCACCGGCGTTCACGGTAATTACCTGAAGAAGTCCATCGTTGCCGCCGGTCTGGATCCGGATGCGCTGCCGACCGCCGACAAGACCGCCATGAACTTCGGCTCCAGCAGCGCCAAGGCCTGGCGCGACATCTGGGGCGCCGGCCAGGGCGTGGGCCTGATGGACGACATTCCATCTGCCGGCGAAATGGTGGAGCGTCTCAAGCGCGAGTACGACGCCGCCCGCGCCCGCCTGGCGCTGTAATTCAGCGGCCGGCGGCGAGGTTGTCGCGCGCCGCCGGTTTGCCTCTCACCCACACCGTCTGCACGCTGTCGTAGGCGCGGATGTCTTGCAGCGGCGACTCCTTCATCAGCACCAGATTGGCCAGCTTGCCAGGTTCGATGCTGCCCACCTCCGCCTCCAGATGGAAGGCGCGGGCATTGTTGATGGTGGCGGCCTTGAACACTTGCTTCAGCGACAGGCCGGCCTGATGCAGGTTCTGCATTTCCAGATAGCCATTCAGGCCCGGCACGTTGCCGTAGGTAGGTGAAGAGGGCGTGTCGGTGCCGAACAAGAAGTTGGCATCCTTGCTGGCCAGATAGGCTACTACTTGTCGTTGGCGGCGTAGCGGCGCTTCCAGGCCCTGGCGCACGGCTTCATCGCTGGCGCCATCTTCTGCCACTTCTTCCTTGAACCATGCGCCTTCCGGCGTTTTCAGCCAGGCCAGCATGTCTGGCGGCAGCAGCTTGGACAGGGCCGGTGTGTTCAGATAGTCCGGGTCTACATAGGCGCGCAGGCCATACAGCACCTGCATGGTAGGCTGAAAGCCAATCTTGCGCTCGGCGATCGTATCCAGCAGTTGCTTGATTTTCTCCGGCAGTTCAATGGCATCATTCAGCGTTCCCCAGTTCCACATGCCGTGGGCCAGCACATCAGTCCCGCCATGGACGGCAAAGGTCTGGGCTTCCAGTGAGTTGCCGTGAGTGACCAGCACCAGTTTTTCCTGGCTGGTCAGGCGGCGTATCTCGGCGTAGGTCGCCGGGCTCATCACCGGCAAGTCGTGCTGGTTGCCAAAGCCGCGCTCGTAGTGGGTTTTCAAGCAGATGGCGCCAGCGGCCCTGACCCGTGCTACGCCCTTGGCCGGCGTGTAGTCCTCAGGCCGGTACTCGGCGGGGATGCGGTCTTTCTGCGCCGGGTCGTAGATGAAGTTAGGGAACATCTGGTAGCGTTTTTCCGGACCGATGAAGGCTGAGGGATAGCCGTTTGCCATCACCAGCGGCGGGCCGCAGTCGTAGATGTCCGGACGCAGCGGCGCAGCCTTGACCTGATCGATCAGCGCGCGATCAACCGCCGCAAGGTCGATCACGGTGGTATAGCCGTAGTAGAGGTAAGATCGCGGCATTTGCGTGAAGTAGGCATCCGCCATCGCTTTCATGCGGTCCGGACGCTCGAAGCTCATGCCGGGCACGGCAAACAGATGGACATGGGAGTCGATCAGGCCGGGGGTGAGATAGTAGCCCCCGCCATCCACCCGCACCGCGCCTTTCGGCGCCTCCGCTTTGGCGCCGCGCTGCACGCGCACAATGCGCTCGCCATCAATCAGCACGCTACCGGCTTCGACCCGGTCCAATCGCTCTGGCGATACCAGCTTGACGTTGGTGATCCAGGTTTGCTGCCCGGCTAAGGCGGGTACGCAGATGAACAGGCTGGCGAGTAGTTGGGGCAGTTTCATGCTGGCAGGGTTGTGTTAATTATCATGCAATCCTGCCATAATTAGCCGTCAATGAAAACTATTGGTGAGATCATGAAAAAACTCATTGCGCTCATGCTGGCGCTGGCGTGCGTGGCAGGCAATGCGCAGGGGCTGGCGCCGATGAACGCCGAGGCCGAATCGCTGGTCAATCAAGGCCATGCTTTGCAGACGCAGGGCAAGTACAAGCAAGCGTTCGAGAAATTCTCGGCGGCCGCGCAGGCCGATCCACAGGCGTCGCTGCCCTTGTCCAGCATTGCCGGCATGTTGTTGCGGATGTCGCAGCAGACGCAGGGCGCGGATGCGGCCAAGCTGCGCAAGCAGTCGGAAGACATGGCCCGGCAAGCGTTGCAAAAACATGCCAACGATCCGGTGGCGATGGAGGTGTTGCGCGAAATCACCGACGACAAGCCGCTGCCGCTGCACGAACCGACGCCGGAAGCCGCCGCCGCCTTGCACGAGGGCGAATTGCTGTTCACCCAGCGCAAGCTGGACGAGGCCCTGGCTCACTATGAGCGCGCGGCCGCGCTCGATCCCCAGTATTCGCAGGCCTGGATCTATGCCGGCGATTGCTATTACTTCCAGAAAAAATATGCCGAGGCCGAGCAGCGCTTCCGCAAGGGAGTGGAGGTGGAGCCGCTGAACTCGCAAGGCTGGCGTTTCCTGGCGGATGCGCTGGTATCGCAAGGCAAGCCGGGGCCGGCCGAAGGTGCGTTGATGGGCGGCATCGCCGCGCAACCCAGCCAGATGCCGAACTGGATCAAGCTGAATCAGTTGCGCACCAACAGCGGTTTTCCGCTGACTTCATTGAATCTGGTACGCAAGGCGAGGGGCGAACTGGATCCGGCCAGCGGCAAGATGCAGATTTCTATCGATTCCTCCATCAACTCGCCGGACCTGGGCAAACGGCCGGACGGTGCGTTTTGGCTGATGCTGGCGACGCAACAGGCGCGGGACGGCAAGGCCAGCGGCACCCCCTTTGCCACCGAACTGGCGTCGTGGCGCACGGCCTTCAAGGTGGTCGATGAATTGTCCGCCAAAGACGGCGGCGAGTTGCAGGACCCGGCCCTGAAAACCATGCAGATGCTGGCCAGGGCCGATCAGCTGGAGCCAGCCTTGCTGCTGTTGCAATACAGGGAGTCCTGGCGCGCTGAATTTGAAGCGTGGAAGACTGCGCATCCTGACGGCGTGCGCAAGTTCATCGACACCTATCAGTTGCGGCCTTAGGCGTCGGTTTTAATCGCCCACAGGCCCGGCAGGTTGCGCCAGTAACCATAGGCGTCCATGCCGAAGCCAACCACGAAGCGGTTCGGAATGGTGATGCCGACGATGTCGGCTTTCACCGGCTTGGCCTTGCCGATGGCCTTGTCGGCAAACACGGCCAGAATCACTTCCTTGGCGCCCATGTCCAGCAGGCGCTGCTTGACGTGGGCCAGGGTTTCGCCTTCATCCAGGATGTCGTCCAGCACGATCACGGTGCGGCCGCTGACGTTCGAGCGCGGCACCACTTTCCAGACCACCTCGCCGCCCTTGTCTTCATCGCCATAGCGGCTGACGTGGATGTAGTCGAATTCCAGCGGGAAAGTCAGCTGCGGCAGCAGGTTGCCGGTGAACACCACGGCGCCGCCCATCACGCCCAGCACCAGCGGGAATTCCTCGCTGTCCGGTTGGTTGTAGCGGGCGTTCAGCGTGTCGGCCATGGCGGTGACGGCGTTGTCGACGTCCTGCTTGGTGTACAGCTCTTCGGCGCTTTGCATCAGCGCGCGGGCGCGGTTGTGGTGGAACTCTTGCATGATTTTTTTATTAAAAACGAATGTGAAGACCGCTATTATCCCTCAATTATTGGTAGTCGCGCACGTCGGCGATGACCTTGCCGTCATTCGGCAGGCTGCCTACCGCAACAAACTGCACCTCGCCGCGCAGCTTGGTCAGTTTGCGAATTGATTCGACGATGTCGGCGGCGCTGGCGCCGGCCGGATCGGCCACCTCGCAGTGCAGCGTCATTGCCTCCTGAGCAATCTGGCCCGACACCACCAGGCGCGCTTTCACAATCTCGGGATGGCGGCGCGCGATGTCGTGCACCTGCGACGGGTGCACGAACATGCCGCGTACCTTGGTGGTCTGGTCGGCGCGGCCCAGCCAGCCCTTGATGCGGGTGTTGGTGCGGCCGCAGGGCGAGGGCGGGGTGTCGGTCAGGATGGCCGACAGGTCGCCAGTGGCAAAGCGAATCAAAGGATAGTCAGGATTGAACACGGTGAGCACCACTTCACCCACTTCGCCAGCGGGTACGGGCTCGCCGCTGCCGGGACGGACGATCTCCAGAATCACTTCTTCATCCAGCACCATGCCGGGATCGCGCTCATCGCCGCTGCGCGTCTCGTAAGCGATGCTGCCGATATCGGCCGAGGCGTACACCTGCAACACGCGTGGCACGCCATGCCCGGTGAACCATGCGCGCAGCGATTCCGGCAGCGCTTCCGCGCTTACCAGCGCGCGCTTGATGCTGCCGATGTCCACACCCATTTCCTGGGCCTTCTCGATGATGATCTTCAGGAACGACGGCGTGCCGACGTAGGTATCCGGCCGCAGCGCGTGAATGGCCTGCACCTGCATTTCGGTCTGGCCGCTGCCGGCCGGGATTACCGCGCAGCCGATGCGCGCGGCACCGCCCTCCACCATGAAGGCGGCCGGTGTGAAGTGGTAGGAAAAACAGTTCTGCATCAAGCCGCCGGCACGCACGCCGGCCGCATACAACGGGCGCGCAAAGCGCCACCAGTCGGCACCGCGTCCTTCCGGATCGAAGATGGGGCCGGGCGACATATAGACCCGTGCCAGCTGGCCCACCGGCGTGGTGTTCAAGCCGCCGAAGGGCGCTTGCTGGTCCTGCAGCGCATGCAGGTCGGACTTGCGCGTCACTGGCAGGGTGGCCAGCGCGGCGCGGCTGTTGATGTCGGCGGCGATAACGTCCTTGAGGATGCGCGACCATCCCGCCGCTGCTTTCGCACGCGCCACCAGCTGCGGCAGGCGGGCCATCAGTTCGCGTTCGCGTTGTTCCGGCGGGCGCACTTCCAGGCTGTCGAAAGTATCGGCCATGTTCATGTTCCTTGTATTTCGCGTTGCAGCTTCTTGGTCAGTTTGGCGAACACCAGTTCGTAGGAGCGTTGCAGCAGCCCGGCCACTTCCGCATCGCTGATGGCCTTGGGATCTTCGATGTAGACCCACTTGGCGCGCGCCAGATAGGGCGCGGGAATGATGCCGGGGCGGTCGGTCAGTTCGAGAAAGCGGTCGTCATCGACCTTAAAGCTGATGCCACGCTCGCTGCCATCGGCGCCCATGACGGCGAACATTTTCTCGCCGACCGAGAACACCAGATTGGTTTCCCATTTGATGTCCTCGGTGGCGCCGGGCAGTTTGCGGCAGTAGGCCTTGGCCTTGTTAAGATTCATCGATGTCCTTATGCCAGCCAGCGCTTGCGGCGCCGGTAAAATTTCATGTCGCGGAAGCTCTTGCGGCCGGCGCCTGAGACGCCGAGGTAGAACTCTTTCACGTCCTCGTTGCAGGACAGGTCGGCCGCCGCGCCCTCCATCACCACGCGGCCGTTTTCGAGAATGTAGCCGAAGTCCGCATAGCGCAGCGCGATGCTGGTGTTTTGCTCGGCCAGCAGGAAGGAGACGTTTTCCTTGCTGTTCAAATCCTTGACGATGCCGAAGATCTCTTCCACGATTTGCGGCGCGATGCCCATCGATGGTTCGTCCAGCAGAATCATGGACGGCCGCGCCATCAGCGCGCGGCCGATGGCGCACATCTGCTGCTCGCCGCCGGAGGTGTAGCCGGCCTGGCTTTGCCTGCGTTCTTTCAGGCGCGGAAAGTAGTGATAGACCTTTTCCAGCGATTCCTTCAAGTCGCCGCGTGAGGCGCTGCGGGTGTAGGCGCCGGTAAGCAAGTTCTCCTCGATGGTCAGGTGACCAAAGCAGTGACGGCCTTCCATTACTTGCGACAGGCCGCGCTTGACCAGTTCATTGGGCGTCAGCTGGTCTATGCGTTCGCCCTTGAACTGGACTTCGCCCTTGGTGACGTCGCCACGTTCGCCGCGCAGCAGGGTGGAGATGGTCTTCAGCGTGGTGGATTTGCCTGCGCCGTTGGCGCCCAGAAGGGCGACGATTTTGCCCTGCGGGACTTGCAGCGAGACGCCTTTCAGCACGAGGATAACGTGGTCGTAAATGACCTCGACGTTATTGACCGAAAGGTAAGGCACGGCCGCAGCGGCGGATGCAGGGGCGGCCGTCATTTCAGGCACGCCGGCGTGATTTTTTTCTCGGCCGCGTAGGCCGCGGAGCTTTCCTCCAGCAGCTTGCGCGTCAGCGCCTTGTCGCCGACGATCCAGTTCGGCGTGACGGCATTCCACTTCTTGCCGTCCCATTGCTGGACCTTCACCGCGCCCGAACCTTCATGATCCTCGCAGCTGGTTTTCACCGACGGCAGCATGCCGAAAGCGCCGACGGCTTTCAGCTTCGCATCGTCCACGTTCAGATTCTCCAGCCCCCAGCGCAGCTGCTCGCCCGTTACGCGCTTGCCCTTGCCGAATTTCTCCTGCGCGGCGCGGATCGCTTCCACCCACAGAATCGCCGCACTCACCCCGCGCATGTGATACACGCTGCCGATGCGCGATGGATCGGCCAGATTGCCCTTGCCATCGGCGTAGAGTTTTTTGCGGATTTCATCCAGCACCGGATAATTGCCCGGCGTGTTGAAGGTCATGGCGCTATAGCCTTTGGCCGCATCGCCCGTAGGTACGGTATCTTCTTCCGAACCGGCCCACCACACGCCAAGGATTTTCTCGCGCGGGAAGCCATTGCGCTGCGCGGTTTTGATGGCCACCGCATTCATCGAACCCCAGCCCCACAGGATCACATGATCGGGACGCGCCTGGCGGATTTGCAGCCACTGCGATTGCTGCTCGCTACCCGGCGGCGTGACGGGAATCTTGATCAGCTCAAAGCCATGCTGCTTGGCCAGCGCCTCCAGCACTGGCAAGGGTTCCTTGCCGAATGCCGAATCATGGTACAGGTGCACGATCTTCTTGCCTTTCAGCTTATTGACGCCGCCTTCTTTGTCGCCGAGGTATTTGATCATGGCCGCGGCCTGGTTCCAGTAGCTGGTAATCAGCGGGAAAACGTAGGGGAAGACCTTGCCATTGGCGGCATCCGAACGCCCGTAGCCGATCATCGTCATCGGGATCTTATCCACAGCCAGGCGGTCGAGGATGCCGTAGGCTACGCCGGTGGACAGCGGCTCGACCAGTGTTGCGCCGCCGTTCTTGGTTTTCAAACGCTCGTAGCATTCCACGCCGCGCGATGGGTTGTATTCCGTCTCGCATTCTTCCCACGAAATCTTCACGCCATTCACGCCGCCCGACAAATTCACCAGATTGAAGTAGTCGATGATGCCGCCATAAAAGCCGGAACCGCCCGCCGCATACGGGCCTACGCGATACGAGGGCAAGGCGATGTACTGCTCCGCAGGCTGCGCGATGGCCGCGCCACTGGCGGCCAGTGTGAGTCCGGCGATGATGGATGCAAAGCGTTTCATATGTGTCTCCTCTGATTTTTTAATGGGGGAACGGCCACAAACGCAACTTCTCTTTACCAATTTGCCACAAGCGCGCCAGGCCGTGAGGCTCGACGATCAGGAAAAATATAATCAGCGCGCCAAACACCATCAATTCGAGGTTGGACGCAACGCTGGTCGGCAGCGCAAGGCTGTGCGCAACAACGTTCAGCGCCACCGGCAGCAGCACGATGAAGGCCGCGCCGAGGAAGGAACCCAGTATGGAGCCGACGCCGCCAATGATAATCATGAACAGAATGCGGAACGACAGATCGAGGTTGTACGCCTCCGGCTCCACCGTGCCGAGGTAGGCATACGCATACAGCGCGCCGGCCACGCCGCAGTAGAAGGAACTAACGGCAAACGCCAGCAGCTTGGTGCGCATCAGGCGGAAGCCGATCACTTCGGCCGCCACGTCCATGTCGCGCACCGCCATCCACGAACGACCGACGTTGGAGCGGATCATGTTTTTGGCCAGCAGCGCCATCACCGCCACCACACCCAGCACCAGCAGGTATTTGCGGTCCGGCGTGTCGAAGGCGTAACCGAGGATGACGATGGGCTGCGCGGTGATCACGCCGGAGCTGCTGTAGTTGGTCAGGTAGGGAATCTTGGTCAGGCACCAGACCACGAAGAATTGCGTCGCCAGCGTGGCGGCGGCGAGGTAAAAGCCGCGGATGCGCAGTGACGGCAGGCCGAATGCGATGCCGACCAGCGCCGCGCTCAAGCCGCCCAGCACAAACGCCAGCAGCACCGGCAAGCCGGGAATGCGCAGGATGAAGTTATATGAGGCGAAAGCGCCCACCGCCATGAAGGCCGCCGTGCCGAGCGACAGCTGGCCAGCGTAGCCGGTCAGGATATTCAGGCCGATCGCGGCCAGCGAAAAAATCAGGAACGGAATCAGGATGGCCGATAGCGCGTAGGGCGATGCGAGCAGCGGCACGGCGAGCACCGCGACGGCCAGCAGCACCAGCAGCGCAAGGCGGTCCTGCAAAATCGGGAAGATCTGGCCATCGGCCTGGTAGCTGGTTTTGAATTGTCCTGCTTCGCGGTAGAACATGGCTCAGATTCTCCGGATGATTTTTTCGCCGAACAGCCCTTCCGGCCGCACCAGCAGGAACAACAGCGCCAGCACGTAAGGGAACCAGCCCTCGATGCCACCGCCGACGATGGGTCCAATGTACACCTCGGCCATTTTTTCGGACGCGCCGATAATCAGCCCGCCCACGATCGCGCCTGGCATGGAGGTGAAGCCGCCGAGGATCAGCACCGGCAGCGCCTTCAGCGCAACGAAGGTCAGCGCGAACTGTACGCCATTGCGCGCGCCCCACAACATACCTGCCACCAGCGCTACCATCCCGGCCACCGCCCATAGCACGGCCCAGATGCGCTGCAGCGGAATGCCGACTGCCAGCGCGGCCTGATGGTCGTCCGCCACGGCACGCAGGGCGCGGCCTACTTTGGTTTTCGAGAACAGCAGGGCCAGTGTGGTGACCAGCAGGCCGCACACCAGCGCCGCCATGATGTCGAATTGCGAGACCAGGATGTTGTAGTTGTCCATCAGGTACTGCGAAGGCACGTCTTCAATTGGCAGCTCCAGCTTGCGCACCTGCGCGCCGAACATCAGCTGCGCCAGTCCTTCGATGAAGAAGGCCAGGCCGATGGTCGCCATGAACAAGGAGATTTCCGGCTGGTTCACCAAAGGCCGCAGCACCACGCGCTCGATCGACAGGCCGAGTAATATCATCACCGCCACCGTGATTGGTAGCGCGATCCACAGCGACACGCCCAGCTTGTCCATCACGCCAACGCAGGTCAGCGCGGCGAAGTACACCATCGCGCCCTGCGCAAAATTGAATACGCCGGAGGCTTTGTAAATCAGCACAAAGCCTATCGCCACCAGCGCATACATCACGCCGGACAGCAGGCCGCCGATCAGTACCTCGAAGAAGAAGTTAATGTTCACAGCCTACTCCAAGGTAAGCGTTGATCACGTCCTGATTGCTGCGCACCTCGTCCGGCGTGCCGTCGCCGATTTTTTTGCCGTAGTCCAGCACCACCACGCGGTCGGAGATATCCATCACCACGCCCATGTCATGCTCGATCAGCACAATGGTGGTGCCGAATTGGTCGTTGACGTCGAGGATGAAGCGGCACATGTCCTGCTTTTCTTCGACATTCATGCCGGCCATGGGTTCATCCAGCAGCAGGATTTCCGGCTCGGCGGCCAAGGCACGGCCCAGCTCCACGCGCTTTTGCAGGCCGTAGGGCAGGCGGCCCACCGGCGTTTTGCGGATGGCCTGTATCTCCAGAAAGTCGATAATTTCCTCGGCCTTGATGCGGTGGGCGATTTCCTCGCGCCGCGCCGGTCCCCAGTACAGGGCCTGCATCAGGAAGTTGGATTTCATTTTGAGGTTACGGCCGGTCATGATGTTGTCCAGCACCGTCATGCCCTTGAACAGGGCGATGTTCTGAAAGGTGCGGGCGATGCCGGATTTGGCGGCCGCGTAGCAGTCCATATTCTTGCGCACCTCGCCGCGGTACACGATCTGGCCCTGCTGCGGGCGGTACACGCCGTTGATCACGTTCAGCATGGAGCTTTTGCCCGCGCCATTCGGACCGATGATGGCGCGGATTTCGTGCTGGCGTACATCGAACGAGATATCGGTCAATGCCTTCACGCCGCCGAAGGAGAGCGAAATGTTTTTCAGGTCGAGGATCACCGGCCCGATTTTGCGCTGGCCGACGCCGAAGTGCGCCTCTGGTTCGTTCATCTGCATATGCGCCTCCTCGGTCATGCCGCTGCCTGCACGGCAGGGTAGGTCTTGCAGTTTTCGATCTTCAGATCCGCCGCGACCACGCCGCTGCGGCCATCCTCAAACTTGACTTGCGTCTCGATGTATTGCGAGGTCTTGCCGCTATACAGCGCATCGATCAGCACCGCATACTTCTCGGCGATGAATTTGCGGCGCACCTTGCGCGTGCGGGTCAACTCGTCGTCGTCCGGGTCCAGCTCCTTGTGCAGCACGAGGTAGCGGTGGATTTGCGTGTCGCTCATGGAGGCTTCGGCCGCCAGGTCGGCGTTGACCTGCTTGATGCAATCGCGCACCAGCCCGTACACGGCGGGATGCCCGGCCAGGTCGGTGTAGCCGGAATAAGCGATGCTGCGCCGTTCGGCCCAGTTGCCCACGGCTTCCATGTCAATGTTGATGAAAGCGCACACCTCGTCGCGCTGGTGGCCAAACACCACCGCTTCTTTGATGAAGGGGAAGAACTTGAGCTTGTTCTCCACGTAGTTGGGCGCAAAGATGGCGCCGTTGTTCATGCGGCCGACGTCGGCGGCGCGGTCGATGATTTTGAGGTGGCCTTCGTGGTCGAACAGGCCGGCGTCGCCCGTGTGGAAATAGCCGTGGGCGTCGATGGCTTCGGCGGTGGCGTCGGGGCGTTTGTAATAACAGTCCATTAACGTCGGCGATTTCACCAGCACTTCGCCGTTCTCCGCCAGTTTGACCTCGACCCCGGGCGCCGGCAGGCCGACGCTGTCGAACTTGATCTGGCCATCCGGCTGCAGGCAAATGTAGGCGCAGGTTTCGGTCGACCCGTAGAATTGCTTCAAATTGACGCCAATTGAGCGGTAGAAGCGGAACAGATCGGGACCGATGGCGGCGCCGGCCGTGTAAGCGACGCGGATGCGCGACATGCCCAGCACGTTTTTCAACGGGCCGTAGACCAGCACGCGGCCGATGGCGTAGCGCAGGCGGTCGGCCAGCGGCACCGGCTTGTTGTCCAGTATCTGAGCACCGCAGCGGCGCGCTACGCCCATGAAGTAGTGGAACATGCGGCGTTTGATGGCGCCGGCGTCCTCCATGCGTATCATCACCGTGGTCAGCATGTTTTCAAACACGCGCGGCGGGGCGAAGTAATACGTCGGGCCGATTTCGCGCATGTCGGTCATCACCGTCTCGCCGGATTCCGGGCAGTTGACGGTGAAACCGGCGGTCATCGCCTGGGCGAAGGAGAACAGGCAGTCGCCCACCCAGGCCATGGGCAGGTAGGACAGGATGTCTTCCTCGTCGGTCAGTTTTTCAAAGCCGACGCCGCCGTCGCCTGCCGCCAGCAGGGCGGCATGGGTCTGGCACACGCCCTTGGGCTTGCCAGTGGTGCCGGAGGTGTACAGGATGATGGCGTTGTCGCCGGACTTGCCGGCGGCAATGGCAGCGTCGAAAAAGCCGGGATGCGCCTGGTCCCATTCGCGCCCCATTTCCTGCAGGCGGGCGAAGGACAGCAGGCTTTGCTGGTGATAGTGGCGCATGCCGCGCTCATCGTCGTAGGCGATGTGGCGTATGTGCGGATACAACGTTTGCAATTCGAGCAACTTGTCGACTTGTTCCTGGTCTTCGACAATGGCGTAATGGATTTCGGCGTTTTCCAGCACGTAGGCCATGTCGGCAGCGGGGGCGTCCTGATACAGCGGCACCGGCACGCCACCCAGGCATTGGGCGGCCAGCATGGACCAGTACAGGCGCGGGCGGTTGTCGCCGATAATGGCCAGGTTCATGCCGCGCTCGAAGCCGAGCGCGGCCAGTCCGCAGGCGAGGGCGCGCACTTCGTCGTTGACCTGGGCCCAGTTCCAGCTTTGCCAGATGCCCAGATACTTTTCGCGAAACGCGGGTTTCCCCGGCCTGACCTGGCCGTGCGCGAGCAAGCGGCGAGGAAAAGTTTCGAATTCAGTTTGCACCAGTGTCTCCTGTTGCCGATTCTTTTTGTGTGATGATATTAGCGTGCCGCGAGAAGGCAGGTTGTCTTTTCGACGACAATTCCCCGACTTTTCTATGATGCGTTGCAAAAAATGTCTGATCGAAACCAAGTCACTTTGAAGGAAGCGTTGCGTTCGGCGATCTGGGCCAAAGACCTGACGCCGGAACAAATGGCACGCGTCGAGGCCGATACCTTTGAAACGTTTGTCCCGAAAGGCGGTTATGTTTGCCGCAAGGGGGAAATGGTGGAGAATTGGCTGGGTATTATCGACGGCATGGTGAAGATGAATAATTTCTCTTCCGATGGCAAAAGTGTGACTTTTACCGGCGTGCCACCGGGCGGCTGGTTTGGCGAAGGCACGGTATTAAAAAACGAAATTTTAAAATACGACGCCATGGCGTTACGCGATAGCCGGATCGCACGCATGCCGGCGGCGACGTTTATGTGGCTGCTCGATAATAGCCTGCCTTTTACGCGGTTTTTGCTGATGCAGTTGAATGAGCGCCTGGGGCAGTTTATCGGGATGGTGGAGAATGACCGGCTGTTAAATCCGGACACGCGGGTGGCACGTTGCCTGGCCTCGATGTTTCATTCGCATTTATATCCGGGGCTGGAAAAAATCGTACATATTTCGCAGGAAGAATTGGGACTCATATCGGGCGCCTCGCGCCAGCGTGCGAACCAGGCTTTGCAGCTTTTGGAAAAGCAGGGCTTGCTGAGCCTCGATTACGGCGGTATCCGCATCCTGGATCTGGAAGGATTACGGCGCTACAAGGCCTGAATGCCTTTTTGCCCCTTATTCATGCCAATAATTGGCACGTACCCGCCAAAATCCGGCGTGCTAGGCCACGTTGCGCTGCCTCTCCAGCCAGCGATCATGCAATGCCTGCAAGTTATTCCAACTTTGTACCGAGCCACCCAAGGCCTTGGAAAAGCGCTCCGCCATGGCCGGCGTAATTTTGCTGCGGCCATTCAAAATCCGATACAGCGTCGATGGCGCGATACCCATTAGTTCGGCGCAATTGTGAGCGCTGAGATTTAAAGGTTTCAAATAAACTTCAATAATAAATTTGCCCGGCGGCATAGGGTTATACATTTCCATTAGTGATAATCCTCGTAATCGACGAAGCAGGCATCGCCGTGATTAAATTCGAATGTCAGGCGCCAGTTCGCATTGACTTCAACTGCCCAGCGCGGATTGGCAAAACCTCTCAATGAATGAAAGTGGTAACCAGACTTGTTCATATCGTCTGCAACGTGTGCAATTTCCAATGTGTTCAATAGCAAATGTAGCCTTGCTGCATGACTGGGCTGTATTCCCGCCAAGCTGCCGGTCTCATAAAACTTGCGCAATCCCTTGTGTCGGAATGAGACGATCATGATCAATATAGGCCGGAGTTGTTAACACAACAAGCTGAGCCATTGAATCATTTCGCGTACACAGCCATTTAGCGGCGGATCAAGTAATCGGGGTATCATGGAGGCAAGCTATTTTGAAATTTCCCATGGATACTCCAGACCCTTCCCAAGTCGCCGAACGTTTGACGCTGTTGCGGGCAGCGATGCGTCAGTTGCAAATCGATGCGCTGATGATCCCGTCCGCCGATCCGCATCTGTCCGAATATCTGCCCGAACGCTGGCAAGGCCGCGAATGGGCTTCCGGTTTTACCGGCTCGGTTGGCACCCTGATCGTCACGCCGGCATTTGCCGGCGTCTGGACCGACGCCCGCTACTGGACCCAGGCCGAACAGCAACTGGCCGGCACAGGCATCCAGCTGATGAAGCTGACCTCCGGCGCCAGCGTGCAATATGTTGACTGGTTGGCAAGCCACCTGAAAGCCGGCCAGACCCTGGCGGTGGACGGCGCGGTGCTTGGCCTGGCCATCGCCCGGCTGCTGCAAACCGCGCTGGACGCCCAGGACGTTCACCTGCGTACCGATCTCGACCTGCTGGAACAGGTCTGGCAAGACCGCCCGGCCCTGCCGGCCGCACCGGTTTATGCACACCTGCCGCCCTATGCCTCGCAAAGCCGCAGCGGCAAGCTGGCCGATTTGCGCGGCGCAATGCAGCAAGCCGGCGCCAGCTACCACCTGATTTCCACGCTGGACGACATCGCCTACCTGTTCAACCTGCGCGGCGCCGACGTCAATTTCAACCCGATTTTCCTGTCGCACGCCCTGATCACGCCCACTCGTGCCACGATTTATGTCGCGGATGGCAAGATTTCCGCAGAAATGCGCGCCGCGCTGGCGGACGAAGGCATCGATGTCGCGCCTTACGCCTCGGCCGCCACCGCCCTGGCAGCACTGCCGGCCGGCGCCGTCGTGCTGCTCGATCCGCGCCGCATCACCTACGGCACCCGCCAGTGGATTCCGGCCCAGGTAAAAGTCGTCGAAGCCATCAACCCGACCACGCTGGCCAAGTCGCGCAAGAGCGAGGCCGACGCCAGCCATGTGCGCGCCGCCATGGAGCAGGACGGCGCCGCCTTGTGCGAATTCTTCACCTGGCTGGAACAAACCCTGTCCAATCCGGCTCGCGCGCCGTTGACCGAAGTCGAGATCGACAAGCAAATCACGGCCGCGCGGGCGCGCCGTCCCGGCTTCATCAGCCCCAGCTTCGCCACCATCGCCGGCTTCGGCCCCAACGGGGCGATCATGCACTACCGCGCAACGGAGGCGCGCCATTCCATCATCGAGGGCAATAATCTGTTGCTGATCGACTCCGGCGGCCAGTACCTGGGCGGCACCACCGACATCACCCGCGTGGTGGCGGTCGGCCGCATCACCGATGAGCACCGCCGCGATTTCACGCTGGTGCTGAAAGGCATGATCGCCCTGTCCGCCGCTCGCTTCCCGCGCGGCGCCAGGTCGCCCATGCTGGACGCCATCGCCCGCGCCCCGCTGTGGGCCGAGGGGCTGGACTTCGGCCACGGCACCGGCCATGGCGTCGGCTATTTCCTGAACGTGCATGAAGGTCCGCAATCGATCTCGCCCAACACCGCGCCGGAAGCGCACACGGCCATGGAGCCGGGCATGATCACCTCGATCGAGCCCGGCTTGTACCGGCCTGGCCGCTGGGGCATCCGCATCGAGAATCTGGTGCTGAACCGCGCCGCCGGCCAGACCGAGTTTGGCGAGTTCCTCGACTTCGAAACGCTGACCCTGTGCCCGATCGACAGCCGCTGCATCGAACCGGCGCTGCTGCGCGACGATGAAAAAGGCTGGCTCAACGATTACCACGCCACGGTGCGCCGGCGCCTGTCGCCGCTGCTGTCCGGCGAACCGCTGGCCTGGCTGCACACCCGCACGGAGGCCCTATGAGCGGACGCGCCACCAGAGCCACCTCGGCGGTCGACCGCCTCAAGCGCCGCACCGGCAACCAGAAATACTCGATGTCGGTGACCGGCAGCGGCCATTTCTTCCTGTCCGAGGGCGCCGGCAATCCGCCGCTGTGCGCACCGATGGAGCTGGACGAATTTGTCGCCTTCGTCAACGGCATCGCACCGCCCGCGCCCAAGCGCGTGAGCAAACTGGACGTCGCCTTCGAAAAACAACTTAAAAAATAAAGAGGCTCATCATGCCCGCCTTCGAATTCCTGCAAGCGTATTGGTCGCATTCGGAAATCGCCACCAACGCAGTGATTCTGTTGAACTTGCTGGGCGCCTTGGTGCTGGGGTTGCTGGTCGGATATGAGCGCTCCTACCATGGGCGCGCGGCCGGCATGCGGACCTACGGCCTGGTGTGCATGGCCTCGGCCGCGCTGACCGTGATCGGCGGCTATCCGGGGCACTGGTTTGGCGGCCACGTGTCGCAGTATCTGGTGAATTCGGACCCGACCCGCGTCATTCAGGGCATTGTCACCGGTATCGGTTTCCTGGGCGCCGGCGTCATCATGCGCGAAGGCTTCAACATCAGCGGCCTGACCACGGCTGCGTCGATCTGGGCCTCGTCGGTGATCGGGGTGATGGTGGGGGTGGGCTTTTACATGGGCGCGATGGGACTGGCGGCGCTGTGCGCCTGTTCGATGATCTTCCTGACCCGGGTGGAAGCCTGGCTGCCGTCGCGCCACGCGATTGCCATCACCATGCGCTTCAAGGCGGGCTACAAGCCGCAGGAGCCGGCGCTGCGCGCGCTGGCGCTGCAGCGCGGCTATGAAATCGCCGGCGGCTCGCTGATGATCGGCAGCGAGGGCGGCATGCAGGAATGGCGCTTTGTCGCGATTGCCCTCAGCAAGCGCAGTGGCGCGCCGATGGCGGTATTATCGGCGGAGTTGGCCGAATTCGAAGGCATCCACAGCTTCCAGCTCACTCACGCACGCAACTGAACATGAACGCACAAGCACAGGCGGTATTCGATTTCTGGTTCGCTGGCGCGGACGCGCCGCGCCGCGAATGGTTTCAAAAAGACGACGCTTTCGATCGCGAGATCGCGCAGCGCTTTGGCGAGCAGATCGCGCAGGCGCTGGAGGGCGGCCTGCGTCAATGGGACGCGGACGGCCCGCCAGCGGCGCTGGCGCGCATCCTGCTCCTGGATCAGTTCTGCCGCAATGTGTATCGCGGCACGCCGCTGGCGTTTGCCGGCGACCATCTGGCTTTGCAGGCGGCGCTGGATATGATCGAGGCTGGCGACGACCAGCAGCTCTCGCCCTTGCAGCGCGCCTTCGTCTACCTGCCGCTGGAGCATGCGGAGGACATGGCGATGCAGGAACAGGCGGTGGCCTTGTTCACGCGTCTGGCCGAAGCCGAGCCGGCCAATCAGGGCCTGGCCGGCATGCTGGATTACGCCAGGCGCCATCGCGAGGTGATACGGCGCTTTGGCCGCTTCCCGCATCGCAATGCGATTCTCGATCGCCCGTCGACGCCGGCCGAGATGGAGTATCTCAAGCAGCCCGGATCGGGATTCTGATGTCCGCCACCGTGAATCTGATCGGCGCCGGCCATGTAGGCCGCGTGCTGGGCAAGCTGCTGTCGGCGCAAGGCTTCCACATCCAGCAAGTGCTGACGCGCTCGGCGGCCTCGGCGCAGCAGGCCATCGATTTCATCGGCGCCGGCCGCGTGGCGACGGCTTATGAACAATTGCAACCCGCAGCCGTTCATGTGCTGGCGGTGGGCGACGACCAGATCGTGCCGGCTTGTGCCGCGCTGGCGCGCGCCGTGCCTTTGAGCGGCAGCATCGTGTTCCATTGCAGCGGCGCGCTGGCCTCGGACCGCTTGCAGACGGCAGGCGATGCCGGCGCGCGGGTGGCCAGCGTGCACCCGATCCGCAGCTTTGCCGATCCGGCCGCCGTGGCGGCGCAATTCGCCGGCACTTTTTGCGGTATCGAGGGCGATGAGCGCGCGCTGGCCGTGCTGATGCCGGCGCTGCAAGCCATCGGGGCGCAGCCGGTGCCGATCAAGGCCGAGGCCAAGACCGTGTATCACGCTGCTGCCGTGTTCGCCAGCAATTACCTGGTCACGGTGCTGGACGCCGCTCTGCGCGCCTACCAGGCCGCCGGCATCCCGGAACCGGTGGCGCGCCAGCTGGCGCAGCCGCTAGCCAGCGAGTCGATGGCGAATGTGTTCCGCCTCGGCGCCGCCGCCGCGCTGAGCGGCCCGATCGCGCGCGGCGACCTGGCGACGGTGGCGCGTCAGCAGCAGGCCGTCAGCGCCTGGGATGAGGACACCGGAGCGTTGTATCGGGCGCTGGTCGCGCCGACCACTGGGTTGGCACGGCGAAAACAGCAGAAATAACGCCAACTCCTTGCAAAGTACTACTTAACAACTATATTTTAAGTAGATGTAGCCTCACTCCGGTTCGGGTTTTGCAGTTGTAATGCCACGAATTCACAAAATAAGTCCCTGGATCTGTCGACAAACCTCTGAATTAGCAATAAGCTTGATTCTTAGAATGTTTTCTACAAGAATCAAGCTGCAAGCTTAACCGGCGCCAAATCTGGATAGTAGGGGTAAGAACATGTTATTTCTGAAAAGTACGACCGTAACAAAAGCGCCAGGGATTTACGACGTCGACGTCGCTGCCAAACCACCAGGCAAGACCTTTGGCGTCTTCATCGCTACCGATCCGGACAATCCGCCGACCGAAGTGCTGGCGCAGCTGGCCGCACTGGGCTTCAAACAGACCTACAGCGGCGGCTATACCCATAAAGACCGCGGCAAGGTGCTGGACCTGCATTTCCAGAAGGCCGGCACCGACCTGTTCGAAGGCTGGAAAGCGGAAGAGCTGGAAGCCAATATGGCCGCCATCAATGCGCTGTTCAACGGCATCGGCATCACCATCACGCCGCGTGTCATGAGCCTGGCCGAAGCCTACGCCTGAACCAGCGCTAAGCCTGGACTTCGATGTGATACAGGCCCCAGGGGCATAAGCCGAACCGGTCGCTGACCGGCCTGGCCGCCATGTCGGGGACCTTGTCCGCCTCGTACACCGCCCACAGCGGTCCCAGTCCGCCCAGCGCCATCGGTGCGCCATCCAGATGCGTGGCCACAATGTAGCGCTGTGTCTTCGCTTGCGCCACCGTCACGGTGGCGGCAAATCCATCGATCGCGCGCAGCACCAGCTTGCTGTTGTCGCTGGTCCTGGCGCCGGCCGCCTTCATCACCTCCAGCAGCAATGGTCCTTGCAGCGTGTGCTGCTTGTTGTCGTATTCCAGCGTCGGCTTGATGGCGATGGCTGGCAGCGCGGTCAGCGCGGCGTAGTCGAAGGCATGCGCTTTGTCGAAGCTGATCTTCTGCTTGACCATCATCTGGTCGCGCACCGGATCGAGCTTGCCGCGATTGCCGTTGCCGATAGCGCCGGTGACGGTCAGCAGGGTAGGGCCGCTGGCGGCGGCGGCACGCGCCGGCAGGGGCATGGCGGCGGACAAGCCGGCCAGCGCGGCCGTGCCCAGGAACTGGCGTTTTTTCATGCGGAGACTCCTTGAATTCGTCGTGCCGGTATCATACCGTGCATGGACTTATTTGCCGACGACACCAGCCTCACCGCCATTCCGATCGACGATGGCGAACTGTGGTTCCAGCAGCGCCTGGCGCTTGACCTGGCGCCGGAGGAAGTGATGCGCCGCCTGCTGGCCGAGACCGACTGGCGCGAAGAACAGATTCAGGTGTGGGGCAAGCTGCACATGCAGCCGCGCCTGTCAGCCTGGCATGGCGAGGCCAGCTATCGCTATTCCGGCAAGACCTTTCATCCGCAGCCGTTCACGGCGCTGCAGCTGCACATCAAGCAGGCGGTCGAGCGCGTGACCGGCCGGCGCTTCAACAGCGTGCTGCTCAACTACTACCGCGACGAGCGCGACAGCATGGGCTTCCATGCGGACGATGAGCGCGAGCTGGGACCGGCGCCTGCCATCGCCTCGGTCAGCTTCGGCGCGCCGCGCACCTTCATCCTCAAGCATCGGCATTTGCCGAAAACGGTCAAGCTGGCGCTGGGCGACGGCTGTCTGCTGTTGATGGCGGGCGCGCTGCAACAGCACTGGCTGCATGGTATCAACAAGGAACGCACGCCGCGCGGGCCGCGCATCAATCTGACCTTCCGCCAGATTTTGTAGGCACTGTTGAAGAAGCAACAGTAAATTGTCGCAGGGACTGCTATTGTATTTTCCTCACCATGGGAGGACATATGTTTAGCAACATGAAAGTCGCTACCAAACTCATCCTTGGCTTCAGCAGCATTGCGATCATGGGCGCGATAGTGGCGTGCATCGGCATCATCAACATGAGCAAGCTGAACACAGCGGCCGATAGCATGTACCGCCAAGACCTGATCGGCCTGTCCTACATCAAGGAAGCCAATATCAACCTGATCTACGCCGGCCGGTCACGCGCTGGTTTCCTGGCTGCCCAGAGTGCCGAGGAGCGCGACAGGCAGCGTGCCGACATCGCGAAATACCTGGCTGCGATGCACGACTATCTGGCCAAAGCGCGGCCGCTGTTTGTCGCGCCAGAAGGACGCAAGCTGCTGGATGAGTTCGCCGAACCGTCCAGAGAGTATGCGCGCCTGATGACCGTTGCGCTCGATAAGGCGGGCAACGAACCGCTGGCGCAGCGCTCGGAAGAAGCGCAACGTGCACAAGTGGCCGTGCGCCAACAAGCGGACCGGCTGGACGTGCTGATGGATGGCATGACCGGGCTCAAGGAAACCCGCGCCAGTGAAAAGGCGGCGGCCACCAGCCAGCTCTACCACTTCAGCCTGACGTTGATGGTGGCGCTGGTGGTGGGCAGCCTGGCGGCCGGCTTGGCGCTGGGCCTGCTGATCACGCGCACGTTGACGCGTCAGCTGGGCGGCGAGCCGGCCGAGGTGGCCAAGGTGGCCGGTCAGATCGCCGGCGGCGATCTCACGGTGGACGTGGCAGTGCGGCAAGACGATACGCGCAGCGTGCTGTACGCCATGAAGTCCATGCGCGACAGCCTGGGCGGCATCGTTGGCCAGGTGCGCAGCGGCACCGATACCATCGCCACCGCCTCGGCGCAGATCGCCAGCGGCACGCAGGATTTGTCGGCGCGTACCGAAGAGCAGGCGGGGGCGCTGGAAGAAACCGCGTCCTCGATGGAGCAGCTGACTTCCACCGTCAGGCAGAACGCCGACCATACGCGCCAGGCCAACGAACTGGCGCGCTCGGCCTCCAGCGTGGCGCAGAAGGGCGGGGCGGTGGTGGACGAGGTGATCGGCACCATGGGGGCGATCAATGAATCGTCCGGCAAGATCGCCGACATCATCGGCGTGATCGACGGCATCGCCTTCCAGACCAATATTTTGGCCCTGAACGCGGCGGTGGAGGCGGCCCGCGCCGGCGAACAGGGACGCGGCTTTGCGGTGGTGGCGTCGGAGGTGCGCACGCTGGCTCAGCGCTCGGCCACGGCGGCCAAGGAAATCAAGCAGCTCATCGATGAATCGGTCAGCAAGGTCGGCGCCGGGGCGCGGCAGGTGGACGAGGCCGGCGTGACCATGCGCGAAATCGTCGCCAGCATCCAGCGCGTGACCGACATCATGGCCGACATCCAGGCCGCCAACAGCGAGCAAAGCACGGGCATCGAGCAAATCAACCAGGCCATCGTGCAGATGGATCAGGTGACGCAGCAGAACGCCGCGCTGGTGGAACAATCGGCGGCGGCCTCGGAAGCGATGCAGGAACAGGCGCGCAAGCTGGCCGAGCTGGTCAGCGTGTTCCGGGTGGACCAGCCGGGGCCGGCGTTGGCGGCGCCGTCCAGGCCGCGCCCGGCGCCGCGTGTGGCGCCCAAGCCGGTGGCCAGGCTGGCCAGGACGCTGCCGTCAAAGCAAACCGTTAAGGAATCGACAACGGATTGGGAGGAATTTTAAGTTCGTCTTAAGTTTGGCACATCTTGAAATTTGCCAATGATCGTTTGGCTTACATCTCGTCACACTTCTTACTAATTCGGTGACGACGCGTGTTGGTTGGAGTGCTATCTTGGACACATCGCAATTCAATAGCAACTGCGATCCCAAGCAAGTCCGTTTCAACCATTTTGCTGAAAGATCAAAATCATGAAAAAAATTCTGTTCGCTTTAGTCGCTTCCGCAGCCGCCCTGGGTGGTTCTGCCGCTTACGCACAAACCAACACGCAAGATGCCGCCGGCACCGGCTACATCGGTCTGGGCGCGGTGGCCGGCCGTTATGACATGGGCCAGCCTGGCACGTCGAGTACCGACAACCGTACCGGCACCAAAGCCGCCGGCAAAATCTACGGTGGCTACAACATCGATAACACCTGGGCAGTGGAAGCCGGCTACACCGACTTCGGCAAACGCAGCTACAACTACACCCAGGGTGGTGCGGCTGGCGGCGTGAACACCGACGCGCATTCGTACTACCTGGCTGGTAAAGGCACCTGGCCTGTGGCGAAGGACTTCGCGGTGTTCGGTAAGCTGGGCGTGGCGCGCAACCACAACGAAGTGACCACCTCGGGCATCGCCTCGCTCAACGGCAGCGATAACAAAACCGCGCTGTACGCGTCGGTGGGTGGCGAGTACGCCATCAACAAAAACGTGAAAGTCTCGCTGGAGTACGAAAACTACGGCAAGAGCGACATCGACGTCGGCCGCAAAGCCGGCGCCATCACGGCAGGCCTGCGCTACAACTTCTAAGCGCATCGCGGTCCGACGCCTCACGTTCGGAGGGCCGGGGCATTGCTCCCGGCCCTTTTGCTTTGTGTAGAATGTGCATCAACTTCGACACGGGCAGCGTATGGATAGGATACAGGCCATGACGGCCTTTCTGGCAGTGGTGGATACGGACGGATTCTCGGCGGCCGCGCGCAAACTGGGCGTCTCGCCTTCCGTGATAACGCGGGCGGTCACTGAACTGGAAGAACGGCTGGGTACGCGCCTGCTGACACGCACCACACGCTTTGTTCGCCTGACTGAAACCGGCCGCGTCTACGCCGAAAACTGCCGCCGCATTCTGGCCGATCTGGAAGATGCCGACAGCACCGCCGCCGGCACCCATGCCGCGCCGCGCGGGCAGTTCACCATCACCGCCACCGTGAACTTTGGCGCCATGTACGTGGCGCCAGTCGTGCGTGCCTATCTGTCGCAGCATCCCCAGGTATCCATGCACTGCTGGTTTGTTGACCGCACCGTCAACCTGGTGGAGGAGGGCGTGGACGTGGCGGTCCGCATCGGCCAACTGCCGGATTCTTCACTGCAAGCGATCCAGGTGGGACGTGTGCGCCAGGTGATGTGCGCATCGCCTGACTATCTTGCGCGGCATGGCGTGCCGCGGCGGCCGGAGGATTTGCCGCAGCACACTATCGTCACCGCGACCGGGCTGACGCCAACGCCGGAACTGCGTTTCGCCAACGACCTGAAGATACGCGTCCAACCGCGCATGACCACCACCACCAACGAATCGGCAGCGGCCATGGCGGCGGCCGGCTTCTGCATCACGCGCTTGCCGCTGTACCAGATCGCGCCAGCGGTGCGGCGCGGCGAATTGCAGCTGGTGCTGGAAGAATTCGAGCGCCCTGCCGTTCCCATCCACGTCGTGCACCGCGAAGGGCGGAATGCGTCGAGCAAGATCCGCACCTTCATCGATATGACGGTGGACGCGCTGCGCAAGGACGCCAGCCTGCAATAGTCAGCGCTTGAGTGCCTGCATGTACTGATCGGTCAGCGTTGCGACCTCGTCGAGTTTGGTATCCATCGCAAAGTGGCCGGCGTCCAGGATGGCGATACGTGCCTCCGGCACATCGCGCTTGAACGCGTGCGCGCCCGCTACGGTAAAGGCCAGATCGTGCTTGCCCCATATCACCAGCGTTGGCAGCCGGTGCGCGGCCAGCCATTTTTGCCACTGCGGGTACGCGGCCAGATTGTGCTGATAGTCGTAGATCAGCTCCGATTGAATCGCTGCCTGGCCGGGGCGGTTGAGATAGGTATGCTCGTCCATCCACAGGTCCGGATCGTAAGCCTCAACGTCCGGATCGCTGCCGATGTGGCGGTTCCTCGTGACCGCCAGCGACAAGTGCGCGGCACGCACCTGCTCCTCATGCGCGGCACGGTCGCTCCAGAACGGCTTGCGTGTCGCCCACATGGCGCCGAGGCCCTCCTGGTACACATTCCCGTTCTGGAAAACCATGCCCTGAATGGCATCCGGCCGCTTTGCCGCCATGCGCATGCCGACCGGCGCGCCGTAGTCCTGCATGAACAACACATAGCGCTGCACACCGACGGCATCGGTAAATTTATTCATCACCGCCGACAGATGCTCAAAGGTGTAGACAAACGCCGCTGGCGAAGGCGCATCGCTGTTGCCGAAGCCGGGATAATCCGGTGCGATCAGGTGATAACGGTCGCCCAGCTTGCGCATCAAGCCATCATACATGCGCGACGAGCTGGGGACGCCGTGCAGCAGCACCAACGTCGGCTGGTCCGGCGAACCGGCCTCCCTATAAGCGATGTTGATGCCGTCGATATTCACAGTGCGATAGACGACCGGCGCGGCAAGGGCCGAAGTGCTGGCTGCGATGGCGAGTGCGGCGGTAGCGGCGATGCGTTTAGCGTTCATGGTGATCTCCTTGGTTTGGTTAGCGTCAGTGTCACTGATCGCCAAGGAGATGAGAATTCCGATTTCCGGCAATGCACTTTTCCAGAATCGAGAACGATCTACACGACAAAGTCGAAAGTCCACAGGCCGTGATGGCGGCTTAATGTGACATCCACTTCGGCGGCGAAGATCGGCGGGATGTATTGGCTTGTCGCCGGCGTACCAGGTGCCTGCCACCTCTACGCCAAGGTCTCCTCCGCATGAACGCGCGCAAGCTAGCGCTCAGTGCGGAGGAGGGCTTTTACAGCGCCGCTTAGTTGGTCAGCGGCTTGTAGCGGATACGCTTAGGCTTGGCGCCTTCTTCACCCAGTCGTTTCTTCTTGTCGGCTTCGTACTCTTGATAGTTACCGTCGAAGAAGGTGACCTGCGAGTTGCCTTCGAATGCCAGGATGTGGGTGGCAATGCGGTCCAGGAACCAGCGGTCGTGCGAGATCACCATCACCGAACCGGCAAACTCCAGCAGCGCATCTTCCAGCGCGCGCAGGGTTTCCACGTCCAGATCGTTCGACGGTTCGTCCAGCAGCAGGACGTTGCCGCCTTTGAGCAGGGTCTTGGCCAGGTGCAGGCGGCCGCGCTCACCACCGGACAGGTTGCCGACGATCTTCTGCTGGTCCGCGCCCTTGAAGTTGAAGCGGCCCAGGTAGGCGCGCGACGGCATTTCGAAACGGCCCACGTTCAGGATGTCGGCGCCGCCCGAGACGTCTTCGAACACGGTCTTGGCATCGGCCAGCTTGTCGCGGCTCTGGTCCACCAGCGAGATTTTCGCGGTCTTGCCGATCACCACTTCGCCGCTGTCCGGCGTATCCAGGCCGGCAATCATCTTGAACAGGGTCGACTTACCGGCGCCGTTCGGGCCGATGATGCCGACGATGGCGCCCGGCGGAATCGTGAACGACACATTGTCCAGCAGCAGGCGGTCGCCAAAGCCTTTCGACACGTTCTTGAACTCGATCACTTCATTGCCCAGACGCTCGGCCACAGGGATGAAAATCTCCTGCGTCTCATTGCGCTTCTGGTATTCGTATTCGCTCAGCTCGTTGAAGCGGGCCAGGCGGGCTTTCGACTTGGCCTGGCGCGCCTTCGGATTCTGGCGCGACCATTCCAGTTCTTTTTGCAGCGCCTTCTGGCGTGCCGACTCGGTGGCTTCTTCCTGCTTCAGACGGTCCTGTTTCTGCTCCAGCCACGAGGAGTAATTGCCCTTCCATGGAATGCCATGGCCGCGGTCCAGTTCCAGGATCCACTCGGCAGCGTTGTCGAGGAAGTAGCGATCGTGGGTGATGCCGACCACGGTGCCCGGGAAGCGCACCAGGAATTGTTCCAGCCATTCCACCGATTCCGCATCCAGGTGGTTGGTCGGTTCATCGAGCAGCAGCATGTCCGGCTTGGACAGCAGCAGCTTGCACAGCGCCACGCGGCGCTTTTCACCGCCGGACAGCACGCCGATTTTCTGATCCCACGGCGGCAGGCGCAGCGCGTCGGCGGCCATTTCCAGTTGCAGGTTCAGGTTGCCGCCGTCGGCTGCGGCGATGATCGATTCCAGCCGCTCCTGCTCCTTGGCCAGCGCGTCGAAGTCGGCGTTTTCGTCGGCGTAGGCCGCGTACACGGCTTCCAGCTTGGCTTGCGCTTCAAACGCCTCGCCCAGGCCGGACTCGACTTCCTGGCGCACGGTTTTTTCGGGATCCAGCTGCGGTTCCTGCGGCAGGTAGCCAATGCTCAGGCCCGGCATCGGGCGTGCTTCGCCCTGGATGTCGGTATCGATGCCTGCCATAATTTTCAGCAAGCTCGACTTACCGGAGCCGTTCAGGCCCAGCACGCCGATCTTCGCGCCCGGGAAGAAGGACAGCGAAATATCTTTCAGAATCTGGCGCTTGGGCGGGACGATTTTGCCCACGCGGTTCATGGTATAGACGTAATTTGCCATTGAGAATCTCAGTGAAGGTATAAATGCACGGAAGGACGACAGGATACGATAAATCCCGTCATCTTCCCACTATTTAGCGCGCCGGCTCACCCACAGGCCTTCGGCCACGTACAGGATCAGCGCCGCCCAGATGATCAGGAAGCCGATCATGCGGTCGGCCGTGAACGCTTCATGAAACACCCACACGCCAAGCAGCGCCTGCATGGTCGGCGACAGGTATTGCAGCAGTCCCAGCACCGCCATCGGAATCTTGCGCGCGCCGGCCGCGAACAGCAGCAGCGGGATGGCGGTGATCGGCCCGGCCGCCGCCAGCAGCCAGCGGGTGCTGTCATGCGGCGTGTTGAGGAAGGTGTTCTGGCCATGGAAGCTCAGCCACAGCACATAGATCAGCGCCAGCGGGAACAAAATTATGGTTTCCAGCGACAGGCCTTCCAGCGCCGCCAGCGCCGCAGTCTTGCGCAGCAAGCCATAGCCGCCGAAGGTGATGCCTAAAATTAGGGCAATCCATGGCAGCTGGCCGGCCTGCCAGGTCAGCCAGGCCACGCCGGCCGCCGCCACGCCGATGGCGACCCACTGGCCGCGCCGCAGGTTTTCTTTCAGCACCAGCAGTCCCAGCAGCACGTTCACCAGCGGATTGATGAAATAGCCGAGGCTGGCGTCGATCACGTGGCCATTGTTGACCGACCAGATATAGACGCCCCAGTTAGCCGTCAGCAACAGCGCGCTGGCCATAAAGCTGAGCAGGACGCGTGGCTGTTGCAACACCTTGGGCAGCCATTTCCACTGCTGGCGCACAGTCAGCACGATCACCAGGAACAGCAGCGACCACAGCATGCGGTGCGCCAGGATTTCCTGCGGCGGCACTTCGCCGATGGCATGGAAGTACAAGGGGAACAGACCCCAGCACAGGAAGGCCGATGTTGCTAAAAAAATACCTGAATTCATGGGGAAGCGGGACGCGCGTCGAGCAAGGTCTGCCATTATCCCTTATCGCCGGATTGTTGCGGTGCAAAATACGCTTGACTTAACGTGCTGCTAATCCAAAATTGCTATTTTGGCCAAGAAATAGTTTTTTAACTAGTCTTTACCACGCCGACAAACCAGCCGTCGATAGGGAGCCGGCCGCGCGCAGCGATGCCAAGGATGTCGATGCGCGGCTGGCCGCGCAACACGACTGGGATTTCCCGGCGACTCCGTGGTGGAGCACTATGCGGCATGTGTCGAACGCCTGTTGTCGGGCAATAAACTGCCGACCTATTACTCCCTGATCTTTGCAACCGGCCCGGCTTGCAAAACGGCGACGACCCGTGAGCGTTTGATGGCGATCGCCGCGCTCCACGGCGCGAAAATCATCGATCCTGTGGCGAATTTGTGCCAAGGCAATATCTGCCCTACCGTGTCCGAGACGGGCGAGCCTTACTTCGTGAACCACCTGCGCATGCGGCCGTTCTATGTGCGCGACAAGGCAACGTTTATCGACGGGGCCGTTCTGGTGAAAAGGAGTACCAAGGAGATTTGGTAGAGCGTACACTCGCGGTATTGATCTTCTGGAACGCTGCCGTATGCCAAAATCTCCTTGCCTTTTACCGGGCCTTGACCTATTGTGCAATGCACCAAAACAACAACAGGTGCAATCTTGACCGAGCAACACAAGAAAAGCAGTCTCGCGGCACTCACGCTGGCGGCTGTCGGCATTGTTTATGGCGACATCGGTACCAGCCCTCTCTACACCCTGAAGACCATCTTCGATCCCGAGCATGGCCTCGCGCTGAGCGAGGGCAATCTGCTGGGCATCATTTCCCTGATTTTCTGGGGACTGACCATCATCGTGTCGCTCAAATACGTCAGCCTGGTGCTGCGCGCCGATAACCGCGGCGAGGGCGGCATCATGGCGCTGATGGCGCTAGCGCTGAATTCCGTCACCAAGGCGGCGCCGAAATGGCACTACCCGCTGATGCTGCTGGGCGTGTTCGGCGCCACCATGTTCTACGGCGACAGCGTGATCACCCCGGCCATCTCGGTGCTGGGCGCGATCGAAGGTCTGGAAGTGGCGGCGCCGGGACTGGAGCAGTACATCGTGCCGCTGACCATCATCGTGCTGATCACGCTGTACGCCTTGCAGCGCCAGGGCACGGCCGGTATCGGACGCTTCTTCGGGCCGATCATGGTGGTGTGGTTTGCCGCGCTGGCGGCCATGGGCGTGGTGAACATCGCCGAGGCGCCGCGCGTGCTGGCCGCGCTGAATCCCTTCCACGCGCTGCGTTTCATGTATGAAAACCAGAAAATCGCCTTCGTCGCGCTGGGCGCGGTGGTGCTGGCCCTGACCGGCGCCGAGGCGCTGTACGCGGACATGGGCCACTTCGGCAAGAAGCCGATCCGCGTCGCCTGGTTCCTGATCGTGTTCCCGGCGCTGGCGCTGAATTATCTGGGCCAGGGCGCCCTGCTGCTGCAGAAGCCCGACGCGATTTCCAATCCCTTCTTCCAGCAGCTGGGCGCGTGGAGCGTCTACCCGCTGGTGGTGCTGTCGACGCTGGCGGCGGTGATCGCCTCGCAGGCGACGATTTCGGGCACCTTCTCGATGACCAAGCAAGCCATCGCCCTGGGTCTGCTGCCGCGCATGCGCATCCTGCACACCTCGGTCACCGAGATCGGCCAGATTTATATCCCAGCCGTGAACTGGCTGCAAATGATTGTGGTGCTGCTGGCGGTGGTGGGCTTCGGTTCATCCGACAAGCTGGCCGGCGCTTACGGCATCGCCGTGACGGCCACCATGCTGGCCACCACCTTCCTGACCTTCTTCGTGATCCGCTACCGCTGGCACCTGCCGCTGGCGCTGTGCTTTGGCGCGACCGGCTTCTTCATCGCCATCGACATCTCGCTGTTCTCGGCCAGCACGCTCAAGCTGTTCCACGGCGGCTGGTTCCCGCTGCTGCTGGGCACCGTGCTGTTCACCGTGATGCTGACCTGGAAGCGCGGGCGCGAGCTGGTGTTTGAAAACCTGCAAAAGCATGCGATTCCGCTGGAAGAATTCCTGTCCTCGCTGTTCGTGGCGCCGCCGACCCGCGTGTACGGCACCGCCATCTTCATGCGCGGCGAGAGCGACGGCGTGCCGCACGCGCTGCTGCACAACCTGTCGCACAACAAAGTGCTGCACGAACGCGTGGTGTTCCTGACGGTGCACATCATCGAAGAACCGTATGTGGCGGAGGCCGAGCAAGTCAAGGTGACGGACCTGGGCCACCAGTGCTACCAGCTCAACATCCACTACGGCTTCAAGGATGAACCGGACATTCCGCGCGTGTTGCATCTGTGCGAATGCCTTGGCCTGCCGTTCGAGATGATGGAGACTTCCTTCTTCATCGCCCGCCAGACCGTGATTTCCACGCCGGGTTCCGGCATGGCGACCTGGCGCGAGCACCTGTTCGTGGCGATGTCGCGCAATGCGCGCGGCGCTGCCGACTACTACCAGATTCCGCCCAACCGGGTGATCGAACTTGGCACGCAAGTGGAAATTTGAAGACAAAATAATGTAACCGAATGTAGTGCCGGAGGCGGAAGTGGCGCGGTCTGCTAAACTTCTGCGCCGGGACGACCGAATACGAATATTCCTCAAAGGTAAACAATGAAATCGAAGTTGCAATTTATCGCCGCTGCAGCCTGCGTAGCGGCATTGACCGCCTGCGGCGGCGGCGCCAAGACGCCAAAGGCCGTGGTAGTGCCGCAACCGGAGTACAAACTCACCACCACCGCGGTAGGTTCCGGCCCGACGGCGGAAGCCGGCGATACCGTGACCTTCCACTTCGTGGGCTATGTGTATGACGCGACCAAGGGCGACCTGAAGGGCGACAAGGTGGAAAGCACCGTCGACACCGGCGTGGCCTATACCGGCACGGTGGGCGTGGGCGCGCTGCCTGTGGGCGTGCCGGCCGCCGGCTGGGATCAGGCGCTGCTGGGCATGCAGGCGGGCGGCAAGCGCACCGCGGTGCTGCCGGCCAACCTGGCTTACGGCGCCAACGCGCGCGACAAACTCACGGTCAACGGCATTACCTATGCCGCCATCACTGCCAATATGCCGATGGTGTACGACTTCACCATGGTGAACGTGTCCAAGGCGGTGATCATTCCGAACGTACCGGCGCCGACCGAGCTGAAGACCATCGACCTCAATCTGGGCACCGGCACCGCTGTCGTCAGCGGCAAGACCGTGACCGTGCGCTACGCCGGCTACCTGTATGACGGCACCCGCGCCAACTTCAAGGGCGCCAAGTTCGACGACAACCTGGGCACCTCGGACACGCCGCTGAGCGTGAACGTCGGCGGCAGCGGCACCATCACCGGCTTCAACACCGGCATCATCGGCATGCAGGTTGGCGGTACCCGCACCGTCATCATCCCGCCGAGCCTGGGCTATGCCGACAAGGCGCAGGCTGCCGGCAAGTATGGTATTGGCATTCCGGCCAATTCGACGCTGGTATTCGACATCACGCTGGTCTCGATCCAGTAATCGCCGCGTGCTTGAGAAAAGGGTAGCCTCGGCTACCCTTTTTTTATGTCCGCAGAACCTGCACCGGGGCGATGCGCATGGCGGACCAGGTGTGGCGCGCCGTGGCTGCCGCCGTCACCAGCAGGGCCAACGCCAGCGCCGCCGGCGGCGCCCATGCGCCGAGCGGCGTGCGCTCGGCGAACGGCGCCATGTAGCGTGCTATCGCCAGCCATGCGGGCGGCAGCGCGATCAGGGCCGCCGACGCCGTCAGCAGCAGGAACTCGCGCCCGACCAGCGCCGCAATCGCCGTGCGGCCGGCGCCATGCAGCTTGCGCAGCACGATCTCGCGCGCTCGCCGCTGCACGCTGTGCGCCGCCAGCACGTAAATGCCAAACGCCGCCAGCACCAGCACCACCGCCGTGGCGCAGGCCAGCAGCCGTGCCAGCCGCACGTCGTCGGCATAGGCGAGGGCGTAGTAGCTGGCGGCCTGCCGTATCGTTGGCGGCTGGGCCGGGAAGTAGCGCAGCCAGGTGGCGGCAATGGCCGGCTCCACATCCGCACGCGCGCCGTTCAGGCGCACCGTGAACAGGCCGCTGTTGCGCGATAGCTGGTACATCAACGGCCGCACCGGATCGCGCAGCGTTTCCCAGCGCAGATCGGGCACCACGCCCACCACGCGCCACTGGCTGCCGTTGACGCGCTGACCCACCGCCTCGCGCACCGAGGCGAAGCCCAGCGCCGTGACGGCGGCAGGATTGAGCACCACGCTTTGCTCGTCGTCCGCCGCATGCACATCGCGCGCATCGAAAGCGCGACCGGCCAATGGCGTTACGCCGTACACCTGGAAGAAGTCCTTGCCCACCAGCTGCATGGGCATTGCCACGCTGCTGCCGTCCACGCGCTTGACGGTGCTGCTGGCGCGGGTGCCGGTGTGATCGTCGCGGCCCGGCACGTTGTGGCTGTCGGCCACGCCGGCCACGCCGGGGATGCGCCCCAGCGCATCGCGCAAAGTGTCGGCGGGAGGCTTGTCGAGTGCGATCGGCGCATCGATCACCAGCAGCGGCGACGGATCGAAGCCGGGCGAGACGTCGGCAGCAAAGCGGGTCTGCCACAGTATCGCCAGCGCCACGCTGCCCATGCCGATGGCGGCGCTGAACTGCAAGGCCGTCAGCGCGCGCCGCAGCCAGGCGGCGCTGGGCGTTTCGCCACTGCGTTGCGCCAGCGTGGCGCGCATGTCGACGCCGCGCGCTAGCCAGCCGGGATACAGTCCCGCCAGCGCACCCACCAGCGCACCGAAGACCAGGCAGGCCGCCACCGACAGCGGCGTGAACACGCCGTCCAGCTGTCGTTGCAGCAGCTCGGAAGCGAGCGGCAGCAGCAGCCACGCCAACAGCACGCCCAGCGTTGCAGCGGCGACCGACAGCAGCAATGCCTCGGTCATGAACTGCGTCAGCAGCTGTTGCGTCGTTGCGCCCATCACGCGCCGCACCGCGATCTCGCGCTGGCGGCGCATTGCACGCATGGTGGCAAGGTTGACGTAGTTGACCACCGCCAGCAGCAGGATCAGCAAACCGGCGGCACCGAGCGCCAGCACCATGCGCATGTCGCCGCGCGGTCCGGAGCCCAAGGTGTTGGCGACGCTGCGGTCGAAATAGGCGTCGGTCAGCGGTCCGAGCGCCACGTCGACCATTTTGCGGCCGCCCAGCGCCGCCTTCATTTCCGGCGAGGCCATGCTGGCCCAAGGTGCTGTGTCGATGGCATGTTGCAGCGCCGCTTGCAGCACTTGCGCGCTGGCGCTGGTCTTCACATAGATTCGGCCACTGATGCCCATCCAGTTGTCCAGTACCTCCTTGCGATTCTGCTCGCTCCACAGCGCGCTGCCGATGCCCACCAATACACCGAACTGCATGGTGCTGTTTGAAGGCCGGTCCGGCAACAGCGCCCGTACCTGCAGCGCTTTTCCGTTGATGACGGCAGTGAGTCCCAGCGCATCGGCCTTGCCGAACAGCTGCAGCGCCGCCTGCCGCGTCAGCGCCATGCCATCCGGTTTGGTGAGTGCCTGTTGCAGATCGCCTTGCACCGCATGCAGGCTGGCGATATGTTCGAAGGCTGGGTCCACGGCGGTGATATCGATTATGCGCGGCACGCCGTCCTGATTCACCACCGCCTGGCTTGGCCACCACGCGCTGGCTTGCAGCGGCACGCCGCTCTGCATGGCGACGCCGCGCAAGGCGAATGGCGTGTACTCCATCCATTGCGGCTGAGGGATAAAGTTGAGGCGATGCTTGATGACATACACCTGCTCACGCTGCGGCACATCGCTGTCGTAGCTGAACGAGTACTGTACAAACGCCAGCAGTACAAAGCAGACGGCAAAGCCGGCCGCAAGTCCCAGCAGTTCAACGGCGGTATTGAGCGGGTGGCGCAGCAGCAGCCGCCAGCCCATGCGGAAGTCGCGCAACATCATGCAGCCTGCAGCGCGTCGACCATCACGCGGCCATCCAGCAGGTTGAGGGTGCGCGAAGCCTGTGCGGCATGGTCCGGCGAGTGGGTCACCATCACCACCGTCGTGCCTTCGGCGTTGATGTCGCGCAGCAGGCGCATGACTTCATCGCCGTGCGCGCTGTCGAGGTTACCGGTTGGCTCGTCGGCCAGCAGCACGGCGGGGCCGGACACCAGCGCGCGCGCGATCGCCACGCGCTGTTGCTGGCCGCCGGACAGTTGCGATGGACGATGGCCGGCGCGGTGGCCCACGCCGAGCTTATTCAGCATGGCCGTCACGCGCTCGCGCCGTTCGCGCGCGGGCGTGCCGTTGTACTCCAGCGCCAGTTCCACGTTTTCGAACACGGTCAGTTCTTCGATCAGGTTAAAGCTCTGGAAGATGAAGCCGATGCGGCCGCGCCGCAGCTTGTTCAGTTGCGCCTCGCTCCAGCCGGCCACGTTCTGACCTTCGAACCAGTACTCGCCGCGCGTTGGTACATCCAGCAGGCCCAGGATGCCGAGCATGGTCGATTTGCCGCAGCCGGAAGGGCCGGTGATGGCGACATATTCGCCCGCTTCGATATGCAGATCGATGCGGTCCAGCGCCGTGGTCTGGATTTCTCCCGCTTGATGAATTTTGCTGACGCCAACGAGTTTGAGCATATGTGTCTACCTTGTGTGTTGTAGTGAGAGGTTACTGCGAAATTTGCAGCCGTAGGGCATTTCCAAACGCGGCATAGCTGGACAGGATGACTTTCTCGCCCGCGTTCAGGCCGGCCAGCACTTCGATCTGGCTGTTGTTGCGGCGGCCGATGCGCACGGTGCGGCGCTCGGCGTTGCGGCCCGCCGCATCCAGCACATAGACCCAGGCGCCGCCGCTGTCGTTGATGAAGGCGCCGTTGGGCAGCAGCAGGGCGCTGGACGGTTCGCCCAGGGTAATGCGCGCATCCAGGCTCTGGCCGGGATTCAGCACCGGCGGCTGCCCTTGCGTGAATACCAGTTCGACGGTGAAGCGGCCATCCTTGATCTGCGGGTAGATGGTGCCGATGTCGGCGGCGTAGCTGCGCCCATCCTGCAGCACGCTGGCGTGACGGCCGACGGCCATGCGGTTCAGGTAGTACTCGTCCACATTGGCGGAGAGCTTGAAGCGCGCCGGGTCGTCGATGCGGCCGATGTTTTTGCCGGTGGCGATGGATTCGCCCACTTGCAGGCGGAAGTTGGTCAGCCGTCCTGCCACCGGCGCGCGCACGGCCAGCGCCTCGACGGTGGCGGAGACCAGTTTGAGGCCGGAGTTCAAGCCGTGTACCGCGCTTTCCAGCTGCTGGTCGGCCTGGGCGCGCACGCGCGATTCGGCTGCCGCTGCCTGCTGCTCCTGTTTTAGTGCGCGCTGCTGCTGCGCCAGCCGGTCGGCCGATTCTTCCAGCGCCACGGCGGAGATGAAGCCCTGTGCCGCCAGCCTGATATTGCGCGCATGCTGTTTGCTGGCCTGGTCCAATGCAAATTGCAGATCGTCCAACCGCCGCCGGTGTTCGCTGGCGCTGGCTTCCTGCGCCACGCGCAGGTTGGACAGGTTGAAGATGCTGACCGCGCGTTCCGACTGGCGCGCCAGCAGTTCCAGATTACGCTGCGGGTTGGAGATGCGGAACAGCAGCTGACCTTTTTTCACCGGCGCGCCATCGCTGGCGAAGACCTCTTCCACCCGGCCCGATTCCACCGCGTCGAGGATGACGGAGCTGAGTGGCTCGGCGCTGGCGCGCACGATCACCTCGTCGACAAACACGCCGCGTGCGGCCTGGCCGACGCGCAGGTCGGCGCCATCGATTTGCAGGCCGCGCGGCATCCATGACCATAGTGCGTAAGCGCCGCCTGCCAGCGCAAGCAGCGCGGCGCAGAGGATGGCTGCGCGCTTGCCGCGGCGGCGCGGCACCACCGCGTCCATGGCGGCGCCGGTGTGCGGCGTGACGGGCTCAAAAATTTTTTTCGTGTGCATATCGGACTTACTGCAAACGCTGTGCCATGGCGAAAATGCGGTTTTTGGCTGGCGAGTGTTCATTTCCGGACACTCGCCGCTGTCCACTAGCGAACAGCGGCCGGAAGCGGGCGTTTACAGTGTCCGGACGGCTGCTAGAATGGCCGCATGTCCTCCTATATCCTGATACTCGACGACGACGCCGACGTCGCCACGGCCGCGCAATTGCTGCTGCGCCGCCGCTATGGCCAGGTGGCCACGCTGTGCGATCCGGCCGGCTTGCCCGCGCTGCTGGCGCGCGGCCTGCCGGACGTGGTGCTGCTGGATCTGAATTTCACGCCGGGCCGCATCAATGGTGCGGAAGGCCTGGCATTGCTCGATGTGCTGCGCGCGCAGGCGAAGCCGCCGGCGGTGATTGCGATGACGGCGTATGCCGATGTGCCGCTGGCGGTGGAGGCGCTCAAGCGTGGAGCTGGGGATTTCATCACCAAGCCGTGGGACAACGCGCGCCTGATTGCGGCGGTGGATCAGGCCTTGGCGCGGCGCGAGGCGGTGCGCGGCGGTGCGACCGGTTCGCCGGAGTTGATGGGCGAGTCGCGCGCCATGCGGGAGTTGAGGGCCTTGATCGCCAGCGTGGCGCCGACCGAGGCCAATGTGATGGTGCTGGGTGAGAATGGTGTCGGCAAGGAGCTGGTGGCGCGGGCGATTCATGCCGCCTCGCGCCGGGCCGCCGGCACGCTGCTGGCGGTGGACATGGGCGCTTTGCCCGAGTCGACCTTTGAGAGCGAGTTGTTCGGCCATCGCAAAGGCTCGTTCACCGACGCCAGGGCTGACAGGGCGGGACGCTTCCAGGCGGCGCGCGGCGGCTCGCTGTTTTTGGACGAAATCGGCAATATGCCACTGGCGGCGCAGGCCAAGTTGCTGACGGCGCTGGAGCGGCGCGAGGTGACGCCGATCGGCGCTGACAAGCCGGAGGCAATCGATGTGCGCATCATCAGCGCCACCAATCTGGAGGAGGCGCGCTTGTTCGATCCGTCGGTATTCCGGGCGGACTTGCTGTTTCGCCTGAATACCATCGTGATCCGCGTGCCGCCTCTGCGCGAGCGGCGCGAGGATGTGCCGCTGCTGCTGCAGCATTATCTGAGGATGTATGAGACACAGTACGAACGGCCGGCCCGCAATGTGAGCGCGACGGCATGGGATGCGCTGCTGCGGCATGACTGGCCCGGCAATGTGCGCGCCTTGCGCCATGCCTGCGAGCGTGCGGCCATCCTCGGGCAGGGCGCCGAATACGCGATCAGCGATTTCGGCCTCGCAACGGCACTCGCCCCGCCTGCGGCCAGTGCTGCGGACAACAATCCGGCGCACGCCGCTGCGGCTGCCAGCGCGACAGCTGGCCCGGCGGCCGCGCCACCCGGCGGCCAGGGCGCCGCAGCGGCGTCGTCTGCCCACGGCGCCTCGGGAGCGGGGAGCGACCTGACGCTGGATGCGATCGAGCGGGCGGCGATTGCGGCCACGCTGGCGCAATTCAACGGCAACATCAGCCACGCGGCCAAAACGCTGGGCATCAGCCGCGCCGCGCTGTATCGCAAGCTGGGCAAACATGGCATCTGAGCGGGCGCTCAAGCTGGGCGTGGCGGCCGGCGTGGCCGGTCTGATAGCGCTCTTCGTGGCGGCCGATTTACTATCGGTCGCGCCGGAACCGCGTCGCATAGTGCTGTGCGGCCTGCTCGCCCTTGCGCCTGCAAGCCTGCTCTGGCAATGCCTGCGTCGCCTCGCCCCGCGCACGCCGCGCATGGAAACCGCCGGCACCTCGCTCGTCTCCGCCCGCGCTGACGCCTCCTCCAGTGGCGATGGCCCCGCGCCGGAGGACGACTTGCTTTCACTGGAAGCCCGACTTGAACATGCGCCGATCGCGCTGTTCCGCATCGACCACGCCGCCGGCGATGGCACGGTCACGCCGCTGAACGCCAGCGCACGCCGGCTGCTGGCGCCAGGCCGCGCCATTGCGCCACAAGCGCTGTATCAGTTGCTGGCTGCCCAGCCCAGCGGCCAGCGCCGCGTGGTCAGCTTCGACACCGAACGCGGCGCCGAACGCGCACTGGTCGCCATCTCCGCCCTGACATTGCAAGGTACTGCCTATCGTCTGGCCGCATTGATGCCGGTAGAAAGCGAACTGGAAGCAGAAGCTCTCAACGCCTGGCGTGAACTGGTGCAGGTGCTCACGCACGAAATCATGAACTCCCTGACGCCGGTGGCCTCGCTCTCGCGCACCGCATGCAGCTTGCTGGACGAAGCAAAGGATGATCTGCCCAACGACATCCGCGCGGACCTGGACACCGCGCTGGACGCCATCGCGCGCCGGGCCGCCAGCCTGGTGGACTTCGTCGGCAGCTACCGTAGCCTGTCCACTGTGCCGCAGGCGCAGCCCCAGCGCGTGCTGCTGGAAGAATTATTCGAGCGCCTGCAAGCGCTGCTTGAACCGCAGTGGCAGGGCAGGCTGACCTTCTCGGTCGCACCGGCTTCACTGGAAGTGATGGTCGATCCCGGCCAGCTGGAACAGGCCCTGATCAATCTCTTGAAGAATGCCTCAGAAGCGGCAACGCAAGCGCAGGTCAGCGCGCGCCTGAGCAGGGGCGGCCGTCTGCGCATCGAAGTATCGGACAACGGCCCGGGCGTGCCGGAAGCTCTGATCGCCCACATCTTCACGCCATTCTTCTCCACCAAAAAGCAGGGCAGGGGGATAGGACTGGCGATGGTGCGCCATCTGGTGCACGCCAACGGCGGCACCGTGCGTTATGCGCGCGCAGTCGGCGCCGGCGCGCGGTTTATCCTGACGTTTTAGCGCGCACCATATCGACGTGCATGATGCCGTCTTCGTCATACGGTTCGGTCACCGTCTTGAATCCGAAGCTGCCGTAGAATTTTTCCAGATGCGCTTGCGCACCGATGCGGATATCCCAACCGGGATGCAGTTTTTCAGCCAAAGGAATGGCCTTGGCCAGCAGCTCGCGGCCAACGCCTGTGCCGCGACCGGCCTGCGTGGTGAGCACGCGGCCGAGAGACATTTCATCGAATTTCACACCCGGCGGCACTACGCGCAGGTAAGCCACCAGCGTGCGCTGGCCGTCGATCTCGCGCCAGCCCATCAGGTGGTGGCAGACCGGATCCACGCCGTCGACATCGGGATACAGACAGGTTTGTTCGAGGATGAAAACAGCTTGGCGCTGACGCAGTACTTCGTACCAGTCAGCGCGCGGGATATCGTCAAAAGCCAGCCAGTGCCACTCGATCATTGCTTCTCTCGTTGGTGATCAAAGCAATGATTGTAGCGGAAGTCTGCATTAAACGATGGTCAGGGTCACGTCGATGTTGCCGCGGGTGGCGTTCGAGTATGGGCAGACGATGTGCGCTGCGGCCACCAGTTTTTCGGCAGTGGCGCGGTCCAGGCCTGGCAGCGAAATTTTGTGCTCAACTTGAATCGCGAAGCCGGTAGGCACAGGGCCGATGCCGACCGAGGTTTCTACCGAGACGTCCGCCGGCACGGCGATCTTGTCACGGCCGCCGACGAATTTCATCGCGCCGATGAAGCAGGCCGCGTAGCCTGAGGCGAACAGCTGCTCCGGATTGGTGCCTTCGCCGCCCGCGCCGCCCAGTTCTTTCGGCGTGCTCAGTTTGACGCTCAGTTTACCGTCCGACGAAGCGGATTGGCCTTCACGGCCGCCGGTGGTTTTAGCGTGTGCGGTGTACAGTACTTTTTCGATCGACATGATGTTTCCTTTCAGTGAGTGAGTTCAGCTAAGTTTAGTTGACTATTCAATCGCGCGCTATCTAAATTTTGGGATAAACAGCTTGCTAATTTACTACAGTCTGCGCCGTTTGCAGCGCCCATGTACGCACTATACATAGTGTGCTATTTAATAGCAAGCGATTTTGGAAAAGATTTTAAATCCGACTGGCGAGTCTTGCGCCGGTAAGTCTGCACGAAAGACCATAGCGTAGCGATCTCGAAAAAGCCGAGAACTGCATGCAGCTCTCGGCAAAGAAGCTGTGCGATACGTTGTACGGACCACCAAAACGTTGTAAAAAATTAACATAATTAAAGTATTTACATAGATTTTAGGAATGTATATTTCCATAGTGGAAATTGATAAATTCTCACCAATTGTTGCAATAGATTATTAAAAATATTTCTTACCAATCATTGAAAATGCTGCTAGTTTAAGTGTTTTGAAATTGACATCGCCTGTGATAGGGCGATTTTTCACCCTTATTAGCAGACTTTGATGATTCCATTCTCTCTCGCCCGCATAGCTATTCGACAAGTCTCTCAAATACTGGGCGGGCTCTGCTCAATAGCTGTTTGCCTGCTGCTCGTCACGTCATTTGCACAAGCGCAGACGGGTTCGGTGATCTACACCAATATTGTGATGAATCCAGCCAGCGGCACGGTGCCTGCGGGCGGTAAGATCGATGTGACGATATCTGGTCTTGCCAAGATGAATACCAGCCGGGACGCGGTCTACACCGTGGCCCTGTGGGTGGATGGTGTAAAGACATCTGCATCGCGGACTTGTCCCGTGACTTTCCAGTCCAATGGTGAAACCCCGGTGAATAACGCTTGCAGTTTTGGCTTGACTGCAAGTCTGGGGGCCGGTGCGCATCAACTACAGCTTGACAGCACCTCATGGGAAGGGGGCGGAGACGTATCAACGCAATATCCGATTACGATTAACTCTGAAGTCCCGACAGATAACGCCTCCTTTCTCAACGGGGGGGGCGGCGGCGTCCCTGCGACGGTCACAGCCGGTCAGACCTATCCCGTCACTATCCGTGTGCAAAATAGCGGCACCACCACTTGGGTGGCAGGCGGAGCCAATCCTTACCGTTTGGGTTCCCAAAATCCGCAAGACAATACCAATTGGGGGACGGGTAGGGTCAATCTCAGTGCTGATGTTGCGCCAGGTGCAACTGCTACTTTTTCTTTTAATGTAACAGCACCGAGAACACCCGGAAAATATCATTTGCAGTGGCAGATGGTGCAGGAGTTCGTAAAGTGGTTCGGTCCTCTGTCTACTGATTTTGAGGTAAACGTTGTTACTGGTCCGCCGGTAGTGAGTATTGGCGCACCAGCGCAGAGCACCCGCATTGAAACCGGTACGACTAGCGCAAATGTTACTTTTAGCGGTACCGCAACTGCTGCACCGGGCACCTCTATCCGCAATGTAGAGTGGTATCTTGTTGTTCCTGGCACAGGGTCGACCCTGATTGGGACAACGCAGAGCTTTACCAAATCAATCCCTATCGGTTTTCAAACTGTCGAGTTTGTCGCTTATGACCTCCAGGGAAATTCAAGTTCTGTCACTTCCGATTTTGTCGTCGCGCCGCCTAAGCCGACAGCGAGTTGGACCTTACCAGCGACGGGAAGCACGTTTACTTATCCATACGGGACGGGCGCAAGTGTGCGCGTAGTTGGTAGCGGAACGGCCAACGGAGAAGGAAAGCTGACTGCTTTGGAAATCGTCGAGGGTTCGCGCGTTTGGTATTCGCTCCCAATTCCCACGCCGGGAAAAAGCTTCTCGATTGACAAAGAGGTGGTCTTCACCGGACCTGGTCCAGTTGATGTTCATAACCTTCGGATACGAGCCACAGACAATGCGCAAGGGGTGGGGTTTGCCGATGCCACCATTACGGTCTCAAAAGTGCCACCGACCGTCAATATGAGTGCACCACTCGACGGCAGTACTGCTGTGATCTCCTCAGGCACAACCGTTGCGGTACCCGTCACGGGAACAGCTACGGCGAATTTTGCTGGATCCACGGTGAATAAGATCGAAGTACTCGTCAATGGCGCGTCAACAGGTACGCCCTCGAGCGCGGGGAGCATCAACACCACTGTCCCGCTCAGAATTGGCGCCAACAAAGTGCAGCTGCGCGCGACCGACACCTCCGGCGCTTCCGCCCTAAGCGCTATCGCTAACGTCACGGTGACAGCTGCAGCACCTAGCGCTGTGTTGACGGCACCGGTAAGTGGCGATGTTTTTCCGACCTCGGGGCTGACCGGGGCTGTCACCTTCAAGGGAACTGCGACGGCATTTGGTGGTGCGACGATTAAAACGCTGGAGGTATGGGAAGGGACCACCAAACTTGCCTCGGCCACTGCAAGCCCGATGACGGCGACGGTGAACCTGGATCCTGGCGTCCATCGGGTTTACTTTAAAGTCACCGACAGTAATTCGCAGTCCACGTCGACGACGCCGATTTCCTTTACCGTGGGCGGGGGAGACAATGCGCAGTACGACTCGCAAGTCGTGCCCGCTATATTGCGTACGGGGCAGCCTGCGACGGCCACGGTCACTATGGTCAACAACGGGCTGGCAACCTGGCCGGCAGGCGGCCTGTACCGCCTTGGCACGCTGAATCCGCGCGACAGCCGCATTTGGAACAATCAGGCGCGCGTATATTTGACGAAGGATATCGCTCCTGGCCAACAAGCCGTATTTACTATTCCTTTTACGGCGCCTTTCAAGCCGGGAACCTATAACTTCCAATGGGGTATGGTTAAAGAAGGCGTGGCTTGGTTTGGCCAGCAAACCCCTAACGTGGTCATCACTGTGACCGACGGCCCAGCCCCAACATCAACGCTGACGATCACGCCGACCAATGCGCGTGTAAGCGGGGCAGCTGCAGCGACCTTAACTGTCACCGGCGTCGGGTCGGAACCCGGTAAGTTGGTGACGAATATGCAGCTGTTTAAGGACAGCGGTACGGGCTATGCTGCGACACCGGTTCTGACCAAGACCGGCTCTGCAGCTAGCTTGACGTTAAGCTCGACTACCACAGCTGTTGCCGGCAGCTACTGGTACAAATTGCGTGTCACTGACAGCACCGGTGTTGCAACGGAGTCTGCGCCAGTGTTCGTCAGTGTGACCAACAGCACCCTGCTGGGAGAGGTTACCGGAGTACGCATTGGTGATGATGGCAAGCCTGCATTGGTGGGCTGGGTTTGCCAGAGCGGATTGGCAGCGGGGTTGAATTATGAGGTTTATTTGGACGGGCCGACAGCGGCCCTTGGCGGCACGCTGCTGGCGTCCGGTGTGGCTAACGTTGCAACGGATCCTAACAGCACAAAAATTCAAACCACGTGCGCAACGACTGGCGCCAGCCACCATTTCAATGTGGACCTCAGTCCTTATACCGCGGTCTATAGCGGCCGTTCATTCTATGTCTATGCCTATGTAGCCGGTGGAACGAACAACATCGTGCTGCCTTGTGCCGACAATAACTGCACCATACCGGGCACGACGCGTATCAGCCTGACCACGCCTGCCAACAACGATAAGTATACAGCGCCAGGTACGGTATTTATGCGTGCCCAGATCAGCGGCACGACCGGACCGTACGACGAGGTTTCGTTTAGCTTTGACGGCGGCGCGTGGACGGCAGGCACTTCCGATACAGCCCCGAATAGCTACTACCTGAGTAAGGCCAGTGTCGCCACTCGCGCTGCGCAATACTCGGTACAGGCACGCGTCCGGCAAGGCAATAGTATCGTGTATTCGATGCCCAACATGGTGACGGTCGGCACAGCTGCGGCTGTCCGATTGGAGCGAACCAGCCCGGTTGACGGTACCATCTTTAGTGGCGGGACTGCTGTGCCACTGAGTGTGACCGCAGTAGGCAGCCCCACACTGGTCAAGAGCGTGCAGTTCTATGCCAACGACAAGCAGATCGCCACAGCTACGTTAAGTGGTGCAGTTTGGTCGACGACCTGGTTGCCTCCGGCGTCAGGTGCGTATGGCGTGCTTGCGAAGGGTTTTGACGCCAACGGCGTGTTGCTGGCGCAATCGACGCGTGCCAACATTCAGTACGGCGCTAGCGGTGCGGGTTCTGATACGCCGGTTCCGATTGCTATCGACCTGCCGAGTTTTAGCGCGCAGGAGGCAGGTGCATTGCCGGGTACGCTGGGTGTGAGCAACAACGGTGAGGCCAATTACAGCATGCCATTAGTCGTTCCGCCAGGGACCGCAGGCTTGCAGCCTGAGTTGGCGCTTAATTACAGCAGCTCTGGATCAAACGGACTGTTAGGTTTGGGCTGGGGGCTGGGTGGCATGTCGAGCATCCATCGCTGCGGCAAGACCATTGCGCAAGACGGTGTAAATGCACGCGTCAATTTCAGTATCGAGGACCGGCTTTGCCTGGATGGACAGCGGCTCCGCGTGGTCAGCGCAAATCCTAAGCCGACCGATGCCGAATATTGGGCCGATACCGCCGAATTCCGTACCGAGATTGAAAGCTTCACCCGCATCAAGGTGCAATTGAATAATGGCGTACGCAGCTACAAGGTCTATAAGAAAAATGGCCAGATCCTCACTTATGGCAGTACGGATAACAGTGTCATCAAAGCCTACTTGGGCACCCCCGCCAGCGGCACAACTGCGTCACCGCCTGTCGCCAAAAGCGGCCCGTTGGCATGGGCACTTGATCAGATCCTGGATCGCAAAAACAACTTCGTACGCTTCAGTTATACGCAAGACCCGGTAACTGGTGAACATAAACCGGATACGATCAAGTACGGCGGCAATAGACTCGGCGCACACGCCAAAGTCGTATTTACCTATGAAAATCGCGATGACGCGTGGACCCGCTATGTTGATGAAGTAAGAAACGATCTGCGAAGCCGGATTAAAAGCATCGCTACCTATGTCGTTTCGGATGCTGCGGCGGAGACCGCAGAGGTCGATACGGCGAGTGTGTTGGTACGCCATTACGACTTCAGCTACAAGAAAAGCCGAACCAGCGGCCGCAGTCTGCTCAGTGAAGTGAAAGGGTGCGCACGTGCCCCGGCGACTGCCAATGAGAGTTGCTACACCACCCAATTTGGCTGGGGTGAGCCGGCAGAAGGCAAGAGCGCTGGATTTGTGAAGCTGGGTACCAATGACGGCAATTGGCCTGGCGCTCCCGACATGACGACAGTTGGCGGCGGACTCCGTGGTGCGGTTCATCTGGATTACTTCAGCTTTGCCGATTTTGAGAACCATGGCTACACCGACGTGCTGGAGAAGCGTGTGGCTTCTCCCGTGCCGCCAGACTACGGCACGATGAACGGCCGCTGGCGAGAAGCGACTAATCCGTTGCCGCCGGGCACGCTGCGGAACAACTATCGCTATTTCCATAACACCGGAACCGGGTTTGTCACCTATAGCTATCGCCTGAATCATGGCGACAACTTTGCCGTGCTTGAAACTGGGGACTTTAACGGTGATGGAGCGCCGGACTTGCTGGTTTCGACTGAACTGCACGGGACGCAGATTTGTCTATCGCCGCTGGCAACACCGAGTGGCCTAGGCACGAACACCAATGTACCGATCGAATTCAATTGCAACTCCGGCCTGGCGGCTATTGGTAGTAACAGTGCGACCGGAATGCCACGTGTCGTTGATATTATTGGTGATGGCATGTCGTCACTGTACAGCGCCGTTCGTATCAAGAGTACGTCGAGCGATGGAGGGGACGTGCTGGTGGCGGATCAGTGCATTCAAACTTCGTGTGTTGAGGATCCAGAGGCGCCGGCAGACGTGCTGGGCTACCAAAAGCCACAACAATGGATGCCAAATCCGCCGATATTCAGCTACGTCAGCTTCACGCAGATGGTGGATTTTGCCGGTACCGGCAAGGGTGCGGACGTGCGCTGGACGAATCCCAAATACTGGGCTAAGACCAGTAACCAGGATCCTACAGAACCGGTGGGAACCTGGGAAAACCTGGTGCCTCAAGTGGTTGTCACTGCTTTCTCGAAGGTTGGCAGCGACCGGACCAAGGATACGATTTCTCCTTATAGCTATCCTAAAATGACACCGGCTTGCAATGGCACGTCGTGCGCCCCGTATGCGTTCGAGCAGCCGCATCCCTCGGCAAGCCTGGCGGCCGATTTTAACGGCTCTGGCTATTCAAGCCTGGTGTTCGGGTTCCTGAAAACCGGCCGCAATAGCGATGGCGGATTACGGTACGACGATGCTCAGACCACACTATGCTTGTCGACCGGGCGCGCATTGGATTGCCATGTTCGTCTGAAATACAGCGGAACGGACTATGCTGCTGTGCGCGCCGTGGGGAATTTTGTCGGTGACGGGCAGCCGTCCATCCTGACCGAGACCATAGACTATAGCTCCGGCTCGCCTTCCCCGAGCGGAAATATTCAGATGTGCAAAATCACCGGCGACGATACCACCAACGGTGGCGGTAAGAGCGATGGAAACATGACGTGCGTGCCATGGGGCGGGCTCAAGTTGCCACTGATTTCCTCGGCGGTATTGCGGGATCAGGTATTCTTCGTCGACCTGTTGGGTACTGGCCGTACGCAAGCGGTGTACTACCACGCGGGCGCATTTGACGGCAATATCTGGAAGCCAGATGGCCGCTGGGAAGTGTGGGTGCCTGTCGATGTCGCCAAAGACAAGGAAGCACTTGACAGGCTGGTGTCCGTCACCAACGGCTATCAGAGTGTGAGCACAGTCGAATACGCTGATGGCCTAACCAGCGGTATCGTCACGCATTCCGATACCAATTCGTTGCAATACCCTCAGCATGCAGCCAACGGTGTTGGCAAACTGGTGAGCCGTCTGGTGCTTGATAACGGCGGCGGACGTGCACGGTCGACGAGCTATTCCTATAAAGATCCAGCCATGGATGTCGCGGGCCGTGGATGGTTGGGCTTCGCGCAGACCATCAGTTTTGACGAACAAACGCACATCACGACGGTGAGCAATTATCGCCAATACTGGCCGTACACTGGAATGCTGACGAGCCGTGTTGTCAGCCATCCGCATCCAGTTAATGGCAGCGTTGTTCAATTGTCGAACGAGACCTATACGCCCGATATTGTTGACAATTTCCCGTACATCAAACAATCGGTTGTCATTAAAAACGATCTGACTGGCGACCCGATCTCCACCACTACTGTCGACAGTGCATATCTGGATCACTGGGGCAATCTGACTCAGCAAACCACCACGACCACCGGTGGCGGCCTGAGCTTTAAAAAAGTCGTCGATACCGCGTTCTACAACAATGCGGATACCTGGATTGCCGGATTGCCGCAAACGGTTAAGACCACACAAAGCGACGCCGCCGGTGCGCTTGATCGTAACGTCTCCTATGACTACGATTACACGACTGGCCTGTTGTCCCAACAGACGATTGAGCCAAAAAATACGGCTCTTGAACTGAAAACGACCTATGGTCGTGGCCTGAATTCGTTTGGCTTGGTCGATACCGTGACCCAAAGCTGGACGGATCCGGTAAGCAAGGCAACTAAGACACGTACGGCAAGCAAAACCGGCTACGACGGCCGCGGCCGCTTTGCCAAGACCACGACCAACGCACTCAACCAAACCGATACCCGCACGTTCGATGGCGGCACCGGCGCGGCATTGAGCTTGAAGGACAAGAACAATCAGCAGATTTCCTGGACCTACGATGGGTTCGGCAGGATGCTGGCTGAAAAACATCAACCGAGCGGAAGCGAGATCAGGTACACGTACCGATACTGCATCGCCGACAGCGCTTGTAGGGATGCGAACGGCGCCGTTGCGGTGAAGATTAAAGAGTACTTCAATAACGCGGCCAGAACCAAAGCACCGGAGATTGATTACGTCGATACGGTGGGTCGTGTGTTGCGTTCCCAGACCTGGGGGTTTGATGGCTCCGTCGTGATCGTCAACCAGTCCTACAACGCGCTGGGATTGGTTGAAGAGATCGATCAGCCCCACTTCCTCACTGCGACGGAAGTGTCTTTGTTGCAGACGAAATTCTATGACGATCTGGGCCGCGTTATCGAGATCAAAAAGCCATCAGAAGATGGCCGGGACTACAGTACCAAGACCGAATATATGGGCTTGAAAACTCGCCTCACCAATATGAAGGACCAGGTCCGGGTCGAAACACACGACGCGTTGGGACGTGTTACCACGGTGCTGGATGCCATCGGCGGTACGACCCTGTTCTCCTATGACCAGTTCGGCAATCTGAGCAAGACGGAGGATGCCGAGCACAACGTCATTACCGTCGCCTATGACAAGCTGGGCCGGAAAACCGACCTCAAGGATCCGAACTTGGGAACGATCCATTACGACGTGGATCCTTTGGGGCGCGTGTATCGTCAAGTGAGCAATGCCCAAGCCAAGGACACCGTCAACAAGCCTGCTACCACCGTTGAATTTGATGACCTCGATCGGATGTTGGCACGCCACGAGACGGATCTGGAGAGCTTCTGGGTATATGACACCGCCACCAATGGCGTTGGCTTGCTTGCGGAAGCCTATACCTTGGTGAAAGCCAAGAAGAACTATCAGCGTCTGCATACCTATAACGCTTCAGGCTTGCCAGACGAAGTCAAGCAAGTACTGGCTGATGGCGCCGATGGGATCTACGTTAACAAGACGGGATACGATATCTGGAGCCGCCCTATCCATCAGACCTATCAGCGTGGTGCGGTTAAAAAGGTGTTTGATACGCGCTACAACGCGTCGGGCTACGTTTCTAGCCTGGAGCGCAATGGCACCGTGTTATGGCTGGTGAACAAGCAAGATGCCGCCGGCAAAAATACCAGCGTGGCGTTTCTCAATGGACTGACGCAAACGAGCGTATTCTTTAAACAGACAGAGCGTCTGGACAATGCGACCCTAAGCTCAGGCGCCAGCGAGAAACTGAAAGAAGCCTATCTCTATGACAAGCTGGGAAATGTGACCTCTCGCTCGCAGTACTGGAGTGGCGCCGGCTTTACCGAAACGTTTGATTACGACGACCTGAATCGGATTCGCTATTCACAAGTGAGTGGGCAAGCCAAGCAGGAGTTTAACTACTCATTAGCAGGGAACCTGGACCGTCCGGGCACGTCGTCCGCGTCCACCTACACGTATCAGAATGCCGGCGTGGCCACGGGGGCGCCTGGCACGATGCCGCCGTTGCCGAATGCGGTAACGGCAATCACGGGAATTGGTGCGTTCAAGTACGACTTCAACGGCAATATGACAACTGGCAATGGCCGGAGCTATACCTGGACCAGTTTTGACATGCCGCTCAGAATTACCAAGGACTCGGGACCGTACAGCGAATTTACTTACGGGCCGGAGCACCAACGTATTCGCCAAACGCGCGCGGATGGTACGGTGATACTCTATGCGGGCGGCCAGGAAGTCGAGACGCTGGGCACCACCACCACGGTAAAAACCTACTGGCCATTTGGCATCGGCGTGGACATCGATCGCGGAACAGCGGCTACCGAGCTGCGCTGGACCCATCTCGACCGGCTTGGGAGCCCGATTGCTATCAGTAACGAGGCGGGGGAAATTCAGGAGCCACTGGCCTATGACGCGTGGGGCAAGCGTCGTTCCACTGACGGTGCCAGAACCACGGATGACATCGACGGCAAGGTAGACAACAAAGGCTTTACTGGTCATGAAATGCTGGACCAGCTGGATCTGGTGCACATGAATGGTCGCGTGTACGATTCGCGCACTGGTCGTTTCCTTTCGGCAGATCCGCTGGTATCGGACCCGATGGATGGGCAAAACTATAACCGTTATAGCTATGTTCTGAACAATCCAACCAACCTGACTGATCCGACCGGTTTTTGTCCTCAAGGGAAGCATGAGGCAACCGGCTCGGCGATTTGTCACGATGATCTCGTACCTGTCGAAATGGCGGACGGTAGTGTAGGAATATATAAGGCTAAGGATACTAAGGTCGTTAAGGTTGATACCGCTAAAATAATTGACGTAAATGGAAGTGCTGGTGTTTCTAATAAAATGCCAGGACTTTCGGCAAACAGTGGCTTTGCGGCATGCGGTCAATGCGGGCGTTTCCATGGGAATGGCATTGATGGAGGGACAGGCTCGCTAATTCTGGACGTAATACCGGGTGTAAGCTCAGCCAAGTCTGCTGCACAGCTCGTTACCGGCACGGATCTTGTGACTGGTGAAGATACTAGCCGTGCAATGGAAGCAGGTGGATTAATCCTCGGAATGGTGCCTGGCGGCAAACTGTTGACAAGGGGGGAGAAGGTCGCAGAAGTTGTGGTGGACGCCGCCAAACATGAGAAACAAGTTGAAAGCTTAGCCAAAGGTGGGGAAAACGAACTAGCTCGACGTGGTCGTGAGGCACATAAGAATTACGAAAATACTATGGGCAACTCTGGGTATGAATTCAACAAGGCACTGCCCAGTGGTAGGCGTCCGGATGCAATTAACTATGAGCAACGAACGGTGCGCGAGTTGAAGCCAGACAGTGAGTCGGGCATTCGACGTGGCATGAGGCAATTACAGGGATATGTAAATGAATTGGAGAGGGTCACCGGGGAGGCTTGGAAAGGTCTTCTGGACCTGTATAGAAGATAATGGAAAAGACGGTATTTAAGAAATATGTGAATGAAATATTGGTAGGTGGCGGCTTTGTCCGAAAAGGCTCTGCTTGGTACCTTACCAGTACTGATGCAATTATTGTAATTGGGCTTCAGAAATCAGATCATGCTGAAAAATTCTACTTTAACTTTGGAATTTGGTTGCGTAGCCTCGGCGAAGCCGAGTATCCCAAGGATCACAAGTGCCATATCAGTGGAAGGCTCAGCGGTCTATTTCCAGAAGCTGTTACTTTGCTTGATGAGGCGGGTACTCTTAATGAAGGAAGCGATTCAAAGCTATCTGAACTACTCGATTTCATGCGGCGCGAGGTGCTTCCATTTTGTCATGTTTTCCAAAGCCTAAGCGGTGTGCGCGACCAGTTAGTAGCGGGTAGATTTTCTAGGTTGCTGGTGATGCGAGATGTAAAAAAGTTTTTGATGGATGGATAATGCCTCGGGGTCAGCTCTGTCAATTGGACAGCAGAACCAATTCTTTAACTAATCTCAATACTTAAATTCGAGCATTTTCACGGATTGATAAAGATCAAATATCTGTACCGAATGTCCAAATGACAGAGCTGACCCCAACGTTCTTTCGCAACGGAGACTGGAACTGCGTTCTTTTGGTCAGGTCGCACCGGGAGTGCCGGTGGTGCCGACCTTGCTGCCTCAATAGCAAAAGGTACAAACGGGACGACTCTTGAGACGTTAATGGCGGAGCGAAAAATTGTGATGCCCGCTTGGGATGCCTCAAATCCTGCCGTCGTTAAAGCTTGGCAAACTGCGTCCGCGCAATATGCGGAGGGAGCGTCTGGGACGGTTCGTGCAGTTATCGGTCAGAATCTAAGGCCAGGTAACGTATGGCAGACCGCAGAATTGCCCGCTTTAATGAAAAATCCGAACGTTACTAGAATTATTACGATAGATCCGGCAACATTGGCACAAAAAATAATATTTCAGAGGTAATGGTTATGATTTTAAATATCGATAGAGGGCATATTTGGGTTCGCCTGGAAGAAAAAACTGCCAAGGTTCAAGGAGAAATGTTCTTTCCAGGTGGCGATAAAATGGGATTTGTTATTTACGCCGACACGCTTGATTATTGGGAGCCCAAGGAGCAGCGCCAGAAAATCTCAAAAGACGACGTTAATCGGATCATTGAAGATATCAAGGCCGATTTTTCTAAAGGGGGTCATGTTCTTGAAATTGAGTCTACGTAAATTAAAGTCGTAAGCCGTGCCTTGGGGGCAGCTCTGTCAATTGGACAGCGGCGTGCCTCGGGGTCAGCTCTGTCAATTGGACAGCAGAACCAATTCTTTAACTAATCTCAATACGTAAATTCGAGCATTTTCACGTATTGATAAAGATCAAGGATCTGTACTGAATGTCCAAATGACAGAGCTGACCCCAATGTTCCCAAATGACAGAGCTGACCCCAATGTTCCACTGCCATAATTATGTCAAAAAAGATATTGAAAAATATTTGCACCGCTATCGAAAATAGAGGCTATGTAGTCGTGGCTGATGTGGTCTCTATCGGTACTGGAGATTTGTGGTATAGGAAAAACACTATTGATGGAGCGATTGAGCACATTTTATACCTCAGTTACAAGCCAAAAGCTCAGGCTTATAGTGTGAATGTTGGCGTAATATCGCCTTATATTAGAACTGTTTTGTTTGGTAAAAAGGAACTCTTGCTGGAATGCATGGCCCCGATATATGCAGCGGATGTGAACTATTTTAATAAGCCATGTTGGCAGGTCTTTAATGCAGGGAGGGCGCTTGATTGGCCCTCAGTTTACGTTTTGCCTGACCCCCTCAATCAGGACGGTTGGGGGCAGCAGGTTGATGAATTGTTTTTAAAATTTATTGAGCCGAACTTTGGAGCAGTAAATGATATATGTGGAATTAAGAAAATTCTTCTTCGTGATTCGCCTCCTTTTGAATGGTCTATTACGAATGTAATATTGAGAGCTGCAGAGATTGTGGCGATTGGGGCGGCAGCTAAAATTGATATGGCTGTGCTGGAAGCGGAATTGATTTATTTTAAAGAATATATTTCGAAAGCTCAGCAGAAATTTTCTTATGAAGATATCATAGAGAGGCTCTTTGATATATTTTATTGATTTGTGCCTCACGATCAGCTCTGTCAATTGGACAGCAGAACCAATTCTCTAACTAATCTCAATACGTAAATTCGAGCATTTTCACGTATTGATAAAGATTAAAGATCTGTACCGAGTGTCCAAATGACAGAGCTGACCCCAATGTCCCGAAGAAATTGATGGGAAAACTGTTCCCCACTATCAATGGTATTCAAATGAAATCTTAAGGTTAAGGGATGCAATGATGAACTTCATATTCTTTGTTTTCGCGTTTTTAGCCTTGCATGCGCCTGTTGTAAGTGCGAAATGTCCGGCTTCGCCTTCTTCAGATTTTTCAGTCGAAGACAAGCAATATCTTGAGACAAACGTCTATTCGTCGCTTGGCGCAGCACAAGGAAAGTGCTTGTACTTTCGCGACGTCTCGTTCAAGAACGGCCAAGGGCAGCAAGCTGTCGTCATTGCTGATGCTGAAGGGCGCTGTGTCGAGTTTTTCCGGACGCCGCTGGCTAACGGGGCGAAGCTGTTGGGAACCGAATTACAGATTAAATCCGCAGAAGGACGAATCTTCAAGGTCAACCTTTCAAACGGGATCCCGAATAAATTCTTATTTGACGGAGAATTTACTGAGTCAGAGGCGTGCTTGAAATAATTTTCTAGGTTTGTTTCGGCAAATAGCGTGCCTCGGGGTCAGCTCTGTCAATTGGACAGCAGAGCCAATTCTTTAACTAATCTCAATACGAAAATTCGAGCATTTTCACGTATTGATAAAGATCAAAGATCTGTATCGAGTGTCCAAATAACAGAGCTGACCCCAATGTCGTGAGCATTTTCACGTGTTGATAAAGATCAAAGATCTGTACCGAGTGTCCAAATGACAGAGCTGACCCTAACGTTGCTAACGTTGTTGATGTCAAGATTAAGTACGATAACTGGCATCAAAAGGAATTCAGGAATTTAGGGTGGCCATAAAATGCGTATCGTTGACATTGAGCGAGCGATTGAGGAAAGGTCGGTCAAGCCGGAGTTGGAGGAATGCGTTCGCGTACTCCTGCAGTCCGTGAATGACTGGCCAACTGAGATCAAGAGCACCGAACACTTTATTCAGGAACTTGGATCTTCTGTTCATGGTGAATTGGATGAGGCGAGCATCAGGGCGCGGCTTTCGAAGATTGACTTTGCGACCAAAGCTTGGCTTGCCGAGTCATTGGATGAGTTGACGGAGATCTTTGCATTCTTTCCCAAGGGTGAGTCGATTATTCAGATTCTGAAGTTGATAGAAGACGATTTAGGGAAAAGCTGTTAATGGGGATGAACTGGCCCGGCGCAGCTGATAGGACGCAACGTGCCCCGGGGGCAGCTCTGTCAATTAGGCAGTAGAACCAATTCTTTAAATAATTTAGGGGCTCGCTCTTTTAGCTGCATAACGCATTCGTGATATTACGGGAAAAGCCTGTGCGTGCATCGTAAGGATTTCTTCAGTTCCGGCACCGAAGCCCCTCAACGAGCAAGTTTTACTAGTGGCTTTTATGTATTTTTAAATCTAAGAAATTGATGGTTTCTCGTTTAATTTTTGCACTTCGCTTTTATTTTTTGCAGGCGTACAAGTTACGGCCATTAGCTACCGTATCGTCTGCGAGCATGTTGATAATCGCCATGGCACTGTCGGTCTCGCTTACGTACTTACAACGTACCGTTGCGGCCGCGAATTCGGAAATGGCGGCTTTACGCATTCAAGAAAATGCAAAGGTGCGTAATCGAGAGGGCGAATCCGTCAACGCAGTTTCTAGGCCCGTACTGCCTTGGTTTCAAAGTTCGGATCTTCCTTCGCGCATGGCGCAAATCGCGGCAGAAGCGTCGCTGCCTTTGGATGAGGTTGACTACTCTCTTGAGGCCGGCGGTAATCAGCCGTATATGCGCTATCGCATCAAGATGACGGTGGTGGCAACCTACCCTGTGATTCGTCGTTTTGTCATCGATGCTACATCGGCGTTGTCCAATGTAGACCTTGATGCCATCACTTGTCGGCGCAACGATATTAGTACTGGTGTGCTGAGTTGTGATTTGGCGCTGTCTGCATTTTTCAGGAAGGATGCGAATGGATAAGGCTGCGCGTATCCGCTGGGGCGTACTGATGTTGATGATGGCTGCCACGATCGCTGCGATCATTTGGCCGATGGAGGACGAGGTGCCGCTAGCGGCTTCGCCAAAAAAGCGCAGTGGTGCGGCATCGAGCAACCAGCCGCAGCCATCGGTTCAACCAACTACGGAACTGAGTCCTGAGAGTAGCAGCGATCCTTTTGCCCCACGTGGATGGCAAGCACCCGCGCCGGTAGCGGCCGTTGAGGCGGCCGCGCCGATGACGGTGGCGCCAGTCGATCTGACGCCCCAAGGTCCGCCACCACTGCCGTTCCGCTTCGTGGGCAGCTTTAATGACAGCACCGAACAATTGGTTTATCTGGCACGCGGCGAGCAGGCGTTTGTGGCCCGCGTGGGCGAGCAGATAGACGGCGCTTATAAAGTCATTGCTATCGCAGGCAATCAAATTGAATTCGAACACATGCCAACCAACAGCAAGCAGACGTTGGCGATACCCGCTGGTGATAATTGAACATGATTTTTGCGCCTCATTCTGTTTGTCGACGTACCGCCCTGGCATTGCTTATTGCCGCAACCCTTGGAGGGTGCGCAGCGCAGCGCCACCATCGCGACGGTGTGCGGGCATTGGAGCAGGAAGACTATCCGCAGGCGATTGCCGAGCTGTCGCAAGCCACCACGCTCCAACCGGATGACGTGACTTACCGTAAGGACTGGTTGCATGCACGTGAAACTGCGACTACGAAGTTGCTGGCCTCGGCCGCAGCGGCGCGCGCCGAGGGAAAATATGCGCAAGCTGAACAAGCGTATCAGTCGATATTGAAATACGATCGCGAGAATGCCCGTGCCCTGGCCGGCCTGGAGAGTTTAGCGTTAGCCGCACGCGCGGATGGCGATGCGACTCTGGCGCGCAAGGCGTTCAAGCAGGGCGACCTGACGACGGCGGCACAACTGGCGGCGCGCGTGCTGAGCTCCTCGCCATCCCATGCAGAGGCAAGGGCGGTACAGCGTGATGTGGAGGCTGCGCTGGCTCAAGGCATGCTGGATGTGCCTACCCTGGGCAACGTCTATAAAAAGCCGATCAATTTGGAATTCCGTGACGCCAGCATCAAGATGGTATTCGATGCGTTGTCGCGTACGACGGGCATTAACTTTATTTTCGACCGTGATGTCAAAGGCGACCAGCGTACCACTGTGTTCCTGAAGCAGACCACGCTGGATGATGCGATTGATGTGATTCTCTCGACCGGACAGCTGGAAAAGAAGGTGCTCAATGCCAGCAGTGTGCTGATTTATCCGAACAACGCGGCCAAGCTGCGTGAATATCAGGACTTGATGGTCAAGGCTTACTACCTGTCGAATATCGATGCCAAGCAGGCTTCATCCATGCTCAAGACGGTGTTGAAGATCAAAGACATCTATGTGGACGACAAGTACAACATGATGGTACTGCGTGAGAATCCCGAAACCATCGCGCTGGCCGATAAGCTGATCGCGCTACAAGATCTGGAGGAGCCCGAGGTGATGCTGGAGGTTGAGGTGTTGGAAATCAACCGCTCGCGCTTGATGAATCTGGGCATACAGTGGACTGACCAAATCAGTGTAACGCCACTGGCTATCACAGCCAGCGGCAGCAGTACCGGCAGCGGGAATGTGTCGAGCGGCACGTCGACGATGAAACTGAGCGATCTTAAGTCGCTGAATGCAACCAAGATCGGCATTACGGCGCCGAGCGCCACCGTCAATTTTGGCAAGACCGACGGCGATGCCAATTTGCTGGCTAACCCGCGCATCCGGGTGCGCGATCGCGAGAAGGCCAAGATACTGATTGGCGATAAAGTACCAGTGGTGACTACGACCAGCAGCGGTACGTTCGTGACGGAGAATATCCAGTACCTGGATGTCGGGCTGAAGTTGGAAGTCGAACCCGACATTCATTTGCGCGATGAAGTGGGACTGCGTCTGGCACTGGAGGTGAGTTCGCTGGTGTCGTCGGTAAAGACCAACAACGGTTCTCAGGCCTATCAGATCGGCACGCGGAATTTCAGTACTGGCCTGCGGTTGAAGGATGGCGAAACCCAGGTACTGGCTGGCCTTATCAATGACAACGAGCGCTCCTCTGCCAATCGCATTCCGCTGCTTGGCGACCTGCCGGTGCTCGGTCGTTTGTTCGGCAGCCAGAGCGATAACAATCAGAAGACTGAAATAGTCCTGTCCATCACGCCGCACTTAATCCGCAACATCCAGCGCAGGGGCGCACTGGCGGAGTCGTTTTGGTCGGGAACGGAAGCCAAGCTGCAGAACAAGCCGCTGCTGCTGCGGAACTTCGAAGCTGCGGCAGCGGCCAGCACAGGGAATCCCAAGGCGGCTGGCAGCGTAGCGCCCGCCAAGCCGAGTAACGTATCAAGAACCGCAGCAACGGCCCCGAATGCACCGGCGTTGAGCTGGGCTGGTCCAACACAGGCCAAGGTCGGTGACGAAGTCAGCTGGAGTCTTTCGCTGGATAGCCCCGATGCCTTGCGCGCTTGTTCTTTGCAGTTGGCCTACAACCCGGGCGAGCTGGAAATCCTGGCAGTCAAAGAAGGGAACTATTTCAATCGCAACGGGAAAAGTAATTTCAGCAATGCGACTGATAAGGCGAGTGGCAGGATCTCTATCGGAACCGGAACAGAAGAAGATGCGGGCGCAAAGGGCGCGGGCAATATCCTGACCGTGACAGCCAAAGTCCGATCCGTTAATCCAACGGCGATCAGCGTCATCGCCATGACGCCCATCGGCGCAAAAGGTTCTGTCGGCCGTCCTTCCCTGCCTGCAGAGCAGCAGTTGATGGTGGATCAATGAAAGATCGCGGCCAGCGCGGCTTCAGCCTGATCGAGCTGCTCGCCTCAGCCATGATATTAGGCCTGCTGGCGACGGTGGCGGTGCCATTCGTGGAAACCGCCGTGCGGCGCGAGAAAGAGCGTGATTTGCGGATAGCGCTGCGCGATTTGAGGCAGGGCATTGATGCGTACAAGGCTGCCAGCGAAGATGGGCGGATCGCGTTGGCGCAGGGCCAAAGCGGTTATCCGCCCACGTTGGCGGAACTGACTGCCGGCGTGACCAACGCGCAGAATCCTACAGGCCCCAAGTTGTACTTCCTCAGACGCATACCTCGCGATCCGTTTGCGGCTGATTTGACGGTGCCTGCTGCCGATACCTGGCGCCTGCGCTCGTTCGCATCTTCCGCGGCGCAGCCACGCCCTGGCGATGATGTGTATGACGTGACTTCGAACTCGACATTGACGGGGTTAAATGGCGTGAGGTATGACGAATGGTAAGCCGGCGTCTTCAAGGATTCACCATGATAGAACTGCTGGTGGCATTGGCGATCGTGTCGCTGATTGTGTCGCTGGCCGCACCGCGCTACTTCGGCAACATCGATCGTGCCAAGGAGGACGTATTGCGTGAAGATCTTTACGTGATGCGCAATGCGATTGATCACTATTATTCGGACAAGAATGTCTATCCGAACGCGTTGGTTGATCTGGTCACCGAAAAATATCTGCGCAAGCTGCCAGTTGATCCCTTTACCAACAGCTCAAATAGTTGGATTCCTGTCCCTCCAGTGGATCCGAATGTGGCCGGTATTGCCGATGTCCGGAGCGGTGCGCCGAATACCGGGCGCGACGGTACCTGGTTGAGGGACTGGTGATGCGGCGGCAATCCGGGTTCAGTTATGTGGTGGTCATGTTCTTGCTGGCGGTGCTGGCGGTTACCTCCGCGCGCGCGCTGGAAAATCAACTCACCGCAGAGCGGCGGGAGAAAGAGGCTGAGTTGATACGCATCGGCCTGCTGTATCGCCAGGCGATTCAAGCCTATTACGAGGGCAGTCTAGGGTCGGCCCGGAGCTACCCGGCAAAACTGGAAGACTTGCTTGACGATCCGCGCCCGCTGCGTAAGCGGCGGCCATTGCGCCGGCTGTATCGCGATCCGATCACGGGAGGCGCCTGGGGCCTGATTCGTGAGGGCGGTGGCACCGACACACCGATTATCGGCGTGTTTTCGTTGTCAACCAGGCGCCCGATGAAAACGGCCGGGTTTCCACCGGAGCTGGCGGGTTTTGAGCAGGCTGCCAGCTATCAGCAGTGGCGTTTTATTTTTCAACCAACTCCAGGATCATAAGCCATGAGGATGAAAGGCATCAATCAACAACGGGCAGTGTCGCAGCGCGGATTCACTTTGCTGGAGCTGTTAGTCGTCATTGTGATTATCGGCCTGCTGGCTGCTTTCGTGGCGCCTAAATATTTCGGCCAGATCGGCCGTTCACGCATCCAGATCGCCCGTGCCCAGATCGAATCGCTGGACAAGGCGCTGGATCAGTACCGCATCGATACCGGTCATTATCCGTCGACCGAAGCGGGGCTGGTGGCGTTGACGGTAGCGCCGGCCAATGAGCCAATGTGGCACGGCTCCTACCTGAAAAAGGGCGTCCCGCTGGATCCGTGGGGGCATCCTTACAGCTATAAACAACCTGGCGATAACGGTCGCGAATTCGACATTATCTCGTTTGGTGCTGATGGCGCTCCGAACGGCGCCGGTGAAGACGCCGATATCACTAACTGGCAATAAGTACGCAAGGTTATGCATTTTCGCGCGAAAGTCTTAAGCAAGCAGATGGCGGTTGAGTACGTCGATATTGATGCGTCCAGTGAGCTGGAGGCACGCAAGATCCTGGAGGCGACCGGAGGTAGCTTGCTGGAGTTGCGTGCGCTCAGGAGCGGGACTGGTCGCCGCGCCGGACGCAAGGTGTTTCATCTATCCGTGTTTAACCAACAGCTATTCTCGTTGCTCGAGGCGGGGCAGACGGTCGTCGATGCGATAGATATGCTGGGTCAGAATGACAGGCACGGACGGCATCGGGGCATTTACGACACGCTGCTGCAAGGTCTGCGACAAGGAAATCAATTGTCCGTTGCGATGGCTAATTTACCGTCAGTCTTTCCCCCGCTTTACGTTGCAATGGTGCGCGCCAGCGAGACCACCGGCACGATACGTTCGGCGGTAAAACGGTATATGCAATATCAGCGCCAAGTCGATGAGATTCGCGGCAAGCTTAGAGCGGCTGCCACGTATCCGGCCATTCTGTTGAGCGTAGGCGGCCTGGTGATTGTCTTTCTGATGCTGTATGTCCTGCCGCGTTTCAGCGAAGTCTATGACGATGCCGGCACGGCGCGCCATGGCGCCGCCGGCTTCGCGCAATTGTGGGGGACTTTCGTGCGGCAGAATGCCGCTTTGGCCTGGACCTCGGTGCTCGTGGGCGGTGCCGCGTTGCTGGTGCTGGTGCTGCATTCTTCGGTGCGGGCCGCCGCATATCGCAAACTGCTTACCATGCCGTGGGTCGGGGAACGTATCTGGGTTTTGCAGCTGGGGCGTTTATATCGCACCTTGAGCATGCTGTTACACAGCGGCGTCAGCGTGATTGCAGCAATGAAGATGACGCAGGCCTCGCTACCTGTCGTCATGCAGACAGACCTTCTTTTGGCGATCAAGGATGTGAACGAGGGAAAGCCTATGTCAAGCGTGATGAGTGCGCATCGTTTGAGCACCGAGGTGGCCCAGCGCCTGCTGCTGGCCGGAGAGTCGTCCGGCAATTTGGGCGAAATGATGGAACGGATCGCTGATTTCTACGATCAAGAAACTGCGATCTGGATTGACACTGCCGGCCGCCTGATCGAACCGATACTGATGCTGGCGATCGGGCTCGTTGTTGGCGCGATCGTGTTGATGCTTTACAGCCCGATCTTCGATCTGGCAAACATCGTCTGATGAAGTGGAACAAGGAAATATGGTGAATTTGTCTGTGCTTGCAGAAGCGACCCGCTCCGCGAAACCTGCGCTCAATTGGCTGACAGTCCTGGCGGATCAATTGGCGCAACCGCGTCAGGACATTCTAGTGGCGACGGCAGATTTACTTGCCGCGCCGAGTATCGACGCGGCAGCGATCGACGCGTTATTGCCGGCATTTGAATTGGTGAGCTATGCCGATATGCTGGCTCGCCTGCTCATTGTTGGAACAGACGCACAGGGGCGTCTGGTCGCCGTCATCGGACTGCCATTGGATGCCTATGCCGGCGCATGGCTGGCGCAATTCTCTTTGCACGAAATTTACGTTGGCGATCCGCTGCTCATACATGGCAAGCTGGAGTCGCATGAGTCTATGTTCAGCGCCGTGGCCGATGCGGTCGGCACCGAAGAACAACGTGAGTTGGAGCGCGATGGCAGCGATGAGCTCTCGCTCAGCTCTATCCAGATCGAGTCGAGCCCTGCGGTACGGCTGATAGACTCCACAGTGTTTGACGCCTTGCGTCTTGAGGCTAGCGATATACATCTTGAATCGCTACCTCAGGGCATGGTGATCAAGTTCCGCATCGACGGCGTGCTCAACCGTATCGCGGCGGTGAGTAATCCCGCGTTGGCGGAACAAGCCATTGCGCGGATCAAGGTTCTGGCTGAACTTGATATCGGTGAAAAGCGCATTCCTCAAGATGGACGGTTTCGGGTATCGTCGAAACGGCGTGACATTGATATCCGCGTTTCCATCATGCCGAGCATACACGGTGAAGATGCCGTCTTGCGCGTGCTGGACAAGAAAGCGCTGACAGATAGCGTACAGCGCCTTACCTTGGATTCGCTCGGGTTTGATACCCAGACCATCCAGTTGTTGCGCCGCCTGGCGGCGGAACCATACGGCATGATGCTGGTTACGGGACCGACTGGTAGCGGCAAGACGACCACCTTGTATGCTGCGCTGACTGAAATCAATCATGGCGAGGACAAATTCATCACCATTGAAGACCCGGTTGAATATCAACTGCCTGGCGTGCTGCAGATTCCTGTCAATGAAAAAAAGGGACTGACGTTCGCAGTCGGCCTGCGGTCAATTTTGCGGCATGACCCTGACAAGATATTGGTGGGCGAAATTCGGGATGCAGAGACGGCACAGATCGCTGTGCAGTCGGCACTGACTGGCCACATGGTGTTCACCTCGGTACACGCGAACAATACTTTTGATGTGATCGGCCGCTTCATGCACATGGGGGTTGATCCCTACAACTTCGTTTCATCGCTGACGGGCGTGGTGGCGCAGCGTCTTTTGCGGCAGAACTGTACGCATTGCAATGAGCCGGTACAGATCGATGCGCAATTATTGGCGGAATCGGGCATCCACGATCCGGAAAACTATCGTTTTCATGCGGGACGCGGATGTGCGATGTGTCGTCACACTGGATACAAAGGGCGGCGTGCCATTGCCGAAGTTTTGCGTTTAACGGATGAAATCCGAGAAATGATTATCGCCCGCGCTTCCATTCGGGCGTTAAAAGAGCAAGCGAGGCGCGAGGGCACGCGCTTCCTGCGCGACGTAGCCCTGGAACTGGTACGTAGCGGCCACACGACTTTACAGGAGGTGAACCGTGTCACTTTTGTGGCCTGAAACTATTTCAGCCGGCTTGTTCCCAAACCAGTGCTGGATAAGGCGCGGTGCATCGACGTTTGACAGCGCTGCTCCCGCAGGCTTGGATTCGGGGACCTGGCTGGAGAAATTGGAAACCCTGCTTGACGAACAAAGCAATAAGGTGCGCAAGCGCAGTGGCTTGCAGCTTGTTGTATCGGACAGCCTCTGCCGGTTGGCCGTGTTGCCGTGGCAAAGCGAAGTGCGCGCAGAAGCAGAGGTGCGGGCTTATGCCCAGGCATGTTTTGCCGGCCAGGGAAGCATGATCGAGGCTGGATGGGTGATGCAAGCCGGATTTCGCCATTTTCAGGCTGCCGGCCTGGCGTATGCCATACCTGAAGCATGGTTGCTGAGATTGTTGGAACTTACCCAAAGAAGGGGATTGCGATTACGGTCAGTAATGCCGGCATCGGCGGCCGCATACTGGCAATTATCATCGCGTGACCAGGCACCATATTTGCTGATGTTGGCAGAGGAACGGCGTGTTACTGGACAAATTTACCAACGTGGCAGATTTATCGCCATGGACGTGCAACCGATAATGGGGGATTTTGCGGGCGCAAGTACCCGGCTGATACAACGCATCGCGTCGGCGTATCAGGCGGTGGACAGGGTCTTGCTATGGTCGCCGGAATCGCTTCAGCAGTCTTTTGCGCCCTCCCTCGGTAAAGCGCTGCCTGAGGTTCCTGTGCAGCATTTGAAAAAGCATGTATGGACTTGCGGATGAGCGATCTTTCTCGTTATCTGAGGCCTATGCCACCACGTGGCTTCTTGATGTTTGGCGCTGCCGCAGTATTGGCTTGCCTTATCTGTTGGCTGGGGACGAAAGTCCTTGCTAGTCATGAGGCACTTCTTTTGTTGCAGCAGAAAGAGACGAGCTTGCGTGTAGCCTTGGCCGCCAAGCCCGCACCGACGATGAGTCGCGCTGAAAAAGATGATCAGCAGCGATGGAATGCGCTTGCTGTAGAGCGTGGTTTTGACTGGAAGCCGTTGTTTGCAGCGCTTGAAGCGGTAGGCAATCCTGATATCGAGTTGTTGGAGTTCCAGCCTGATAAATCGGGACAAACAGTTTTGCTTCGGGGCGAAGCAAAAGATACGAATAGCCTGATCGCTTTTGTAGACGAACTCGCTACGCAGCCTGCATTTATGCGCGTGCATTTGACACATCAAAAAATGAAGAGGCGTGATCGTCTTGTCACGGTCGTTTTTGAAGTGAAGGCCGGCATTCAGACGAAAAAATAGATGGCGTATTCGTTTGTTCGCAGAGCTGCTCACGCAGCGAGCGTCATCAATGACGCCTTGGTCGCCGGCCTGCTGCTTGCTGGCGCAGGGTTCGACATCTCGTCGAGCAACTTAAAGGCTTGTACGGTTCGTAACAGACGATCGGCCTGTTGGTGCAGTGCGCCGGCTGCGGCGGCGGATTCTTCGACCAGCGAGGCATTCTGCTGGGTGCCGCTATCCATCTCCGCGATCGCCTGGCCAATTTGCGCCATGCCGTCGCTTTGCGTCCCGCTAGCCGTCATGATTTCCGTCATCAGGTCCGTCACGCGATGGATGGCCTCATCGATGCGCCCCATGGTGGCGCCCGCTTGTTGGACGCGGCCGCTGCCCACTTTAACTTGGTCGACCGAGTTTCCAATCAAGGCTTTAATTTCCTTGGCGGCGGCCGCGCTGCGTTGCGCCAGGTTGCGCACTTCGCTTGCCACCACAGCGAATCCGCGCCCCTGTTCGCCGGCGCGCGCGGCTTCGACGGCTGCGTTCAACGCGAGGATATTGGTCTGAAAAGCGATGCCGTCGATGACGCCGATGATATCGACCACCTGGCGTGAAGCGTCGTTGATGGTTTCCATGATATCGATGACTTCCGACATCACCATCCCACCCGCGCTGGCGATATCCGCCGCCTCGCGCGCCAGATGGTCGGCCTGGCGCGAGCTGTCCGCGTTGCGCTTTACCGCCGCCAGCAGATCGCTCATGGAGGCGGACGCCTCTTCCAGTGACGCGGCTTGCTGTTCGGTGCGGGAGGCGAGGTCGTGGCTGCCCTCGGCAATCTGGCCCGAGGCGCAGAAGATGGCGTCTGTCCCGTGACGTATCTGACGCACCATGCCCGCCAATGCGGCGTTCATTTCCTTTAGCGCCATCAGCAACTGTCCTGTCTCGTCGGTGGAAGTTACCTGGATATCCGTGCTCAGGTCGCCGTCGGCCACCTTCTGCGCGACGCTTACGGCGTAGCGGATGGGCGCGACGATGGAGTGTCCTATCCAGATAGAGCACAAGGTGGCGACCAGCACCGCCAAGGCGCTCAGGCTGGCCATCATTATCTGGCCCTGGCGATTCTGGTCCCGCACTTCACGCGACAGGGTGTCGATTTCCGTCATCTGGCGCTTGGCCAGCGCATCGATGGCGGCAAGGTAGGCATTCATCACCGGCCCAAGCCGGGATTCGATCATGCCGGCGGCGGCTGCGCTATTTCCCGCATTTTGCTGCGCGACCGTCTCGTCACGCGCCCGACGGTATGCGTCGCGGCGCGCGCCGATGGCGGTATAGAGGGCGGTCTCCGCATCGCTATTGAACAACGGTTCCAGTTTTTTCTGTATCGCGCTGATTTGCGCGCTGGTGCGCTTGACGTCTTGCTCCATGCGCGAACGCTCCTCGCCATCGATACCGGAAATGAGTGCCACCGTACGCGCGCCGTTCACTTGCGTCAGGCTGTGCCATTCAACCACCAACCGTTCCTTCTGGAGCGATTCGCCGAGCATCCGCTCAACCGACGTCTTTGTGGTTTCGAGCCGTCCGTAGGCAATGACGGAAACCGCTACCAGTAAGGCGAGCACCAGGCCGAAGCCGCCGGCCAGCCGGGTCGAGACGTTCCAGCTTTTTGGATTCATATCTTCTCCAGAGTTGAATGGCCAAGGAGGTTCGAGTTTGGAGCGGGTTGAGAAATGCGTATTGATTTGCAACGAAAACTGGCCATCTTTCCATTGCGGTAGTAATTGATAATGATTCGCATTACCTATAGAATGGTGCGCATTCTGTCTTTGTCTCCGCATTTCATGTCATTTCGTCCACTGCCGCTTTATCTCGCCTTGTTTGCCGCCTTCCCCGCGTTGGCGCAAGAGGAGGAGCAAGTCCTGCACGCCGTCAAGGTCACGGCCGCGCGCGCGGACGGCTTCGCGCCGAAAACGGTGGAGGCGGGCAGCTTCCGTGGGGCGGACATCATGGATGTGCCGTCCACCGTCAACGTGGTCACGCGCGAGGTGCTGGAGTTGCAGGCGGCAGGCGGCTTGTACGACGCGCTGCGCAATACCGCCGGCGTCGCGCGCCAGCAGAACGGCGGCGACACCTGGGATCAGTTGGTCATCCGCGGCATCGCGGTGGAGAACCGCACCAACTACCGCCTGAATGGCTCGCTGCCGATCATGAACTTCTCGCAGGTGCCGATGGAGGACAAGGAGCGGGTGGAAGTGCTGAAAGGCGCCACCGCGCTGTATTACGGCTTTACCTCGCCGGCCGGCGTTGTCAATTTCGTCACCAGGCGCGCCGGCGCCGCGCCGGTCAGCACGGTGGGCCTGACGGTCGACCAGAACGGCAGCGCGGTCGCCACCGCCGATGTGGCGCGCCGCTTTGGCGAGTCGCAGCAGGTGGGCGTGCGCATCAACGCCGCCGGCGGCACGCTGGGCTCTTATCTGGACAATGTCGGCAACGGCAACCGCAAGTTCGTGTCAGCAGCATTGGATTGGCGCGTGAATGCGCGCCTGTTGTTGAAGGCCGATCTGGAATACGACAAGCGCCGCGTGACTGAGCAGGCAGGCATCGCTTTGCCGGCCGCCGTCAACGGCGTGATCGCATTGCCGCCGGCGGTGGATCCAAAACGCCTGATCGGCCCGGATTGGGCCAGGTTTGACGCGGAGACCAAAAACGTCCTGCTGCGCGCAGATTATGTGCTGAGCGACGACTGGGCCTTGACGGTGGAAGCCGGCCACTCCGAAACAACACGCGACCGCGCGCTGGCCATCTTCCGCCTGACGAATGCGGCGGCGCTGGCCACTGGTGCGGGCCGCATCACCGGCAACCTGCAGCACAGCGTGGTCGATTCGAATATGCTGCGCGCCGAACTGGCGGGAACGGTGGCGACCGGGCCGGTGCAGCATGACCTGACCTTGGGTGCCACCCGCACCGACAAGGGACAAGACCCTATCTATCAGGCCAATTACACCATCGCTTCGCAAAACCTGTACAACCCTGTGCCGATCGCCAGCTACACCGTGGGTGCATACCCGGCCACGCCCACCACGGCGGCGCTGGACTCGCGCGACAGCGGCGTGTATGCCCTCGACCGCCTGACCTTCTCGCCGCAATGGCAAGCGGTGGCCGGCGTGCGCAGCGTGCAGTATCGCAGCGACCAGGGAGCGAGCCATTATGACGTCAGCAAGACCACGCCGATGGCGGGCCTGATCTACAAGCTGAATAACGACCTGTCGTTCTACGCCTCGTCGTCGCAGGGACTGGAAGAGGGCGAGACCGCGCCGACCGGCAGTGCCAACGTCGGCGTGCGCATGGCGCCGGGCGTCAGCCGCCAGAAGGAAGTGGGCGCGCGCTGGCGCGCGGTGGACGGCATGCTGGTGCAGGCGGCGATTTTCGATATCAGCCGTCCCGGCTACTACACCAACAGCGCCAACATCTTTACCGCCGATGGCGAACAGCGTTATCGCGGCCTGGAGTTGTCCGCGCAAGGCAAGTTGACGCATCAACTGTCGTGGCAAGCCTCGGCGCAGTTCATCGATTCTGAATTCCGCCATATCAATGCGGATTACAACGGCAAGCTGCCGGAGAACGCATCGAAGCAGACCGGCAGCGCTTTTCTCTCTTACGAGCTGGCGCCGGGCCTGTCGCTCAACGGCGGCGCGTATTACACGGGACGCCGTCCGGTCAACGATCTGAATCAGGCCTTTCTTGGCGGCGTGACGCTGTTCAGTATGGGCGGCCGTTACGTGTTCAGGAACATGACGTGGCAGCTCAATATGGATAACGCTGCCGGCAAACGCTATTGGGCCGGTGCCGGCACGCGCCTGGCCTCCGGCGCGCCACGCCTGATTAAACTGAGTATGAAAGTCGAACTGTGAAAAAGCTCTGGTTCCAGCTGCATTGGTTTGTCGGCATCACCGCCGGCACGGTCCTGATGGTGATCGGCCTGACCGGTGCGATTCTCGCTTTCCGCGAACAGATACTGGATGCGCTCAATCCCGGCGTGCGCAACGTCGCGGTGCAGGACGCGCCGGTGCTGGAGCCGCAGCAGATCATGGTGGCCGCGCAGGCGGCAAAGCCGCATGAACGCATGACCAGTATCACCTTCTACGATACACCGGGTGCCGCGGCGCGCGTCGGCCTGGCGCCGCAGCCGGGCCAGCGCAAGGGCGAAACGATTTACTTCAATCCTTACACCGGCGCGATGCTGCCGGAGCTGGCCGGCGAGGACTTCTTTGAATGGGCCGAGCAGCTGCACCGCTTTCTGCTGCTGCCGCGCGATCCGGGCAAGATGGTCAGCGGCACGCTGGCGTTCTGCCTGATGGGCCTTGCGCTCACCGGCCTGTATCTGCGCTGGCCGCGCCGTCTGTGGAACTGGCGTACCTGGCTTACTTTCGATATGCGCATGAAGGGCCGCTCCTTCCTGTGGGGCCTGCACTCTGTGGCGGGCACCTGGGTGATGGTGGTGTTTTTGATGTTCACCGCGTCCGGCGTGTACTGGGCCTTCGATCCGGTCCGCGATATGGCGGATGGCTGGATGGGCACATTGCGTCCGCCGCGCGAAGCTTCCGCGCCGAAGCCGAAGGGGGCCAAGCCGCAGGCGCCCAATGCCGCGCCGGCCGACCTGACGCTGGGTTGGGAGACCTTCCGGAAGAACGCGCCGAACTGGCAGATGGCGCTTGTGCGTCCGCCTGAGCGTGCCAACGCGCCGCTGCAGATTCTGTGGGTGGCCAAGGATGCACCGCATGTGCGGGCGCGCAGCAGCATGACCATCAACCTGCAGACCGGCGCTTTGCTCAAGCGTGAGCTGTACGCCGACAAGCCACTGGGCGTGCGCTTCCAGTCGACCATTTATCCGCTGCACATCGGTACATACTTCGGTGTGATAGGTCAGCTGATCGTATTCATCGCCGCGCTGGCGCTGCCCGGCTTTGGCATCACCGGCTGGATGTTGTATCTGAACCGCCGCAGGCAGAAGCGCATCGCCCGGGCAGAGCGCGCGCGGCTGGGGGTGGCGCCGGTGGAAGCAAGCGGCGATCCTGTGCTGATGGCTTACGCCAGCCAGACCGGCCAGGCCGAGCGCGTGGCGCTGCAAAGCGCGGCAGCCTTGCAGAAGGCTGGTGTGGCGGTGCATGTGCAGTCGCTGGAAAAACTGACGCCGCCGCAGCTCGGCAAGTATCGCCGCGCATTGTTTGTGGCCAGCAGTTTCGGCGAAGGCGAGCCGCCCGATAGCGCGCGCCGTTTCAGCCGTCTTCTGCAGGTGGCGGCGCAGGAGTTGAAGCATATGCAGTACGCCGTGCTGGCGCTGGGCGACCGCAATTACAACCAGTTCTGCGGCTTTGGCCGCACGCTGGACCAGCGCCTTGCCTTCATGGGCGCACAGCCGCTGCATCCGATCATCGAAGTCGATAAGGGCGATGCTGGCGCTTTGGCGCGCTGGGGCAATGCACTGCGCGGTTTGATGGGCGAAGCGGCGGCCGATGCGGCGCTGAGCGCGGAGGCCAGCGATGGCGATTACGCCAGCTGGCGTCTGACTGGCCGCATCCTGCTCAATCCCGGCAGCATTGGGGCGCCGCTGTATGAGATCACGCTGAACGGCCCGGCGGATGCAGGCTGGCGTCCGGGCGCGCTGGTGGATATCTGGCCGGGCCACTACGGCAAGGATGCCACGCCGCGCCGTTATTCGCTCGCTTCGGTGCAGCGGGACGGCTGTATGCAACTGGTGGTGCGCCAGGTTGGACTGGCGTCCGGCTGGCTGACCAGGCAGGCCATGATAGGCGACGAAGTGCGCGTGCGCCTGATTGCCAATCCATCGTTCGATATTTACGAGCGGCCGGCGCCAGCGATCTACATCGGCAACGGCTCCGGCATTGCCGGCCTGCGTTCGCACCTGCGCGCGCGCGTGCTGGATGGCGAGCAGCGCAACTGGCTGATCTTCGGCGAACGACAGCAGGCTTATGACGCTGTCTATGCCGAAGAAATCCAGAGCTGGCGCGCGCGCGGTTTCCTGCCGGAGCTGGATCTGGTGTATTCGCGTGACGTCGCCGGCGGCGGTTATGTGCAGGACCGCCTGCGCGAACGCGCCGACACGCTGCGTGCGTGGATTGCCGACGGCGCTGCCATCTTCGTCTGCGGCAGCCTGCAAGGCATGGCCGGCGGTGTGGACGATGCGCTGGCCGATATCCTCGGCCGCGCACAGCTGGAGCAACTGAAGGAGGAGGGGCGCTACCGGCGCGATGTATACTGATTCGAACTAACTCGATAGGAGCTGCAATGATGCGTAAGTTTCTCCCTCTCGTTTTTGTCCTGTGCACGGCCGCTGCGGCGGCCGATCCTTTGTCCGACATGGACGTCGCCATCCGCAAGGGCGACTTCAAGCAAATCACCAGCGTCCTGATTTCGCAGGACGGCAAGCTGGTACACGAATCCTATTTCGATAACGACGGCGCCGAAGGCTTGCGCAATACGCGCTCGGTCGGCAAGAGCGTCACCGATATGCTGGTGGGGATCGCGATCGACAGTGGCAAGCTGAAAGTGAGTTCGCCCGTATTCGGTTTCTTCCCTGAGCGGCATCCGGTGCGCTATCCCGATCCGCGCAAGGAGAAAATCACGGTCGAAGATTTCCTCACCATGAGTTCCCTGCTGGAGTGCGACGACCAGAACCAGTTCTCGCGCGGGAACGAGGAAGCCATGTATTTGCTGGAGGACTGGACCCAGTTCGCCATGGACCTGCCGATACGCGGCTTTCCCGACTGGGTGACCAAGCCGGCCGATTCGCCGCACGGCCGCAGCTTCTCCTACTGCACTGCCGGCCCCACCATGCTGGGTCCCGTGCTGGAAAAAGCCACCGGCGAAAAAGTCGATCAATTTGCGGCGCGCACCCTGTTCGCTCCACTGGGCATCACCAAATTGAAATGGCAGTACACGCCGGCCGGCCCGGCCATGACCGGCGGCGGCTTGCAGCTGCGCAGTCGCGACCTGCTCAAGCTGGGAGAGCTGTATCTGAACGGCGGCGCATGGGAAGGCAAGCGCGTGGTGTCGGCGGAGTGGGTAAAACAATCGCTGTCGCCGCATGCGCAGGTCGATGAGGATACCGACTACGGCTACCTGTGGTGGCTCAAGCGCTTCAAGCAGGACGGGCAAACCTGGCGCACGGCCATGATGTCCGGCAGCGGCGGCAACAAGGTGGTGATACTGCCGGAGCAGCGCGCGGTGGTGGTCATCACCACCACCAATTTCCAGGTGCGCCAGCCGCATGCCATCAGCGAGAAGCTGCTGACCGACTACGTCTTCAAAGCGCTGTCTCGTAGCCTTCCAGCACGTTGACCACGTTGACGCCGAGTTCCTTCACGGCGTAGCCGCCTTCGAAGATGAAGGCGGTGGGCTTGCCCAGCCAGGCGAGGCGTTCGCCGACTTTCAGATAGTCGGCGCTTTGCAGGGCGAAGCGCGAGAGCGGATCGCCGGCGAAGGTGTCTACGCCCAGCGACACCACCAGCGCATCCGGCGCGAAGCTGCCGATGCGGATGCAGGCCGTCTCCAGTGCCGAGAACCACGCTTGCGCGCTGCTGCCCGCCGCCAGCGGCAGGTTCAGGTTGTAGCCCATGCCCGCGCCTTCGCCGCGCTCGTCGGCGTGGCCGAGGTAGAACGGGTATTCGTTGCGCGGGTCGGCATGAATGGAAACGAACAGCACATCGTCGCGGTGGTAGAAGATGCTTTGCGTGCCGTTGCCGTGGTGGTAGTCGATGTCGATGATGGCGACCTTGCGCGCCCCGTCGTCCAGCATATGCTGCGCCGCCAGCGCGGCGTTATTCAGGAAGCAGTAGCCGCCGAAAAAATCCGCGCCGGCGTGATGGCCCGGCGGACGGCTCAGCACAAAGGCGCCGCGCTCGCCCAGCCGCAGCGCGTGCGCCGCGTTGACCGCGCAATCGGCGCCGGTTTTGGCAGCGGTCCAGGTGCCGGCGGTCAGCGGCGTGCCGCTGTCCATCGAGTAGAGGCCCATGCGGGCGGCAAAGTTCTCCGGTTCGATATCGCTGCGCAGCGTGCGCACCGGCCACACGGAGGGAAAGGCGTCTTTCTGCGCATTGGCCGGGTCCAGCGCCACCCACTCGCTCCAGGCGTTGCGCAGGAAGTGCAGGTAGCGCGGCGTGTGGATGCGCTCCAGCGACATCAAGGGCACGCCATGCGGCGTAACGATGCGTCCCAGGCCGCGCCGGCCCAGTTCCGCCAGCACCGAATCGGCACGCTCCGGCTTTTCAAAGCAGGGCACCTGCTCGCCACGAAAGAACTCATGGCGGCCGCGGTGCTGCGCGTGCTGTTCGTTATAAAAAGTGAGCATCAGTCGCAGTCCCGCGACTGGCACAGATTGGAGGCGCGGTAGGCGGTGACAAAGTCGTCAAAGTTGGATTGCGGCGCGGCTTCGAGTTCCGCCTGCTCGGCCAGCGATACCGCGGCCAGGTTGTCGAAGTAGGCTGCTTCTTCGGCGCTCGGCGGATGGCTGCGGAAGTAGGCAGCGTGCTTTTCGCTTTGCGCCAGGCCGAAGGCGGCGAACGATTTGCCGTTGGCGCGCAGCGCCGCCAGCACCTTGGCCGATGGCGTCAATTCGGCGTCGGCCAGCTTGGCCGCTTGCGCCGCCAGCGCATCGCGGTGGACGCTGTCGCCGCGCAGCGCATCGAGCAGCTCGGCCACCGGGCGGATGCGCTCCAGCAGCTGCGCGCCCCACACCGGCAGCGGCATTTCGGCCTCGCCGTTGTTGAGCGTCAGGCCCGGGCGGCGGCCCTCCTTCACGGTGCGCGCAAAGTTTTCGGTGTAGACCGCGCCTTGTTCCGGCGTGATGGTCGGGCTTTCCTCCAGTGCGCAGAACAGCAGGAAGGCGTCGAGGAAGCGGCCGGTGGCCACGCTGATGCCAACCGGCTCGAAGGGATCGACATCCATGCAGCGCACTTCGATGTACTGCACGCCGCGCGCGCACAGTGCCTGGATCGGCCGCTCGCCGGTCTGGATCACGCGCTTCGGGCGGATGGTGGAGTAGTACTCGTTTTCTATCTGCAGCACGTTGGTGCTGAGCTGTATCCATTCGCCATCGCGCTTGGTGCCGAGTTTGGCGTACGGCTCGTACGGCTGGTTGACGGCCTTGGTCATGGCGGCCACGTAGCTGTCGAGGCAGTTCTCGTGCGGGCTCAGGCCCGATTGCGCATCGTTCTGATAACCGAGGTCGCTCATGCGCAGGCTGGTGGCGTAGGGCAGGTAGAGCGTGTCGTCGGACAGCGTTTCCAGCTTGTGCTGACGGCCGCGCAGGAAGCCGCTCGACAGTACCGGTGAGGCGCCGAATAAATACATCAGCAGCCAGCTGTAGCGGCGGAAGTTGCGGATGGTGGCGAGGTAGGCCTCGGACTGGAAGGAGCGCGGCGTCAGACGCTTGCCGCTCACTTCATTCTCGGCCAGCACGCGCCACAGGCGTTCGTCCAGCGAGTAATTGTAGTGAATGCCGGCGATGCACTGCATGGCTTTGCCGTAGCGCAGCGCCAGGCCGCGCCGGTACACATGCTTGAGCATGCCGATATTCGAGGTGCCGTACCAGGCGATTTCAATGTCCTCTTCGGCCGGCAGCTGGCAGGGCATGGACTGGCTCCACAGCAGTTCGTCGCCCAGCTTGCTGTAGGCGTAGCGGTGGATGCCATCCAGCTTGGCGATGGTGTCGGCGATGTCTTTTTCGGCCGGCGTAATGAATTCCAGCAGGGTTTCAGCGTAATCGGTGGTGATTTGCGGATGGGTCAGGGCCGAACCCATGGCCGCCGGGTGCGGCGTGTGCGCCAGATGGCCGGCGCGGTCCACGCGCAAGGTTTCCCGTTCGATGCCGCGCAAGCCGCCAGCCAGCACGGCGCGGTGCTTTTCATCGGCCAGCAGGGCCAGGCGTCGTGTCAAAAGAGTTGGCAATTTGAAATCCTTTCTGGTGCAGCAAAAAAATGATTGGTGCTGAGATTAACCGAAATTGGCCGAACTCGCCGGAAGGCGGCAAAAAGAGCATTTTAGCAAAAGCCGCATTTCGCTCCCGGTTGGTGCAATAATGGATCACCTACCGGAAAAGGAGCGCTATGCAGCCTAACTCCGACACCCAGATTCGCGCCCGTTTGCTGGCGGCGCTGAACCACGACCTGCGCGCGCCGCTGGCGCGCATCGCTACCAACGCGGCCAGCGGCTGGGCCGATCTGGGCGCGGTGGAGCATGAGGCGCGGCGGCAGCTGGAATGGCTGTCCGATTTGCAGGAATGCGCCCGCTTTGAATTGCAAGCGCCGGAACTGGCGTTGGCGCCGGCTTATCTGCATGCGCTGATGCGGCATGTCTCCCATGATGGTAGTGAGTTGCCGGCGCTGGCGCTGCTCGATGCGCGCCGCCTGTCGCAGGTGTTGGCGCGCATCCGCGACCATGCCGGCGGCCAGCTGGCGCTGCGTGCGCGGCATCTGCCGGGCGAGGTGGAGCTGGCCTTTCAGGCTGGCCAGCCGGATGGCCCGTGGATAGAGGTGATGGCCACGCTGGCCGACGATCGCATCCTGCCGGGCGTGATAGTGGCGGCGCACTTGGTGCGCGCCATGGGCGGTGTATTGCGGCAAAGCGGTGATGGCTTGCGTTTTGCCATCCGCGCGCCGCTGGCGGAGGAGGAAGACGCCATGCCGCCAACGCCGCATTTCGACTGGCCGGAACCGTTCGGCGCTGGCCATGCCATCCTGCTGCTGGAACCCCATCAGCCGATGCAGGATTATCTGAGCGAGATCCTGGAAAGCGCGGAGTTCGATGTGCAGTACGAGCCGGGCGACCGCGATCCTTCACTGATACTTTGTGCCGACGAAAGCGTGTGGGATATCTGGCCGCGCGAGGAAGCGCCGCCGGTGCTGCTGCATACGCTGCTGCCGCCTGCGCGGCCTGACGATTTCGTCGAAGTGATGTACAAGCCGGCGCCGGCCGCCATGCTGCTGTCGGCCTTGCGCCGCCGGCTGGAAATCAGGATTTGAGGCGGCCCCCGCTCACGCGTTCAATGCCGGCCAGGTCGCGCCAGCTTTGCACTTCTTCATAGCCGGCGCCGGTGAGCAGCGCGCGCACCGCTTCCGATTGTTCGTAGCCGTGCTCCATCAGCAGCCAGCCTTGCGGCTTGAGATGGCGCGGTGCGCCGTCGATGATGATGCGCAGCGCGGACAGGCCGTCCGCATGGTCGGTCAGCGCACCCACCGGTTCGTAGCGCAAATCGCCTTCGGACAAATGACGGTCGCCGCTGGCGATATAGGGCGGGTTGGAGGCGATGACGTCGAACGGCGCGGCGCCTTGCAGCGCGGCGTACCAGTCGCTTTGCAGGAAGGTGATGCGGGCGCCATTGTTGGCGGCGTTGCGGCGGGCGACGGCCAGCGCGTCTGCGCTGACATCGAGCGCGGTGACATCGGCGTCCTTGCGCGTGTGCGCCAGCGAGACGGCAATGGCGCCGCTGCCGGTGCCCATGTCCAGCACGCGGCCTTTGGCAGGCAGGCGGTCCATGGTCAGCTCGACCAGCAGTTCCGTGTCGGGACGCGGAATCAACACAGCGCTGTTGACTTCAAACGGCAGGCCAAAGAATTCGCGCTGGCCAACGATGTAGGCGATCGGTTCGCCGTTCAGGCGGCGCTGCACCAGCGCGGCAAAGCGCTGCGACTCTTCTTCGGTCAGCACGCGTTCCGACTGGGTGATCAGGGCGATGCGGTTCAGGCCCAGCGCATGGCACAGCAGCACGCGGTTATCCAGCGCATCCAGCACGGATTGCCTTTGCAGGGAAGCGATGGTGCTGCTCATTTGGCGCGGCGGACCAGCAGCCAGCCCAGCGACAGCGTGAACAGGCCAAACCACAGGAAGGACCACTGCGGAATCGACAGGCCGAACCACGGCGCCAGCGCGTCCTCGCACAGGCCGTCGGCCTTGAACAGGAAGGGCAGGTAAGTCGCGGTCGGGATTTTGTTGAGGAAGGTCTCCATCGGGTCGATGCCGCAGGACAGGCCCGGATGCGCCAGCACCCACAGGTGTTTGCCGGCGGTGAACAGCCCGCCCAGCGCCGCCAGCAGGCCGGCCGTGGCCAGCGCTTTCGGCTTGCTGGCGTAGGCGCCGATCAGGGCGAACACGCCGATGGCGATGAACAGGTAGCGCTGGATCACGCACAGCGGGCAAGGCAGCATGTCCAACCCGTGCTGCAGATACAGGGCGACGCCGATCAGGCCAAAGGCGGCGATGGCGATGGAGAGCAGCAGGGAGCGGGTATGTATCATGGACTGGTCCTCAAATGAATCGGGGCATTCTCGCACAAAGTTGCCAATTCAGCCTTAGGGCCTTCTTAATCACCCAGCGCCGCCAGCAGCTCGGCCTGATGCTCGGTGGTCAGCGCGGTGACCAGTTCATTCAGGTCGCCGTCCATGATGAAATCGAGCTTGTACAAGGTCAGGTTGATGCGGTGATCGGTCATGCGGCCCTGCGGATAGTTATAAGTCCGGATCCGTTCGCTGCGGTCGCCCGAGCCGATCAGCGATTTGCGGGTGGCGGCTTCCTTGGCCTGCTGTTCGCGCAGCTGCACGTCCTTGATGCGGGTGGCCAGCACCTTCATGGCCTGTGCCTTGTTCTTGTGCTGCGAGCGGTCGTCCTGGCATTCGACCACGATGCCGGTCGGCAGGTGGGTGATACGGACGGCGGAATCGGTCTTGTTGATGTGCTGACCGCCGGCGCCCGAGGCGCGGAAGGTGTCGATGCGCAGTTCGGACGGATTGATGTTGACGTCTTCCACCTCGTCCGCTTCCGGCATCACCGCCACGGTGCAGGCGGAGGTGTGGATGCGGCCCTGGGTTTCGGTGGCCGGCACGCGCTGCACACGGTGGCCGCCGGATTCGAATTTCAGTTTCGAGTACACGCCGTTGCCGACCAGGCGCACGATCACCTCGCGGTAGCCGCCCAGGTCGGACGGCGATTCCGACACCATCTCCACCTGCCAGCGATTGCGCTCGGCGTAGCGGGTGTACATGCGCAGCAGGTCGCCCGCGAACAGGGCCGACTCGTCGCCGCCGGTGCCGGCGCGGATTTCGAGGAAGATGTTGCGCTCGTCGTTGGCGTCCTTCGGCAGCAGCATTTTTTGCAGCTCCAGATCCAGTTCGGCGGTGCGTGCTTTGGCCGCTTCGATTTCTTCCTGCGCGAAGTCCTTCATGTCCGGATCGGCCAGCATTTCCTCGGCGGCGGCGATGTCGCCCTGCGCTTCCTGGTAAGACTTGTAGACCGCCACCAGCGGGCCGATTTCGGCGTGCTCGCGGTTCATCTTGCGGTAGGCGTCCATGTTATCGGTGGCGCCTTCGGACATCAGCAATTCATCGAGTTCGACCAGGCGGTTTGCCAGTTGATCGAGCTTGGCCAGCATGGATGGTTTCATAGCGTGTTCTTTAAAGAAGATGTGCCGCGCCAGCAATGGCTGCGGCGGAAGAGAGGAGAGCGGGGAGGCGGAGCCGCTAACGGCGGCCGCGGAACATCTGTGGCAGCAGTTCCGCCAGTTGGGCGCGTTCCTCGCCCTGCGCGCGGTGCAGCGCCTGCTGCGGGCCGTGCATGAATTTCGCGGTCAGCCCTTTGGACAGGGCTTCCAGCACGGCGTCGATATCTTCGCCCTTGGCCAGCATCTTGCGGGCGCGCTCCAGTTCCATCTGGCGCAGCGCTTCGCCGTTCTCCTGCAGGTGCTGGATCACCGGCACCACGGCGCGGTCGTCGATCCAGTGCATGAACGATTGCACGCGGGTTTCGATGATGGCCTCGGCCTGGGCGACGGCGGCCTGGCGGTTTTCAATGCCGGTCTGGACCACCTTGCCCAGATCGTCCACCGTGTACAGGAAGGCGTCGTTCAGGCGTGCCACTTCCGGTTCGATATCGCGCGGCACGGCCAGGTCGACCATGAACATCGGCTTGTGGCGGCGCGCCTTGATGGCGCGCTCCACCATGCCAAGGCCGATCAGCGGCAGCGAGGAGGCGGTGCACGAGATGACGATGTCGTACTGGTGCAGCTTGTCCTGCAGATCGGCGAGGCGGATGGCGCGGCCGCCGAAGCGGTGCGCCAGCACTTCGCCGCGTTCCAGCGTGCGGTTGGCGATGGTGAGGGATTTCGGATTCTGCGCCGCGAAGTGGGTGGCGCACAATTCGATCATCTCGCCGGCGCCGATGAACAGCACGTTCTGCTCGGAGATTTTGTCGAAAATGCGCTGCGACAGGCGCACTGCGGCGGCGGCCATCGACACGCTGTGGGCGCCGATTTCAGTGGTGCTGCGCACTTCCTTGGCCACCGAGAACGAGCGCTGGAACAGCTGGTGCAGATAGGTGCCCAGGCCGCCCGCTTCGTCGGCGGTGCGGATGGCGTCCTTGATCTGGCCAAGGATTTGCGTTTCGCCCAGCACCATCGAATCCAGCCCGGAGGCGACGCGGAAGGTGTGGCGCACGGCGTCGTGCTGCGGCAGCATGTACAGGTGCGGGCGCAGCTCGGCGTAGTTCAGCTTGTGGAAATCGGCGAGGAAATGGGCGCCGGCGTCGAGCGGATCGGGCACGGTGCTGGCAGCGTACAACTCGGTGCGGTTGCAGGTCGAGAGGATGGCCGCTTCGTCGGAACCGCGATGGTCGATGCGCTCGAACCACGAGCGCGCCGCCATTACCGCCTGGCCCAGCTGCTCAGGGGCGAACGCCAGCTGCTCGCGGAGCGAGACCGGTGCGGTGGTGTGATTGAGGCCGACGGCAAGCAGCTGCATTTCGGGTCCAGACGATAAATATGCGGTCATTATACCGTGAGTACCTGAGTGTTGCCCTATGGACTGCCTAAAGATAGGGCAGAACCCCGCCGCAGCGCTGCGCTTCGGGGTAAATCAGGCGCCGAGCTTTTCCAGGCGGTAGCCGTAGCTGTAGACCGGCACCAGGCGGAAGCCGTTTTCTGGTTTTAATTGCAACTTGTTGCGCACGCGCGAGACGTGGGTGTCCATGGTGCGGGAGGGAACGGCGGTTTCGCGTATCCACACCGCTTCATGGATGTAGGCACGCGACAAGGGACGGCCGATGTTGCGGAAAAATAACAGTGCCAGATAGAACTCTTTGTGGGTCACATCCAACACAATGCCGTCCATCAGCAGGCGGCCCGGCCGCGTCTCAAACACATATTGGCCAAATTGCAACGACTCGGCGCCGTTTTGTGCCGGGTAGGCGCGGCGCAGCAGGGCTTGCACGCGCGCCACCATCTCGCTGCGGCGCAGGGGCTTGATCATGTAATCGTCGGCGCCGGCCGCCAGACCGGCCACGATGTCGTCCTCGCCGGAACTGGTGGTCAGGAACAGCACGGGCGCGTTGTCGGGCAGCTTTTCCTTGGCGCGGCGCAGAACTTCGGCGCCGCTCAGGTCCACCACCTGCCAGTCGAGGATCAGCATGTCGTAACTATCCTTGCGCAACTGCGCCAGCACGTCCTTGGCGGTCTGGAAGCTGTGGCAGATATGGCCGGCCGAGGTCAGTACCTGACAGATCAGGTCGGCCTGGCTGCGGTCGTTGTCGAGTACGGCAATTCTCATACTGCTGCCTACTGGAAAATGTTAAGGAGAAGTCACTCCGAATATAACAGAGATTTACAAATCAATTAACAAAACAGCTAATTTATTTTTTTTCAGGATACTATCATTGGGTTTCTGATAATGCTTGTTTTCCCTGTGCGACGCCGCACATTGATTACACGGTACACTGGAAAAACGCCGAATTCAATGCAGAAGTTGAAAAATGGCAAGAACGCCCAACGCGGGCCAGGAGGGCGCATGCGCGGCAAAAAAGACACAAATTGGACCTTGGTGCCGGGCTCGGCACGTGACATTGCGGAGGTGCGCGAACGCTGCCGGCAATTGGTACGGCGCCGCGCCATGCTGTCGGCCGGCGTGGCCGCGGTGCCAGTCCCGGGACTGGACGTGGTGTCCGACCTGCGCCTGTTCGCGTTATTAATTGACGATATCAACCAGGAGTTTGGCCTGTCCGAACAGCAAATCGAACGCCTGCAGCCGAAATTCCGCCTGATTGCTTACGAAGCGGCGATGGGCGTCGGCGGCATGCTGATCGGCAAGCTGGTGACGCGGGAAGTGGTGATGCAGGTGCTGCGCAAGACCGGCTTCAAGGCGGCGGCGCGCCAGGCCGGCAAGCTGGTGCCACTGGCTGGTCAGCTGGCCTCGGCCGGGATCGGTTTTCTGGCGTTCCGCCAGATCGGCTATCAGCACGTGGAAGCCTGCGCCAAGGTGGCGCAGGAATTGGTGACGGCCGGCGTGCACCGGCCTGCTTAATATTTAAGCGTCCGGCAGCACCACGTTGACGTCCAGCACTTCCAGGTTGCCTTGGCGGTCCAGCGAGATCTTGATGTCGTCGGCGTTGACCTTGGTGTACTTGGAAATCACCTCGATCAGTTCCTTGTGCAGGGCCGGCAGGAAGTCCGGGCCGGCGCGGCCATTGCGCTCGCGCGCGATGATGATTTGCAGCCGTTCCTTGGCCGCGGTGGCGGTTTTCGGTTTAGGCGGAAACAGGAAAGAAAGCAGTGCCATGGTTACTTGCTCCCAAAGATACGCTGCAGCAGGCCCGGCTTTTCATAGGTGATAAAGCGCAGTGGCATTTCCTGGCCGAGGAAGCGCGACACCACATCCTCGTAGGCTTCTGCCACATCGGTCCCCTTGAAGTGGATGGCCGGGTTGCCTTGGTTCGAAGCATGCAGGACTTGTTCCGATTCCGGAATGATGCCGATCAGAGGAATGCGCAGGATTTCCTGCACGTCTTCGTACGACAGCATTTCGTCCGCTTCCACGCGCTTCGGCGAGTAGCGGGTGATCAGCAGGTGTTCCTTGACCGGTTCGCCGCCGGTCTGGGCGCGGCGCGACTTGGCCTGGATGATGCCGAGGATGCGGTCGGAATCGCGCACCGATGACACTTCCGGATTGGTGACGATGATGGCTTCATCGGCAAAGGTCAGCGCCATCAGCGCGCCGTGCTCGATGCCGGCCGGCGAATCGCAGATGATGAACTCGAAGCCCATGTTGATCAGCTCGTGCAGCACTTGCTCCACGCCGTCTTCCGACAGCGCATCCTTGTCGCGCGTCTGCGACGCCGGCAGGATGAACAGGTTGTCGCAGTGCTTGTCCTTGATCAGCGCCTGGGTCAGGGTCGCTTCCTTGTTGATCACATTGATCAGGTCGTAGACCACGCGGCGTTCGCAGCCCATGATCAGGTCCAGGTTACGCAGGCCGACGTCGAAGTCAATGACGGCGGTCTTGTGACCGCGCATGGCCAAGCCGGTGGAGAAGCTGGCGCTGGAGGTGGTTTTACCAACACCGCCCTTGCCGGACGTTACAACAATAATTCTTGCCACGAATAATCCTTTTCAGAGTGGTGTGCTTAAGCGCGGTTAGCAGTATTGACGGATAGTATATCGATTCGGTCGCCGACCAAGCGAATTTGCGCCGGAGAACGTGCGTATTCGGTCGGGAAGCCATCTTCAAAGGTGCGGTACACGCCCGCGATGGAAACCAGTTCCGGTGCCATGTTCAAGGCGAAGATGCGGGCCTGGGCATTGCCCGAGGCGCCGGCCAGCGCCCGGCCGTTGAGCGTGTTGTACACGTGGATGCTGCCGTCGGCGATGATTTCGGCGCCGTTGTTGACCACGGCCGTCACCACCAGGTCGCAGCCGCGCGCGTAGATGCGCTGGCCGGCGCGCACCGGCGTGTCGATGATCATGACGTCGGTGCCATTGCTGGCGGGCGCCGGCGGCTGGGCCTGGGCGGCGGCTACCGCCACCGGGGCCGGCGCAGGAGCTGGCTTGGGCGCCGGCTCAGGTTCCTCGCGCTTGGCGTTGGCCGGTTCCAGCGTCAGGCCGTGGGCGGCGATTTCGGCGGCCAGCTCGGGCGGCGCGTTGCGCACGGCGACCGGATTCAGGCGGTATTTTTTCAGCAGGGCGATCAGGCCGCCCCAGTCGATCTGGCCGCAGCCGGACGGCAGGGCGGCGACGTCGATCACGGTCAGGTCGTCTTCGAAGAAGTCGGCGGTGCCGCCGGTCATTTCGGCCAGCGCGGCGTCGAGAGCGATATGGTCGGCCGTCGACAAAATGGCGGAGACGGCGACGACGGTGGAAATCTTGATTTCTATGGGCTTTTGAAACAGGCTCTTGGACATGGGCGACAGTATCAGACAGTATCAGTGTGGTGCAGGCACCAGCATTCTACTGTGGAATATGCCGAAAAGGGAGGGCCGACAAGCGTGCGGGCCTGTATTTATGCGGGATTTCACCCCGCACGGCGGCCGCAGCCGGGGTCAGACCCTGCCGGTCAGACCCCGCCTTACCGGGTTTAATAGATGGCGCGCAACTGCTTCGCGGCGGCCACCATGTTGCGCAGCGCGGTTTCGGTCTCCGCCCAGCCGCGCGTCTTCAGGCCGCAATCCGGATTGACCCACAGCTTGGCCGGCGGAATCACGGCGCTGGCCTTTTGCAGCAGGCGCACCATGTCCTGCTGCGCCGGCACGCGCGGCGAGTGGATGTCGTACACGCCGGGGCCGATCTCGTTCGGGTAGCGGAACTGGCCGAAGCCGTTCAGCAGTTCCATGTCCGAGCGGCTGGTCTCGATGGTGATGACGTCGGCATCCATGGCGGCGATCTGCGGCAGGATGTCGTTGAACTCGGCGTAGCACATATGGGTGTGGATCTGGGTCCGGTCCGCCACCGCGCTGGCGGCCACGCGGAAGGCGCGCGTGGCCCAGTCCAGATAGGCATCCCAGCGGCCGCGGCGCAGCGGCAAGCCTTCGCGCAAGGCCGGTTCGTCGATCTGGATGATGCCGATTCCGGCTTGCTCCAGGTCCGCCACCTCGTCGCGGATGGCCAGCGCGATTTGCAGCGCGGTTTGCGCGCGCGGTTGGTCGTCGCGCACGAAGGACCATTGCAGGATGGTGATGGGACCGGTCAGCATGCCTTTCATCGGCTTGCCGGTCAGGCTTTGCGCGTGCGCGGTCCAGTCCACGGTCATGGCTTTCGGTCGGCTGACATCGCCGTAGAGGATGGGCGGCTTGACGCAGCGCGAGCCGTAGGATTGCACCCAGCCCAGCTGCGTGAAGACGAAGCCCTCCAGCTGTTCGCCGAAGTATTCGACCATGTCGTTGCGCTCGGCTTCGCCGTGCACCAACACGTCCAGCCCCAGCGCTTCCTGCCGCTGCACGGCGTGGGCGATTTCTGCGCGCATGCTGGCTTCGTACTCGGTCAGGCTCAGTTCTCCGCGTTTGAAGCTGGCGCGGGCGGCGCGGATGGCCGGCGTTTGCGGGAAGGAGCCGATGGTGGTGGTCGGGAAGTCCGGCAGCTGGAAGCGCGCGCGCTGCTCGGCCTGACGCTGGGCGAACGGCGAGCGGCGCTGGTCTGCGCCGGCCGGCAGGGCTTGCAGGCGTTCGCGCACGGCGCTCTGGTGCACGCGCGGGCTGGCGCGGCGGCTGGCGATGGCGGCACGCGAAATGGCCAGCGCCGCGCCGGCGTCTGCGCCGAGCAGGGCGCGTTTGAGCACGTTCAACTCATCCAGCTTTTCGGTGGCGAAGGCCAGCCAGGAGCGGATCTCCTGGTCCAGTGCGGTTTCGGCGGCCAGCGTGAATGGGGTGTGCAGCAACGAGCAAGAGGTGGACAGCCACAGTTTGCCGGCGCGCTTGTCAACGATGGGGGCCAGCACGGCCAGCGCGGCGTCGAGGTCGGTGCGCCAGATGTTGCGGCCGTCGACAATGCCGACCGACAGCACTTTGTGCACCGGCAGCCAGTCGGCGATGCTGGTCAGTTCGTGCGGCGCGCGCACGCCGTCGACGTGCAGGCCGGCCACCGGCAGGCGGCAGGCCAGGCTCAGGTTTTCCTCCAGCGGCGAGAAGTAGGTCGCCAGCAGCAGCGGCACGCCGACTTGGTTCAGTTGCCAGTAGGTGTTTTCGAAGGCGTTGCGCCAGGCGGCCGGCAGGTCGAGGCCGAGGATGGGCTCGTCGATCTGCACCCATTGCACGCCCTGGGCTTTCAGGCGGTCCAGCAGCTGGCTGTAGACCGGCAGCAGTTGCTCCAGCAGGGCGAGGCGGTCGAAATCGGCATCCTTGGACTTGCCCAGCCAGAGGAAGGTCAGCGGGCCGATCAGGGCGGCCTTGACGGCGTGGCCGAGGGCTTGTGCCTCGGCCACTTCGTCGAACAGGCGCTCGCAGGACAGGGCGAAGCTGGTTTCCGCCGTAAATTCCGGGACGAGGTAGTGGTAGTTGGTGTCGAACCACTTGGTCATTTCCAGCGCGGCGGCAGCGGGGAGGGCGTCGTCGTTGTGCGCATGGCCGCAAGCGCAGCCGGCGTCAGGTTCGCCGCCGCGGCCGCGGGCCATGGTGAAGTAGCGGCTCAGTTGCGACTGGCCGGCGCCGAAGCCGTAGCGCGCCGGTTCGCAGCCCAGCAGCTGGATGTGGTTGGCCACCTGGTCGTAAAACGCAAAGTCGCCGACCGTCACAAAGTCCAGCCCGGCGTCGCGCTGCAAGGCCCAGTGGCGCGCGCGCAGCTGACGGCCGGCCGCTTCCAGGCCTGCCTCGTCCAGCTCGCCGCGCCAGTTTTTTTCAAGCGCAAATTTCAGCTCGCGTGCCGCGCCGATGCGAGGGAAGCCAGGGATATGGGTGTGGATTGCCTTGGTAGTGTTCGTCATGATGCTGTCATCCGCATTTAATATTGGTGATATAAAGTGTGCGGCAAACCGGTCTATAATCAAAACGAAAGATTTTGCGGCTTCACATGAAAAAAATTAATAGACCATGCTAGAGATACGCCACTTACGCACTTTGAGCGCGCTGCGCTCGGCCGGCAGTCTCGTGCGCGCTGCCCAACTTCTCAATCTGACGCAGTCCGCCCTGTCCCATCAAATCAAATTGCTGGAAGATCGCTACGGCGGACCGCTGTTTGAGCGTAAATCGGTGCCGATCGGTTTCACCGCCACCGGCGCCCGCCTGCTCAAGCTGGCCGACCTGCTGCTGCCGGAGATCGAAGCGGCGGAACGCGAAGTTGCGCGCCTGATGCAGGGAGATAGCGGGCAATTGCGGGTGGCTTTGGAGTGTCACACCTGTTTCGACTGGCTGATGCCGGTCATGGACGAGTTCCGCAAACGCTGGCCCGAAGTCGAAATCGATCTGGTGTCCGGCTTCCATAGCGAGCCGGCCGACCTGCTGCGCAGCGGCGAAGCCGACCTCGTCATCGGCTCGCCGTATGGCCCGGAGTTTGCCACTTTCCCGCTGTTCCGCTTTGAAATCCTGACCGTGATGGCGCAGAAACACCGCCTGTCCGCCCAGCGCCGCCTGCAGGCGGCGGATTTTGAAGGCGAAACCCTGATCACCTACCCGGTGCCGGAAGAACGCATCGACCTGATCCGTGAAGTGCTGAAACCGGCGGGCGTGCACTTCCAGCGCCGCACTGCGGAATTGACGGTGGCGGTGCTGCAACTGGTGGCCAGCCGGCGCGGGATTGCCGCCTTGCCGAACTGGGCGATCAAGAATTATGTGGATTACGACTACGTGATTGCACGGCCGATCGGCGAGCAGGGCTTGTGGAGCGATTTGTTCGTATCGGTCCCGGAGCCGCAGAAACACAGGGCTTACGTGCTGGACTTTGTCAACGTGATACGCGAGCAGTGCGCGAGTTCGCTGGATGGTATCAAATTATTATCGTGACAAATTATTACTGTTTCTGCAAAATATAAATGAAAGGGTTTGATGCGCATCAAGGTAAGCGCTGAAACCTGCGCATACGATTGGTGCCCGACGGTTGCGCGTTTGGCACGGATGCTGCTAAAAATCCTGGCGATTCCTCGCGGCGACGCACCATCGAAACCTGCTACATCTCGCGTGTGGACGGCGTATGATAAAAATTCGCGTTGTCGCTTAACTTAGCCGGTTCCGGCCGGCGCAATGGAGAATCAAATGGATGATGTAGTTATCGTGGCCGCTGGCCGTACTGGTGTGGGTAAATTCGGCGGCAGCCTGGCGAAGACGCCGGCGTCCGAACTGGGCGCCCATGTGATCAAGGGCTTGCTGGCCAAAACCGGCATCGATCCGAATCTGATCAGCGAAGCGATCCTCGGCCAGGTGCTGACCGCCGGCGTCGGCCAGAACCCGGCGCGCCAGGCGGTGATCAAGTCCGGCCTGCCGAACACCATTCCCGGCTTCACCATCAACCATGTTTGCGGCTCCGGCCTGAAAGCCACCCACCTGGCGGCGCAAGCGATCAAGGCGGGCGACGCGCAAATCGTCATCGCCGGCGGCCAGGAAAACATGAGCGCCTCGCCGCACGTGATCCCTGGTTCGCGCGACGGCTTCCGCATGGGCGACTTCAAGGCGGTGGACAGCATGATCGTCGACGGCCTGTGGGACGCCTACAACCAGTACCACATGGGCACCACCGCCGAGAACGTGGCCAAGAAATACGAGATTTCGCGCGCCGAGCAGGACGAATTCGCCCTGCAATCGCAGCTGAAAGCGGAAGCCGCGCAAAAAGTCGGCAAGTTCAAGGATGAGATCCTGCCGCTGGAAATCGTGCAGAAGAAGGGCAGCATCGTCTTCGACAGCGACGAATACATCAAGCCGGGTTCGACCCTGGAAGGCTTGGCCGGCCTGCGTCCAGCCTTCGCCAAGGATGGCACCGTCACCGCCGGCAACGCCTCCGGCCTGAACGACGGCGCCGCCGCCGTGATCATGACCTCGGCCACCCGCGCCAAGGAACTGGGCTTGCCGGTGCTGGCCAGGATCAAGGCTTACGCCTCGTCCGGCCTGGACCCGGCGTACATGGGCATGGGCCCGGTCTCGGCCACCAGGCTGTGCCTGAAAAAAGCCGGCTGGACGCCGGACGATCTGGACCTGCTGGAAATTAACGAAGCCTTTGCCGCGCAAGCGGTGGCGGTCAACAAGGAAATGGGCTGGGATACCAGCAAGATCAACGTCAACGGCGGCGCCATCGCCATCGGCCACCCGATCGGCGCGTCCGGCGCGCGCATTCTGGTGACCCTGATCCACGAAATGATCCGTCGTGACGCCAAAAAAGGCCTGGCCTCGCTGTGCATCGGCGGCGGCATGGGCGTGGCGCTGGCAATCGAGCGTCCATAAAAAAAAGCAAGCAACAGCGGCCCGGCCTCAGGCCGGGCCGTGTTTTCCGATGTTTGATATTCATTGAAGGGGACAAGAAATGGCAAGAGTTGCATTAGTTACCGGTGGCATGGGTGGTCTGGGCGAAGCGATTTGTTTCAAGCTGTCAGCGCTAGGCTATTGCGTCGTCACCACGTATTCCCCTGGCAATCCTAAAGTTGAGCAATGGCTGGCGACCACGCGCGACCAGGGCTACAACTTCCGCGCCTACCCGTGCGACGTGGCCGACTATGACTCGGCCCAGGCGTGCATCGCCGCGATTGAAAAAGACATCGGTCCGGTGGATGTGCTGGTGAACAACGCCGGCATCACGCGCGACATGACCTTCAAGAAAATGGACAAGGTCAATTGGGACGCGGTCATCAAGACCAACCTGGATTCGGTGTTCAACCTGACCAAGCCGGTGTGCGATGGCATGGTGGAACGCGGCTGGGGCCGCATCATCAACATCTCGTCGGTCAACGGTCAGAAGGGTGCTTTCGGCCAGACCAACTACTCGGCGGCCAAGGCCGGCATGCACGGCTTCACCAAGGCGCTGGCGCTGGAAGTGGCCAAGAAGGGCGTGACCGTCAACACTATTTCGCCGGGCTACATCGGCACCAAGATGGTGATGGAGATTCCGCAAGAGGTGCTGGACACCAAGATCGTGCCGCAAATTCCGATGGGCCGACTGGGCAAGCCGGAAGAAGTGGCCGGCCTGGTGGCTTACCTGGCATCGGACGAGGCGGCGTTTGTGACCGGCTCCAACATCGCCATCAACGGCGGCCAGCATATGTCGTAAAGCGGTAACCCGCAATGCGGCCACGGGGGTCTGACCCATAGGGGCAGACCCCTTTTTGCTGGTTTGTGGGTTGGCGGTACAATCTGCTATCGATGTTCAAAGGATAGCTATGTTCGACCCCGGTTCCACCCTGTTTCCGCCCATCACGCCCCATCGCTCCGGCATGCTGGCGGTGGACGACCTGCACACTCTTTACTGGGAGGAAGTCGGCAATCCGGACGGCATACCGGTCATTTTTCTGCATGGCGGCCCGGGCGCCGGCCTGTCGCCCCAGCACCGGCGTTTTTTCGATCCGCAACAGTACCGCGTGATCCTGTTCGATCAGCGTGGCGCCGGCAAGTCGGTACCGCTGGGCGAATGCCGCAACAACACCACCCAGTTGCTGATCGAGGACATCGAACGCCTGCGCGTCATGTTCAACATCGAGCAATGGCTGGTGTTCGGCGGTTCCTGGGGCTCGACGCTGGCGCTGGCCTACGGCGAAGCGCATCCTGAACGCTGCCTCGGCTTCGTGCTGCGCGGGATCTTCCTGTGCACCCAGGGGGAGATCGACTGGTTCCTCGATGGCGCGCGCTGGTTCCATCCGGAGGTGCATGCCGAGTTTGTGGCGGCCATCCCGGAAGCCGAACGCGGCAACCTGCTGCAAGCCTACGTCAAGCGCATCATGAGCGACGACCCGGCCGTGCACATGCCGGCCGTGCGCGCGTGGAGCCGCTTCGAAGGCCGCCGCGTGTTCCTGCTGCCGCAGGCCGAAGATCCGCCGTCGGACACGCTGGACCTGGGCGTCGGCCGGCTGGAATCGCATTACATGGCCAACCTCGGCTTCTTCGGCGACGACCAGCTGGTGCGCAACGTCGGCCGCATCGCCCATCTGCCGGCGGTGATCGTGCAGGGCCGCTATGACGTGATCTGCCCGCCGGTGTCGGCATGGCGCCTGCATCAGGCCTGGCCGGGATCGGTGCTGAACATCATCCCGGACGCCGGCCACGGCGCCATGGAGCATGGCATTTCGCGCGCACTGGTGGCCGCCACCGAGCAGTTCAAGCGCAGCCGGCGCTTCGCGGCCTGATACACTGTGAACAATCGATAACAATAAAATAAAACATGGCCATCATGAATATCCAGACCGGCGACATCGGTCACATCATCCAGCTGGCGATTGCGCCAGTCTTCCTGCTGTCGGGCGTGTGCACCAACCTGATCGTGCTGACCAACCGGCTGGCGCGCATCATCGACCGTTCGCGCGTGCTGGAGGACCGGCTCGACGTCGCCTACAGCGACCCGTACCTGAACGAACTCGATGTGCTGTACCGGCGTTCGCATCTGATCAATATGTCCATCGCGCTGTCGACCGCCTGCGGGCTGTTCGTGTGCGTGATCGTGGCGATGCTGTTCCTTGGCGACATCACCAACCTCAGCCTGGACAAATACGTTGCCGGCATGTTCGTGGTGGCTGTGGTCTGCCTGGTCGGCAGCTTTGTTTCGCTGCTGCGCGAAATCTTCATTGCGTCGTCGTGGATGCGTTCCCAGCGCCACGTCCGCCGCAAGCGTTAAACTTTTTTATGTGAGCACATCATGCACGACTATCAACGCCCGCCCACCCTGTACCGCTACGGCGTGCGCGAAGACCTGGAACTGGCGCTGAGCCAGGGCCAGTTCATCCTGCGTCCGGCTTCCAATTGCCTGACGCTGAGCTTTTCCCAGGCCTGGGATCCCACGCTGTTCGAGCTGTTCTCGGCCGACGCCTGCCTGATCATCCATAACACCGAGGAATTCGGCGAGCGCATCCACCGCGCGGTGCAGCGCACTTTGCCGAGCTGGGCCGGCATCGACGGCGCGGTGGAGTATGGCACGCGCGCGGCGCTGGGCCAGGCCTTCACCAAGACCGTGGCCGAGGCGCAGGAACAGGAATGGCAATTCGCCTGGCGCGCCATGCAGGCGCAGCTGAGTCTGAATCCGGTGCTGATCAAGATTGGCAACCTGGAAAACTACGCCGAGCTGCGGTCCAAGGACACCTATCTGGCCTAAGCCGCGTCATTCCGGCGCAGGCCGGAATCCAATGAAACGCCGGAGGTGCGCGCACTTGGATTCCGGCCTGCGCCGGAATGACGGGTTCAGGGTTGGGGAATAGCTTCCACTTTCGGCGCGTCCTTGCGGTCCAGGCGCGCCAGCACGGCGCTCATCATGCGTTCGATATCGCCGCGTATCATTTTGGCGCCGAGGATGCCGGGCACGTAAAAGTTCGGCATCATGCGTCCCTTGTAAATCACCTTGGTGCCGCCGGTTTCCGGCACCGGCACCAGTTCCCAGTGCGATTCATAATATTTCATGTCGCCGGAGATCAGCGAGATGTCGATCGAGGACATCGGCTGCTCCTGCGCGCGCACGATCAGGTGGATGGTCTTGGACATGAACAGGAAGCGGGCCACGCCGAATTGTTCAATGATGACTTCATTGCCATTGCGTGACAGGACTTTGCACGACTCCATGTCGGGCACGAATTCCGACATGCGTTCGTAACCGGTGAGGATGCGCCACACCTTGGGCAGCGACGCCGCCACCGTGCCGGTGGCATCCACCTCATACATATGCTGCCCGTCGTGGTCCGCGCGGTTGACCGATACCTCCAGCTTGGGCAATTCAAGCTTCGGTGCCTGCGCCATCGCCAGCTGGGCGGCCGCACCTAACAACAAAAACAGAAGGAATCGCATCATTTGACCAGCGTACGGTAAAGGGTGGCAGAATACAAGTGTGGCACGCACGGACTTTAGAAGCCCATATCTAAAGAATTGGGATTTAATGCGGGCATTATGAAAACGATAAATTACCCACACCTGCTGGCCCCACTCGATCTGGGACACACCACGCTGCGCAATCGCGTCATCATGGGATCGATGCACACCGGCCTTGAAGACCGCTTCTACAACTACGGAAAACTGGCCGCATTCTATCGTGAACGCGCGCGCGGAGGCGTAGGGTTGATCGTTACCGGCGGCATCTCTCCTAACAGGTCGGGATGGCTGTTACCCTTTGGAGGGACGCTCAACTTCAAGGGCGATGTGATCAACCACCGGCGCGTGACCAAGGCGGTGCACGAAGAGGGCGGCAAGATCCTGATGCAAATTTTGCATTCCGGCCGTTATGGCTATCAGCCCTTCGTGGTGTCGGCGTCGGAGAAAAAATCGCCGATCTCGCCGTTCAAGCCGCGCGCGCTGAGCGAGGCCGGCATCGAGCAGACCATCCGCGATTACGCCCGCTGCGCCAGGCTGGCGCGCGACGCCGGCTACGACGGCGTGGAGGTGATGGGCAGCGAGGGTTATCTGCTGAATCAGTTCCTGTGCGCGCGCACCAATCTGCGCACCGACAAGTGGGGCGGCAGCATCGAGAACCGCATGCGCCTGCCGGTGGAGATTGTGAAACGCATACGCGCCGAAGTGGGCAATGATTTCATCATCATGTACCGTCATTCGCTGCTGGACCTCGTCGAAGGCGGCAATACCTGGCACGATGTGGTGACGGTCGCCAAGGCCTTGCAGCAGGCCGGCGTGTCGATCCTGAACACCGGCTACGGCTGGCACGAGGCGCGCGTGCCGACCATCGTCACCTCGGTGCCGCGCGGCGCCTTCGCTTCGCTGGCGGGCCGCCTGCGGCTGGAGGTGACCATACCGGTGGTGGCGTCCAACCGCATCAACATGCCGGCCGAAGCGGAAGCCATTCTGCAGCGCGGCGAGGCGGACATGATTTCGATGGCGCGTCCCTTCCTGGCCGACGCGCAATTCGTCGTCAAGGCGGCCGAGGGCCGCGCCGACGAGATCAACACCTGTATCGGCTGCAACCAGGCCTGCCTCGATCATACTTTTTCGAACAAGCGCGCCAGCTGCCTGGTGAATCCGCGCGCTTGCCACGAGACGGAACTGGTGTACGCGCCAGCGGCGAAGAAGCGCCGCGTGGCGGTGGTGGGCGCCGGGCCGGCCGGCCTGTCGGCGGCCACGGTGGCGGCGGAGTGCGGGCATGAGGTCACGCTGTTCGATGCTTCCGACAGCATCGGCGGCCAGTTCAAGATCGCCATGCAGGTGCCGGGCAAGGAAGAATTTGCCGAGACCATACGCTACTTCAAGCGCAAAATCGAGCTGACCGGCGTGAAGCTGCAATTGAATACGCGCGTCACGCGCGAGCAGCTGCTGGCCGGCGGCTATGACGATGTGATCGTCGCCACCGGCATCAAGGTACGCAAGCCGCCGATCGAGGGCGTCGATCATCCCAAAGTGCTGTCGTATGTGGACGTCCTGCGCGACAAAAAACCGGTGGGCAAGCGCGTGGCGATCATCGGCGCCGGCGGCATCGGTTTCGACATGGGAGAATTCCTGCTGCACGACACGAAGCATCCGCTGCCGCTGGCGCTGGATGTCTGGGCCAGGGAATGGGGCATCAGCTTCAAGGGCGATACGGCCGGCGGCCTGGTGCCGGCGGCGAATCCGGAACCGGTGCGCCAGCTATACCTCTTGCAGCGCAAAGCCTCGCGCCCGGGCGCGGGCCTGGGCAAGACCACGGGCTGGGTGCACCGCGCGGTATTGGCGCGCAACGGCGTGGTGATGATCGCCGGCGTGCGGTACGACCGCATCGACGATCAGGGCCTGCACATCACCGTGGGCGGCGAACAGCGCCTGCTGTCGGTCGATAACGTGGTGATCTGCGCCGGCCAGGACAGCCTGGCCGAGTTGATGCCGGGCGCGGAGGAAGCGAAAGCCAACGCTTCATTACCGCGCTTCCACAAAATCGGCGGCGCCGCGCTGGCGGCGGAGCTGGACGCCAAGCGCGCCATCAAGGAAGGCGCCGAACTGGCGTCCCGCCTGTAATCAGCAGCCGGAGATATTGGCGACGCTGTCGACGGCTTTCTGCATGTTGCCGTTCCTGTGCAGGCGTGTGATAGCGTTGTTCAGCACCGGCAGCAGCTTGCCCAGCTTTGCGCTTTTCGGCACGGCGATCAGCAGCGGCTCGAAGCCGACCGACTTCTCCGAGACCACCCAATGGTCGCCGGGGAAGCGGCAATTCAGGCTGGCGCTCAGTTGCGACGGATTGCGGAAGCTGTCGAGCAGCACCGCATCCACGCGGTGGGTGCTGAGCATCTTCAGGCGATTCTCGGTGGAGGCGGCGTCCTGTTCGATCCTGAACAGCTTTTCGCGCCGCGCCTCGAACTCCGGACCGTACTTGCCGCCGACGCCGATCGAGATCACTTTGTCTTGCAGGTCTTCCCAGCGATGGAAGATCAGCGGCGCCTGAGCGGACGACACCAGCCACTGATTGGCGTCGTACACCGGCTTGGTGAACTGGAAGACGCGCAGGCGCTCCGGCGTGCTGGCGGCGCCGTACAACAGGCCTTCGCCTTGTCCCGCCATCACTTGCGCGCGCCGCCAGGGATAGCCGCGGATCACCAGGTTGAGCCCTGTCTCTTCCGCCAGCAGGTTGACCACGGCGGCGATGATGGGCGGCGTCGGCAGCGGATTGCCGCGCGGGTCGATCGATTCGGCGATCAGTACCGGAATTTCCGGTGTCTTGTCGGTTGCGGCATGCGCAGGCGCGGCATGCAGCAGCACGGCCAGCGCCCAAGGGGCAAAAACACGTTTCATCATCAGTGTGCGTGACCTTTATCGGATTTGCTCAGGCTATCCAGCACGTAGGTCGTCATGCCTTTCGCCAGTTCTTGTTCACCCATGAAGATTTCGCCGGCGCGCTCGTTGCGCAGCAGGTCGGCTTCTTCGTCGCTATGGGTGCGTACCACGGTTTTGATGGCGGGATTCAGCGCGCGCGCCGTTTCGATCATGGTGCGGACGTGGAAGGTGTCCGGCGTGGCGATCACCAGCATGGACGCGTGCGCGATATGCGCCTGGATCAGTACCGCAGGTTCCCCGGCATTGCCTGCCACCGCGTGCACGCCTTCCTTGCGCAGCTGGTCCACCACTTCGCGATTCTGCTCGGCCACCACGAAGGCGATGCCGCGCTCCGTGAGCGCGGCGGCAATGCGCCTGCCTACGCGGCCATAGCCGACCAGCACCACTTGTCCGCGCAGATGCTCATGCGGCACCGACACCGGCAGTTCGGCCAGCGGGTCGGCGGGACGATCGAACTTCGCGGCCAGCGCGGCATTGCTGCCCAGCCAGCGCTCCAGCGGTTTGGTCACGCGGAACACCACCGGATTCAGGGCGATGGAGATGATGGCGCCCGCCAGGATCAGGCTTTGTCCCTCCACCGGCATCAGCTTGAGCGACAGGCCCAGTGCCGCCAGGATGAAGGAGAATTCTCCGATCTGCGCCAGGCTGGCCGACACCATCAGCGCGGTCTTGGCCGGATAGCGCAGCACCAGCACCAGCAGGAAGGCCGCCACCGATTTGCCGATCACGATAATCGCCACCACTGCCAGCAGCTTCATGGGCTGCTCGATCAGGATCGATGGCTCGAACAGCATGCCGACCGAGACGAAGAACAGCACCGCGAACGCATCGCGCAGCGGCAGCGACTCTTCGGCGGCGCGGTGCGCCAGCGCCGATTCGCGCAGCACCATGCCGGCAAAGAAGGAACCCAGCGCGAACGACACGCCGAAGTAATGGGTGGAGGCGTAGGCGATGCCCACTGCGGCGGCGATCACGCACAGCGTGAACAGCTCGCGCGAATTGGTGCGCGCCACTTGCCACAGAATCCAGGGGAACAGCTTGCGGCCGACCACCAGCATCAGCACGATGAAGGCGGTGACCTGGCCGAGCGTGACGGCCAGCGTGGTCCACAGATCGCCGCCGCCGCCATGGGCGGCATCTACCTCGCCGCCCAACGAACCGGCCAGCGCCGGCAGCAGCACCAGCACCAGCACGGTGACCAGATCCTCCACCACCAGCCAGCCGACCGCGATGCGGCCATTGAAGCTATCGAGAATGCCGCGCTCCTCAAGCGCCCGTAGCAGCACCACCGTGCTGGCCACGGACAGCGCCAGGCCGAACACCAGACCGCCGCCGACGCTCCAGCCCCAGTAGTGGGCGAGGCCCATGCCAAGCGCGGTGGCCACGGCGATCTGCAGCACCGCGCCCGGCAGCGCCACTTTGCGCACAGCCCACAGGTCGTCCAGCGAGAAGTGCAGGCCGACGCCGAACATCATCAGCATCACGCCGATTTCGGCCAGCTGCCCGGCCAGTGCGGTATCCGCCACGAAGCCCGGCGTGGCCGGGCCGATGATAATGCCCGCAGCCAGATAACCCACCAGCGCCGGCAACCGCAGGCGCGTTGCAAGGTAGCCGAACAGGAGACCGGCTCCCAGCGCGGCGGCGATAGTGGTGATCAGGCTGATGTTATGGGGCATGCGTGAGGGGCTCCTTGGTAAAAAATCTACGGGAAACCCTCACCTTAGCATACTCCCCCCTGCAAAACACTTAAAGTGCCAAAGCAGCCGGCTGCATGCGCATGCTGACGCCGAAGCGGTTGAAAGCGTTCATCAGCGCGACGGCAACAGTGATATCGGCCAGTTCCTGTTCGCTCAGTACCGACAGGGCTTGCTGGTAGTCGGCATCCGGCACCTTGGTCTGTTCGACGCGGGTGACCACTTCGGCCCACGCCAGCGCGGCGCGTTCCTTGTCGCTGAACAGGGCGGCCGCTTCGTCCCACACCGGCAGCAGCGCCACCTTGTCCATCTTGACGCCTAGCTTGAGCAGGTCGCGGGTGTGCATGTCGATGCAGTAGGCGCAGCCGTTGATCTGCGACACGCGCAGGTAGACCAGGTCCACCAGTTCGGCCGGCAGGGCCGACGATACGTACTCTTTGACGGTGCCGAAGCCCTTGTACGCTGCCGGTGCAAATTTGAATACGTCCAGACGCTTGCTCATGATGACTTCCTCAGTTGATTAACGATGGACTCATTGTGCGCGTTCATGGACTAGCCAGAAAGGGCCAAGAATAGTGTTCTTTACTAGGCCATGAGTTTGAGAATACGCCTGCCCAGCTCACGCGCGCGCTGCGGCGTGTCGATGTTGGTAAAGGCCAGCAGCAGCGCCGACGCCCCATGCGGCAGCACGCCGCGTTCGGACAGGGCCAGCGCATACATGCCATGTTCACGCATGCGCGCCGCCACCGCGCGGTCGGTGTGATAGCCCTTCATGCGCAGGATGAGGTGCATGCCGCCCGGCTGCGGATCGATCTGCACGTGCTGGCCCAGCACCGCCTCCAGTCCCTGGGCGGCGATCTCGCGGCGTTCGGCATACAGGCGGCGCATGCGCTGGATGTGGCGGGCGAAGTGGCCTTCGTTCATGAAGTCGGCCACCACGCGCTGCATCAGCGTCGGGCCGCTGGCGGCGAAGGTGCGGCTGACTTCCTCGAAACGCTGCACTTGCGCCGGCGGTACCACGATGTAGGCCAGCCGTATCGCCGGGAACAACACCTTGCTGAAGGTGCCGGAGTACAGCACGCGGCCGTTGCGGTCCAGGCTTTGCAGCGCGGGCAGCGGACGGCTGACGTAGCGGTACTCGCCGTCGTAATCGTCCTCCACGATCCAGGCGCCGGCCTGTTTTGCCCAGTCCAGCAAGGCCAGGCGGCGCGGCAGCGAGAGCGAGACGCACAGCGGGCTTTGATGGCCGGGCGTGACGATGGCCGCCCGCGCCGTGGGTGCGGTGGCGATGCCGCGCGCGACCATCAAGCCTTCGCCATCCACCGGAACCGGCACCGTTTGCATGCCGGCTTCGCCCAGCAAATCGCTGGTGGGCGGATAGCCGGGATCTTCCACCCACACGCCGTCGCCGGGCCGCAGCAAGGCGCGTGCGACCAGTTCCATGCTGTTGCGGTAGCCGTTGGTAATGAACACCTGCGACGGCGTGCAGTCGATGCCGCGCGATAGCTGCAGGTAGGCGGCGATGGCGATGCGCAGCTCGGGCAGGCCGGCCCATGGAGGATAAATCATGTCCTGCGGCTGCATGGCGCGCACGGCGCGCGCGGCCAGCCGCGCCCACACCTTGCGCGGAAAGGCGTCCAGCGCCGGTATGCCCATCTGGAACGGCTTGGTGGAGGAGGCGGCGTCGCCCAGATTGTCGTGTGCCGGCGCGGGCCGCGGCGCCGGCGCCACCGGGGCGTGGCGCGCCAGCGCCGGCGTGACCACCGTGCCGGCCTGGCCGCGCGCTTCCACATAGCCCTCCGCCGTCAGTAGCCCATAGGCCGATTCCACCGTGCCGCGTGCGAGGCCCAGCTCCGCCGCCAGCGCGCGTGCGGCGGGAATGCGGTCGCCAGGTCGCAGCAAGCCTTGCGCGATGGCGTCGCGGAAGCGGGCGTAGATCTGGCGGTAGAGCGGTTCGGCGGCGCTGGTATCCAGCTGGAGAAAATCCATGGCCTACTCCAAAAGTGAATTTATGGATCTATGGATTATGCCATTGCCGGCCTACGATGGCGTTTTGAAAGGACATGCCATGAAAATCGTAGAGACCGAACAGGAGCTGCGCGCCTGCTACCCGGTAATGAAGGAATTGCGTCCGCACCTCCCGTCGGAGGATGCCTTTGTGGCGCAGATCATGCGACAGTATGAGCAGAACTACCGCATCCTCGCGGTATGGGACGGGGGCGAGGTGGCGGCGCTGGCCGGCTATCGCTATCAGGAGAACACCGTGTACGGGCGCTTCCTGTACGTGGACGACCTGATTGCGGCGGAAAAGCATCGCAACCGCCGTTGGGGCGCGCTGCTGCTGGCCAAGCTGACCGTGTTCGCGCAGGAATCGCAATGCGCGCGGCTGGTGCTCGATACGGGATTGACCAACGTGCTGGCGCAGCGCTTCTATTTCCGTGAAGGCCTGCTGCCTGGCGCACTGCGTTTTGGGAAGGCGCTTGCATGAAGAAGATATTGCACATCACCGCCAGTGCGCGCGGCGAGGAGTCGGTCAGCTACCTGCTGTCGCAACAGGCCATCGCGCAACTGCGCGAACAGCATCCGGAGGCGCGGGTGGTGGTACGCGACTTGGCGGCCGAACCGCTGCCGCATGTGGACAGCCTGTATTCCAACACCCTGGCGCGCAAGCGGGGCGGCGCGCCGCATGCGCAGGGCCGCTCATCGCTGGCATGGTCGGATTTGCTGATCGAAGAACTGAAAGCGGCGGACGCCGTGGTGATCGCCACGCCGATGCACAACTTCACCGTGCCATCGTCGCTGAAAGCGTGGCTGGACCACGTGGTGCGCATCGGCGTGACATTCAACTCCACCAGCGAAGGCAAAATCGGCACGCTGCCCGACCGCCCGGTCTACATCGCCGTCAGCCGGGGCGGCGCCCGCGACCGCCAGCCCGACTTCCTCGAACCCTACCTGCGCGCGATTCTGCCGACGATAGGGTTAAAAGACCTGCGTTTCGTCGATTAGATGCGCTTCACTACCACGCAACCGATCGAGTAGCCGGCGCCGAAGGAGCAGATGACGCCCAGCTCGCCCGATGGCATATCTTCCGAGTATTTGTGGAAGGCGATGATAGAGCCGGCCGACGAAGTGTTGGCGTACTCGTCCAGAATCACCGGCGCTTCGCCCGGCTCGGCGTCGCGGCCCAGCACCAGGCGGCTGATCAGCAGATTCATGTTCAGGTTGGCCTGATGCAGCCAGAAGCGCTTCACCTGCGACACCTCCAGGCCGGCGTGGGCCACGGTGTCCTTGATCATGTCGGCGGCCATCGGGCACACATCCTTGAACACCTTGCGGCCCTGCTGGCGGAACAGCTTGTCCGGCTGGCCGATGCCGGCTTCGTCGAAGCGGTTGAGGAAGCCGAAGTTGTTGCGGATGTTGTTGGAGAAGCTGGTTTTCAGCTTGGTATCCAGGATAGCCCAGCGGTGCGAACCTTTGGCGGTGTCGGCCGCTTCCACCACGATGGCGGTGCAGGCATCGCCGAAGATGAAATGGCTGTCGCGGTCGCGCCAGTTCAGGTGGCCCGAAGTGATTTCCGGATTCAGCACCAGCACCGCGCGCGCCTGGCCGCTCTGCACCGCCGCCACCGCCTGCTGGATGCCGAAGGTGGCCGAGGAGCAGGCCACGTTCATGTCGAAGCCGTAGCCGTCGATGCCCAGCGCGTTCTGCACTTCCACCGCCATTGCAGGATAGCCGCGCTGCATATTGGAGCAGGCCACCAGCACCATATCGATATCGGCGGCGGTCTTGCCGGCGCGGTCCATGGCTTGCTGGGCGGCGGCCACGCAGATTTCAGCCTGCAGCGACAGTTCGTCGTCGGCGCGTTCAGGGATGTGCGACACCAAGCGTTGCGGATCGAGGATGCCGGCCTTTTCCATCACATAGCGCGACTTGATGCCGGAAGCTTTTTCGATGAAGGCCACGCTGGACGGCTCCAGCGCCGTCACCGTGCCGTCCGCGATGGCGGCGGCGTTGTCGGCGTTGAACTGCTCAACGTAAGCATTGAAGCACTCGACCAGCTCCTGGTTGGAAATGGACTGTGCTGGCGTGTAGAGGCCGGTACCGCTGATGACGGCTTGTTTCATGATTAAACTTTCAAATTGAGCAATGGCTGATGCCAATAATGAGGCAAATTCTACACAAAATGCCTGCACGTTACAGGAAAATAAAACCCGGGGTCAGTTCTTGCAATCCAACACGGGCTCTGCTGTATTAACAGCAGAGCCCGTGTTGGATTGCAAGAACTGACCCCGGGTTGGTAGCGGAAGAGGCCGCTTATTTTTTGGCCAGGTCCTTTTTCAGCCCGGTTTCCACCGAGACTACGGCAGTGCCTGGCTTGGACAGCTGGACCGGCAGGCCTTTCAGGTGGTTCAGCGCCTGTTGCAGCTGGAAGTCGTCGCCGCTGCCGTATTCCAGCGGTTTGCGCTTTTTCTCCAGCGCTACGATGCGCAGCTGTTCTTCCAGCTCGTCGCGCTTGGTTTTTTCGCCTTCCTGCTCGCGATCGTTGACCAGGTGCTTGTCGAGGTCGGCTTCGCGCGTGCGCAGGGCGTTCAAGCCGTCGCCGTCGGCGTATTCATCTACCGGCACGTCCGGCGTGATGCCTTTGGCCTGGATCGAGCGCCCGTTCGGCGTGTAGTAGCGCGCCGTGGTCAGTTTGACGGCGGTATCGGCCGTCAGCTGGCGGATGGTTTGCACCGAGCCCTTGCCAAAGGTTTGCGAACCGAGGATTTCAGCCCGCTTGTAGTCCTGCAGCGCGCCGGCGACGATTTCCGAGGCCGAGGCCGACCCGGTGTTCACCAGCACCACCATCGGCACCCGCTTGATGGCGGCCGGCAGCTTGGCCAGGGCGTCGCTGTCGTTGCGCAGGGCGTAGTATTCGGGACGACCGTAGAAGATCTGTTTCTGGTCCGGCAGCTGGCCGTTGGTCGAGACGATAGGCGAATCCTTCGGCAGGAAGGCCGCCGCCACGCCGATCGCGCCCTGCAGCACGCCGCCCGGGTCGTTGCGCAGGTCCAGCACCAGGCCTTTGATGTTGGGGTCCTGCTTGTACAGTTCGACAATCTTGGCCGCCATGTCGTCCACGGTCGGTTCCTGGAATTGCGAGATGCGCACCCACGCATAGCCGGGCTCGACCAGCTTGCCCTTCACGCTTTTCTGGTGGATTTCCTCGCGCGTGATGTTGAACACCAGCGGCTCGGCCTCGCCCTTGCGCAGCACGGTCAGGCTGACCTTGCTGTTGGGCTCGCCCCGCATTTTCTTGATGGAGTCGTCCAGCGACATGCCTTTGACCGGCGTGTTGTCGAGCCGGCTGATCAGGTCGCCCGGCTTGATGCCGGCGCGCCAGGCCGGCGAATCCTCGATCGGCGCCACGATTTTGATGTAGCCATCCTCGCTCTGGCCGATCTCGATGCCCAGGCCGACGAATTTGCCCTGCGAACCCTCGCGCAGTTCGGCATAGGCTTTTTTGTCCAGATAGGCCGAGTGCGGATCGAGCGAGGCCACCATGCCGGAGATGGCCTCGGTCAGCAGCTTCTTGTCTTCGACAGGCTCGACGTAGTCGGACTTGATCAGGCCGAACACGTCCGCCAGCTGGCGCAGCTCTTCCAGCGGCAGCGGCGGGTCCACCGGCTTTTGCGCCATGGCGGAAAATTGCAGAGAGATGGCAATGCCAGCAACCACGCCCAGTCCGACCAGACCGGAATTCTTTAATTTCTTGCCCATGTTTCACCTGTCTAACGTGCCGCTGCGGATGTGCAGCGGCATGAAATGAGTATAAACCTGATTTCCGGCAAACGTAGTAGCCATCACGAAATGATTTATACCTTTACGAGGTTTTACAACGCTTTGCGTTGACATTTGAAGCACGCCAGACGCCGCTTGGTGAAACGCCAAGTTTGCTGATTTGTACGCAGTGTATCCCGCACGTTCACGACAGTAAGTATTTGTAAGAAGCCCTGTCGCCACCTGATTCGCGGCCTACACTGAGCTCGTATTTCTCTCTACCCTGAAGTGGTTTTTGCCAGCGCCCCAAGCGCTGGCTTTTTTTTATCTACGGAGCAACCATGCGTTTGTTGTCATCCCCTCTGCGCCGCCTCAGTGCGGCGCTGGCTTTGTCGGCGCTGTTGTCGCCAGCCTTCGCCTTGCCGGTCACCGAGATGCGCGCCGAAGACTATCTGCCGATGGCGGCCGAACTGAAAAAATCGCTGAACCTGAACGCCAACCAGCAAACCCTGTGGTCGCAGACGGAGTCCAAGACGCGCAAGCTGCTGAGCGATCGCAAGGCGCGCCGTGAGCGCCTGCAGGCCGCCGCGCTGGCCGGCACGCAGGGCGCCAGTGTCGAGCTGCGCGAGCTGGGCAAGGCCATGGATGAGGAAACCACCATCAGCGCCGCCGAGGAAAAGCAGCTGCGCGAATGGTGGCTGACCGTTAACGACGCCCTGACCGAGGGCCAGCGCCAGATGGTGGTGCAGCTGGTCAGCGAGCAACTGCAACGGGTGCCCGACAATGGCGGCGCGCCCCATTCCGAGCGGCACGAAGGCGGCGGCGGCGAACATCGCGGCGGCAAGGGAGGCGGACGCGGCGGCATGGGCGGCAACGGCATGGGGGCGGGCATGGGTGCCGGCGGCGTCAATGTCACCCTGCCGGGAGGCTAAGTCGGGCTTGTGTATCGTAAAGTAAAAAGCAGGCAACAAGCGGCTTGGCGGACGATCGCGGCGGTAGAATTCTCCCGCAAGAATTCCACCGATTACCACCATGAGCAAAATATTATCCCCGGCCTGGCTGGCGCTGGCCATGCTGGGCGCGGCCGACGCCAGCGCGCAAAGCACCGATAACGCCCCCGCCGATGCCGCCGTCAAGGCGGCCGCAGACGGCAAGCAAATCCAGCAAGTGACCATCAGCGGCGGCCGCGCCGATGACATGACCGAACGCCGCAATTCGGTGGCCGGCAAGCAGATTTACGGCCGCGAGGAGCTGGACCGCAACGGCGACAGCAATCTGGGCGATGTGCTCAAGCGCCTGCCGGGCGTCACGCTGGGCGGCCGCCCGGGCCGTGGCGGCGATGTGCGCATGCGCGGCATGGGCAGCGGCTATACGCAAATTCTGCTGAACGGCGAGCGGCCGCCGGCCGGCTTTTCGATGGAGTCGCTGTCGCCGGATCAGGTGGAGCGGATCGAGATCATGCGCGGCCCCATCGCCGAGCACAGCACGCGGGCGATTGCCGGCACCATCAACATCATTCTGCGCGACGGCTACCAGCAGCGCGACAACCAGCTCAAGCTGACCGACTCCATCGAGCAGGGCCGCCACGCGCCGAACATAGCGCTGACCGTGCCGGGCAAGACCGGCAGCCTGACCTGGCTGCTGACCGGCACCATTGCCGAAAACCGCCAGCACGACCAGACCGAAACCCACAATCGCGACACCCGCAGCGACGGCCAGGTCAGCAAGGATGAAAACGTCCTCGACGAAACCAGGCGCGAAACCCGCAGCCTGCACCTGACGCCGCGCCTGTCCTACAAGTTCGACAGCGGCGACACGCTGAACTTCCAGCCTTTCCTGATGGTCAACCGCAGCGACGGCGATACCCGCAGCGACCTGACGCAAACGCCGGGCGTGGTGCCGGCCGCGCTGCAACAGCCGCCCGAGTACAACCTGGCGCTGGCCAACTCGCACAGCGAGGCCACCTTCCTGCGCGGCTTCGGCAACTGGGTGCACAAGCTGCAGGGCGCCTCCAAGCTGGACGTGAAATTCGGCTTCGGCAGCGGCCACAGCGACAACGACTCGCTGCGCTATCAGTACGACAATGCCGGCAACCTGCTGGACCGCTTCACCGACACCGCCAGCGTGCGCGACCGCAGCGCCAACAGCGGCGGCAAGTACAGCACGCCGATCGGCAAGCAGCATTCGCTGGCGGCCGGCTGGGATATCGAGCTGGGCCATCGCGAGGAAACCAAGACCTCGGTCGACAAGAACGGCAACGCCCAGTTCGCCGATTCCGGCGACAACCTCACCGCCGACACCCGCCGCCTGGCGGTGTTCGCGCAGGACGAGTGGGATATCTCGGCGCAGTGGTCGGGCTATGCCGGCGTGCGCTGGGAAGGCATACGCACCACCAGCACCCGCGCCGGTGGCGGCGGCGAGATCAGCAACACCAGCAGCGTGCTGAGCCCGCTGCTGCACGCGGTGTACCGCATTCCCGGCCACGAGAAAGACCAGATCCGCGCCAGCCTGACCAAGAGCTACAAGGCGGCCAATATCCAGGATCTGATCGCCTTGCCGTCGCTGTCGCGCCTGAACAGCGCCACCAAGCCGGACCGGGTTGGCAATCCGAATCTGAAGCCCGAGCTGGCCACCGGGCTGGACGTCGCCTACGAGCATTACCTTGGCCGCGCCGGCATCCTCAGCGCCAGCGGTTTCATCCGCGATATCGACGACCTGATCCGCCGCGACATCGCGCTGCAAAACACCAGCACCGGTCCGCGCTGGGTATCGACGCCGCGCAACATCGGCCATGCGCGCACCAAGGGCATCGAGCTGGAGGCCAAGTTCCAGTTGCAGGAGCTGGTGGCCGATGCGCCGGCCATCGATTTCCGCAGCAACTACAGCCGTTTCTGGTCCAGCGTGGACGATATTCCCGGCCCCAACAACCGCCTCGACGCCCAACCCAAACAGACCGCCAACCTCGGCCTGGATTACCGCATGAAGGATGCGCCGCTCACGCTGGGCGGCAGCCTGAACTGGACGCCGGAAACGCTGATCCAGACCAGCCTGTCGCAGCTGGTCTACACCAGCCGCAAGCGTTCGTTTGACGCCTACGGCTTGTGGAAGTTTAATGCGCGTAACCAGTTGCGCATTTCCGCCAACAATTTGATGGCGGAGGATGCCATCGGCACCAACACGGTGACCACCAGCGGCCTGACACAATGGGCCAATACGATCAACCAGACTTACACCGTCTGGAGCGTCAAATACGAGATGAAATTTTAAAAGGATAAATTGTGAAACCACGCCTGCTGACCGCGCTGGCCCTGAGCCTGCTGACCGCTTTCGCCACCGCCGCGGAGCCGATTTCCGGCATCGAGCTTGCCAATATGGACATCAGCGTGCGTCCGCAGGATGATTTTTTCACTTACCTCAACGGCAACTGGCTCAAGACCACCGCCATTCCCGGCGACAAATCCAGCTGGGGCACCTTCGCCAAGCTGCGCGACGACACCTTGCCGCAGCTGCGCGGCCTGATCGAGAAAGCCGCGGCGGAAAAGGCCAAAACCGGCACCGAAGCGCAAAAAATCGCCGACCTGTACGCCAGCTTCATGGATGAGGAAAAACTGGATCAGCTGGGCATCCGCCCGCTGTCTGGCGAACTGAACCGCGTACGCGCCCTCAAGGACAAGAAGGGCTTGCCGCTGCTGATCGCCCATCTGACCCAGATCGGCATCGCCGCGCCGTACGGCGTCTATGTGCGCCAGGATGCGCGCGAATCGACCAAATACGCGGTCTACATCGGCCAGAGCGGCCTCGGCTTGCCGGACCGCGATTACTACCTGAAAAAAGACGATGCCAAGATGGCCAATGCGCTGGCCAAGTACGAGCTGCATATCGGCACAATCCTGACCTTGTCCGGCGACCGCGACGCTTACGCCAACGCCAAAAAGATCGTTGCGCTGGAAACCTCGCTGGCCGAAGCGCAATGGACCAAGGTGGAGAACCGCGACCCGGTCAAGCGCTACAACAAAATGCCGATCAAGCAGCTGGCCGAACTGGCGCCGGGCTACGACTGGGGCCATGCGCTGGCGGCCACCGGCGTCGCCAACAAGGTCGATTATGTGATCGTCAACCAGCCAAGCTACCTCACTGGCTTCAATACCGTGCTGGAAAAAACCGACCTCGCCACATGGAAAGCCTACTTTGAATGGCAGTTGCTGCGCGCAGCCTCGCCTTACCTGTCGAAGGAATACGCCGATGCGCATTTCGACTTCTACAGCACGGTCCTGACCGGCGTGGCCGTCAAGCCGCCGCGCTGGAAGTCGGCGGTGGCGCTGGTGGAGGCCAGCCTGGGCGAAGCGCTGGGCAAGCTGTACGTGGCGGAGTATTTCCCGCCCGAGCGCAAGGAACGCATGGATGCGCTGGTGAAGAACCTGCTGGCCGCCTACAGGAACAGCATCGACGGCCTGGACTGGATGAGCCCGGCCACCAAGCTGGAAGCGCAAGCCAAGCTGGCCAAGTTCACGCCCAAGATCGGCTACCCGACGAAGTGGCGCGATTACTCGTCGCTGTCGATCGTGAAGAACGATTTGCTGGGCAATGTGCTGCGTGCGGAAAACTTCAAGCACCAGCGCATGATCGCCAGGCTGGGCAAGCCGATCGACCGCGAGGAGTGGAGCATGACGCCGCAAACCGTCAACGCCTACTACAGTTCGACCATGAACGAGATCGTGTTCCCGGCCGCCATACTGCAGCCGCCGTTCTTTGACGTGCGCGCCGACGATGCGGTGAATTACGGCGCCATCGGCTCGGTGATCGGCCACGAAATCGGCCACGGCTTCGACGACGGCGGCAGCCAGTCGGACGGCGACGGCAACCTGCGCGACTGGTGGACCAAGGAGGACCGCGCCAATTTCCGCGCCAAGGCCGACGCGCTGGTCCGACAGTACAACAGCTACAGTCCACTGCCGGGCTACCACGTCAACGGCGCCCTGACGCTGGGCGAGAACATCGGCGACAACAGCGGCACGGCCATCGCCTACAAGGCTTACAAGCTGTCGCTGGCCGGCAAGACCGCGCCGGTGATCGACGGCTTCACCGGCGACCAGCGCTTCTTCATGGGCTGGGGCCAGCTGTGGCGCGTGAAAATGCGCGAAGACCAGCAGATCCTGCAGGTGAAGACCGACCCGCATTCGCCGGGCCAGTTCCGCGTTAATGGCCCGGTGGTCAACCAGCCCGGTTTCTATGAAGCGTTCGGCGTCAAGCCGGGCGACAAGCTGTATGTTGCGCCGGAACAGCGTGTGATTATCTGGTAAGCGTGACCGGAGGTGGCTTTTTTGCTATTGTTCCGAAACTTGCCTATACATATCGGAGATAGAGACTTGAAAGCTCACCTCGTAAGCGCCCTGATGCTGGCGATGCTGGCGTCCGCCGGTGTCCATGCGGAACCGAAAACCTCGGGCGTGGATATCGGCAATATCGATAGCAGCGTGCGCCCGCAGGATGACTTTTTCCTCAATTTGAACGGCAAGTGGCTGGCGCAGACGGAGATCCCGTCCGACAAGTCGAGCTGGGGCTCGTTTGAAAAGCTGGATGACGACACCAAGCGGCAACTGCGCGCCATCATCGAAGCGGCCGCCGCCGACCCGGACAAGCAGCCAGGCACGGACGCCCAGCGCATCGGCGATTTCTTCGCCAGCTACATGGACGAGGCCAAACTGGAAGAGCTGCGCCTGACGCCGCTGAAGGCCGACTTCGACCGCGTGGCGGCGCTGAGCGACAAAAAGCAGATCCCGGCGCTGATCGCGCACTTCAACCGCCATGGCTACACCGCGCCATTTGGCTTTGTGATCCATCAGGACAACAAGGATTCGACCAGGTATGTGGCCGATCTGGTGCAGGATGGCCTGAGCCTGCCCGACCGCGATTACTATCTGAAGAAATCGGACAAGAAGCTGGCCGAAGCGCTGGCCAGGTACGAGCAACACGTGGCCAAAATGCTGGCGCTGGCCGGCAATGCCAACGCGGCTGCCGACGCCAGGGCCATCGTCGCGCTGGAAACCGAGATCGCCAAACTGCATTGGACCAAGGTCGAGCTGCGCGACCCGCTCAAAGCCTACAACAAGGTGGCGATCGACAAGCTGCCCAAGCTGGCGCCAGGCTATGACTGGACCACCTGGCTGAACGACACCGGCATCGGCGGCAAGGTCGACTACGTGATCGTCAGCCAGCCCAGCTACATCGCCGGCTTCAACAAGCTGCTCGACAAAACGCCGCTGGTGACGTGGAAAGTGTATTTCCAATGGCAGGTGCTGCACGCCAACGCGCCGTATCTGGCCAAGGATTTCGCGCAGGAGGATTTTGCCTTCTATGGCAAAGTGCTGAGCGGCGTGAACGAGCAGGAGCCGCGCTGGAAGCGCGGCGTCAACGCCACCGATGCGGCGCTGGGCGAAGCGCTGGGCAAGCTGTACGTCGAGCAGCACTTCCCGGCCGAACGCAAGGCGCGCATGGAGCAGCTGGTGAAGAATCTGCTGGCCGCTTTCGGCCAGAGCATCGCCACGCTCGACTGGATGGGGCCGGAAACCAGGAAGCAGGCGCAAGCCAAGCTGGCCAAGTTCACCACCAAGATCGGCTATCCGGACAAGTGGCGCGACTACTCGGCGCTGGTGGTGGCCAAGGACGATCTGGCTGGCAATGTGCAGCGCTCGCATGCGTTCGCCTATGCCAGGGAAGTCAGCAAGCTGGGCAAGCCGATCGACCGCGACGAGTGGGGCATGACGCCGCAAACCGTCAATGCCTACTACAATCCGGAGCTGAACGAGATCGTGTTCCCGGCCGTGATTCTGCAGCCGCCGTTCTTCGACGCGGCGGCCGACGACGCGGTCAACTACGGCGCCATCGGCGCGGTGATCGGCCACGAGATCAGCCATGGCTTCGACGACCAGGGCGCGCAGTACGACGGCGACGGCAATCTGCGCGACTGGTGGACCAAGGCCGACCACAAGAACTTCGCGGCCAAGACCCAGATGCTGGTCAAGCAGTACAACGGTTACAGTCCGGTCAAGGGCTACCACGTCGATGGCGAGCTGACCCTGGGCGAAAACATTGCCGACAACAGCGGTGCGGCCATCGCCTACAAGGCGTATCTGTTGTCGCTGGGCGGCAAGCCGGCGCCGGTGATCGACGGCCTGACCGGCGAGCAGCGCTTCTACATGGGCTTTGGCCAAGTGTGGCGCGCCAAGATCCGCGAGGCCCAGCAAATCGTTTATCTGAAAACCGATCCGCATTCGCCGGATCAGTTCCGCGCCAATGGCACGGTGCGCAACCAGCCGGGCTTCTATGAAGCCTTCGGCGTCAAGCCGGGCGACAAGATGTATCTGGCGCCCAAAGACCGCGTCATCATGTGGTAATGTAGTTAGTCGTATTAAAAAAAAACCTTGAAGGAAAACTCGTGAAACGTCATCTCGTAAGTGCATTGATGCTGAGCCTGATCGCAGGTTTGGCCGGCGCCGCGGACAGCGCCAAAAGCGTCGCCCCCACCAGCGCCAAAGTAGCAAGCAAGCCGACCTCGGGCATCGCCGTCGAATACATCGATCCGGCCGTGCGCGTGCAGGACGACCTGTTCACCCACATGAATGGCAAATGGCTGGCCACGACGGAAATCCCGGCCGACAAATCGAGCTGGGGCAGCTTCGCCAAGCTGCGCGACGACATTCAGCCGCAGCTGCGCGCCATCATCGAAGGCGCGGCCTCCAACAAGGCTGGCGGCGCGGAAGCGCAGCGCATCGGCGACTTCTACGCCAGCTTCATGGATGAAGCCAGGCTGGAGCAACTGGGCATCGCGCCGCTGAGCGCGGAGTTGGCCAGGGTGGCCGCGCTGAGCGACAAGAAACAGCTGCCGCAACTGATCTCGCACTACAACCAGGTCGGCGTGACCGCACCGTACAACTACGGCGTCCACCAGGACAACAAGGATTCGACCAAGTACGTGGCCGACCTTTACCAGGACGGCCTCGGCCTGCCGGACCGCGACTACTACCTGAAAGCGGACGACGCCAAGCTGGCCGACACGCTGGCCAAGTATGAACTGCACGTCGGCAAAATGCTGACCCTGGCCGGCGATCCGCACGGCGCCGTCAGCGCCCATGCCGTGGTCGAGTTCGAAAAAGAACTGGCCAAGCTGCAATGGACCAAGGTGGAACTGCGCGACCCGATCAAGGCCTACAACAAGGTCGATATCGCCAAGCTGGGCGAAGTGGCGCCGGGCTACGACTGGAACGCCTACCTGAGCGACGCCGGTGTGGCGGGTAAAGTCAGCTACGTGATCGTCAGCCAGCCAAGCTATCTGAAGAGCATGACCGCGCTGCTGGAAAACACGCCGCTGGAGACCCTGAAAGCCTACTTCCAATGGCAGCTGGTGCGCGCGCACGCGCCTTACCTGAGCAAAGCCTTCGTCGATGAAAACTTCGCCTTCTACGGCACCGTGCTGAGCGGCGTGACCGAACAGCGTCCACGCTGGAAGCGCGGCGTATCCGTGACCGAAGGCGCGCTGGGCGAAGCCGTCGGCAAGCTGTATGTGGAGGAACACTTCCCGGCCGAGCGCAAGGCGCGCATGGAACAACTGGTGAAGAACCTGCTGGCCTCGTACAAGACCTCGATCGACAAGCTGGACTGGATGACCCCGGCCACCAAGAAGCAGGCGCAAGCCAAGCTGGCCAAGTTCACCTACAAGATCGGCTATCCGAACAAGTGGCGCGACTATTCCAGGCTGGAGATCCGCAAGGACGATCTGGTCGGCAACGTGATGCGCTCGCGCCAGTTCGACTACAACAAGGAACTGAACAAGCTGGGCAAACCGATCGACCGCGAGGAGTGGGGCATGACGCCGCAAACCGTCAACGCCTACTACAACCCGGAGATGAACGAAATCGTGTTCCCGGCGGCGATCCTGCAGGCGCCGTTCTTCAATGCCGATGCGGATGACGCGGTCAACTACGGCGCCATCGGCGGCGTGATCGGCCACGAAATCAGCCACGGCTTCGACGACCAGGGCGCCCAGTACGACGGCGACGGCAACCTGCGCGACTGGTGGACCGCCGAAGACCACAAGGCCTTCGCCGCCAAGACCAAGATGCTGGTGGAGCAGTACAACCAGTTCAGCCCGCTGCCTGGCTACCACGTCAACGGCGAGCTGACCCTGGGCGAGAACATTGCCGACAACAGTGGCGTGGCGATCGCCTACAAGGCTTACAAGCTGTCCCTGCACGGCAAGAAGGCCCCGGTGATCGACGGCCTGAGCGGCGACCAGCGCTTCTACATGGGCTTTGCGCAAGTATGGCGCATGAAGATGCGTGAAGCGGCGCAGATCCAGCAGATCAAGACCGACCCGCACTCGCCGGGCCAGTTCCGCGCCAACGGTCCGATGCGCAACCAGCCGGGCTTCTACGACGCCTTCGGCGTCAAACCGGGCGACAAGATGTACCTCGCCCCCAAAGACCGCGTGATCATGTGGTAATGCAGTAAACTACGGGCTTCTGATACTGGAAGCCCATTTTTTATTATGCGCCTGCGTTACACCATTCCTCTCGTCCTGCCGCTGCTGTTGAGTGCTTGCGGCGAGTCTTATACGCCGGTCGATGTGTATATGGCGGCGTCGCCGGACTGCGCCAGCTGGCAGGAGGGCTCGCGCTTTGAGCTGCCGCGCGGGATCAGCGTGTCGACCACGCCGCCGGTGACGCAGCCCGATGGCAGCACCGAGTTCACTTTTGTGTACATCGTGCCGCGCGGCGAGCGCGCCCTGTTCCTCAGCCGCGAATACAAGGTGACGGCGCCCAAAGGCCCGGTACTGGCCAAGGCGCAGCTGGTGACCTTCTACCAGCGCACCACCAATTCGCCGGCGGAAATCGTCGAAGCCATCCCCAAGGTGCCGGACATGCTGATCGCCGGCGCCACCGGGCCGGAAACCATCTGGCGCGTGCGCCTGCGCGTGACGGAGAAGCTGCCGGAGCGTTTCGACCTCACGCCGCCGGCCTTCGAAATCGCGCTGAACAAATATCCGATGCGCACCTTCACCTACCGCTACTTCGCCGACCGCAAAGCCTTCGGTCTGTGCAAATAAAAACGGCCGTGCCGTTCAGTTTCTCGTGGTCCTCTGGCAGGAAAAATCGGCGGCCGCCAGCGGCAAACCCTTGAGGTTCTGCTGCAAGCGCGCGACGGGGATCGCGTAACGCGGCCGCACACTGTCCGCGGTGATGCGGTAGAAGTCGTCATACTCCTCGTCCCGACGGCTGTCGTATTCCTTGCGCGTGATGGACATGTCGGTGACGAACTCGCCATAGTCGATTTCCTGCATCAGGGAACCGGCCCAGCAAGGCAGCCAGTGAATCGGGCCTGCCTGAATGACCAGGTGATATTGCCCATCCTTGCTTTTGACAACAGGCCAGTACCTGTAGCGCATCATTTCCAATGCCGTGCCGTTCGACCTGAGCAGCATCAGCTTGGCGGGCTCGGCAGGGCCGACCTTCATCGCGCCCCAATGGCTGCCGGTCACCGCGTAAAACTCGTCGCCAATTTCCGCGCCGGCCACGTGCTGCAGCACGCGCGCCTTGAACCAGCTTGGCGGCGGGCTCAAACACATGCTCACGGTGGTAGTGCCGTCGGGGTTGGTCGTGGTCTTGGGACAATCGTAACCCTTCAGGTAATCGGTGGCGCTCAGTTCCGCCACGACCAGGGTCAAGCTGCCGGCTCCCTCTTCAAACCTGGCGTAGGTGGCCGGCACTTCCCGCGCGAACGACGATACCGCCCGCGCCGCTTGCCACGGCCCTGCGCCAAGGATCAGGGACAGCAGAATCAATCGAGTGAAAAGGGGACGCATGTGGACTCTCTCGCGAGGCGATCGCGGCGGCAAAATAAAAATGCCGTTCAGGCCAAACTGAACGGCATCGCGGTGAAGGCCGGTTTTTAATTGCTCGGGAAGCGCTTATTTCTGCGGTTCGGAGGCCGCAGGCGCGGCGGCGGCTGGCGCCGGCGCGGCAGGCTCCTTGAACTTGGCGCCGCCGGCGTTGGCCATATAGACCACGGCGCGCGCGACTTCCACATCGTCCAGATCCGGATTGCCGCCCTTGGCCGGCATGGCGCGCAAGCCTTCCAGCGCGTGCTTGACCACGGTGTCGTAGCCTTGGGCGATACGCGCGCCCCACGCGCCGGCATCGCCGAACTTTGGCGCACCGGCCACGCCGGCGCCATGGCAGGCGGCGCAGGTGGAATTGTAGATGGCTTCACCGGTCTGCAAGACTTTCGGCGCGCTGGCGTCTTTCAGCGTATAGCCCTGATCGGCCACGGGGGCGATGCGGGCGGCGACCTCTTCCGGTGCCTGGCTGTTGGAACCGGCCCCGGTCAGCTTGTTCGTGGTGACATACTGGACCAGCAGGATGATGCCGAAGATCGTGACTGCGAAGAAGCCTACAACAGCTGCAACCAGTTGTTTAGGCGTTCTGATGGCGGATTCGTGTTCGTTATGTGCGTCGCTCATGATTTCCTTAACAGACAAATTTCAAGCCGGGTGGCGCAAAGCATGGACAGCAGCTACCTTGTAAAACCTTCACCAAACGGGTGATTATAGGCATAAGAATGCTGCGAAGGAAACGCAAACTTGCATAAAACGACACTGCCCCATGGACGGGGGGCGATAAAAACGGTATCCTACGGCACACCTTCGTGTATCCCCCTGTCGCGGCTGTAGCTCAGTGGATAGAGTATTGGCCTCCGAAGCCAAGGGTCGTGGGTTCGATCCCCGCCAGCCGCACCAAAAAATCCCGGAAAATCAATTACTTAGATTTGTGCAATGATGCAGCGTAGTTTTCTTCGCGCAATTGCTGTGCATAAAACTGCGCCTGATTTTTGGTCCTGACTACCGTTTCTTCTTCGCGCTTTTCAGAGTGGGGTAGCGGCGCCGTCGTGTTTTCCGTTCGCTGCGCTGCGCTTGCGAATCGGAAATGACTATATTTTTTTCGGATTTTTTTGATGTGTATCAAAAATACCGATCTTGTTTTCGGTCGCCGTCGTGTACGAGCCGCCAGGGGCAAGAACTGCCCCCGGAGTTTCCCTGCTTTAGTAGGTGTAGAACATGCGCTGGATTTCCTTGCTGTCGCTGGTCTTGGTCAGGGCCAGCATCAGCAGGATGCGCGCTTTTTGCGGGTTCAGCGTGTCGGACACAACGAAGTCCAGCGCGTCGTCGTTAGCTTCGCCGTTGCGGGCCACGATGCCCTGGCCGACGCGCGCCGAGCGCACGATCAGCACGCCTTGCTTGCGGGCCGCGGTCAGCGAAGGCAGGACCTTGGACGCCAGGCTGCCGTCGCCCACGCCGGCGTGGATGATGCCCTTGGCACCAGCCGCCACCAACGCGTTCAGCGCCACCGGGCTGACGTTGGCGTAGCCATAGACGATGTCCACTTGCGGCAGCGCGTCCAGCTTGCTGACGTCAAACTCGGTGTCGGCGGTGTGCTTGCGGGTCGACGCATGGTAGAAGTAAGGCTTGTTGCCCTGGATGTAGCCCAGCATGCCCAGTTCCGGCGTCTTGAAGCTGTCCAGGGTCGAGGTGTTGGTCTTGGTGACGTCTCGCGCGCCCTGGATCTGATCGTTCAAAGCCACCAGCACGCCCTTGCCGACGGCTTCCTTGCTGGCCGCCAGCAGCACGGCGTTGTACAGGTTAATCGGGCCGTCGGCCGACAGCGCGGTGCCCGGGCGCATGGCGCCCACCAGCACCACCGGCTTGCGGCTCTTCACCACCAGGTCGAGGAAGTAAGCGGTTTCTTCCAGCGTGTCGGTGCCGTGGGTGATGACGATGCCATCCACGTCCGTCTGCGCCAGCAGGGTGTTGACGCGCTTGGCCAGCGCCAGCCAGTGCTCGTTGCTCATGTTTTCGCTGGCGATCTGGAACACTTGCTCGCCCTTTACCTGCGCCACTTTGGCCAGTTCCGGCACGGCCGCGATCAGGCGCTCCACACCGACGGTAGCGGCGGTGTAGCCGACTGTGGTGGTGCTGGTGGCCCCGCTGCCGGCGATGGTGCCGCCGGTGGCGAGAATGGTCACATGGGCCGTTGGCGCGGCGTCGGCGGCGCGTACCGCTGGAACGGTCCCGGCCAGCAGCGCCAGGGCGCACAGCGCGGACATCAGACGGGAGGAAATAGGCATGTACATAGAGTCTCCAAAAAAATAAGGGGGATGAGAGAGGGGCTGCGGTCAGAACTTATGCCGGATGCCGACTGCCAGGGCGCGCGATCCATTTCCGGCAGCCGGCGCGCTGCCGCCGCTGGAGGCATCGCCCACCATATTGGTGGCGGCCAGGTCGTTGCGGATGGTGCCGAATGAACTGTAGAGGTTGGTGCGTTTGGAAAGAGCGTAGGTATAGCCCACCGCAAGCTGTCGTCCGCCCCGCTGGGCTGCGGAACGGTCTTGCTTTTTCACATACGAGGCCAGCAGCTTGCCCTGTCCGAGCGGCACGGAGGCGCCCAGCAGGAAGTCGCGGAAATCGCTGCCGATGTCGTCCTTTTCGGTTTCAAACGCGGCGTGCACAGTCGCGGGGCCGAAGTTGTAGCTGGCGCCCAGCAGGACTTCTTTCATCGTGTTGAACGAAGTGGCCTTCAGGCTGTCATATGCCAGGGTTCCCACCCACGGGCCGGCGGCGTAGTCGATGGAGAAAGCGATGGTACGGCCCAAGGTGCTGTCGCCGGCATGTTCGCCGAAGCCATACATGACGGTGGCCGACAATCCGTTCAGCTTGGGCGTTACATAGCTGACGGTGTTGTTGGTACGCGCCGTGCCGATGCTCATCAGATTGGTGGAGGCGCCGGTAAAGCCGGTTTCAAACGGGTCGATGCCGTCCAGCGCGATGAAGATCGGGTTGCATTGACGGCCCAGGTTGACGGTGCCGGCGCTGGAAGTCAGGCCGATGTAGGCATCGCGGCCGAACAAGGCGCCGTTCTGGCGCGCCTTGCCGGTGTCGAGATCGAGCCCGTTCACCAGCACAAAGTGGGCGCTCATGCCATTGCCCAGGTCCTCCTCTCCCTTGAAGCCCAGCCGGCTGCCGGACTGTACGCCGGTGGCCAGTTTGGTGACCGCGCCATCGGCGCCACCTGTTTCGCGGGCGATGCCGGCGTCCAGTATGCCGTAGACGGTGATGCCGGATTGCGCCAAGGCGGCGCCAGTTGCGGAGGCGAGCAAGAGACCAGCTACTAATGATGCTTTCATAAACGATCCAATAAGATTATGCGATAGGCGATACCCGCCGGCCCTGCGGGAGCAGGGGCCGGGCTCGGTCAGCCGTGAAATTAGCGATGGAATGGCGTGCATCGGCGCCGCCAGGCGGGCGGCGCCGGCGCGTGCGTCATGAAGACGGTCTGCGCGTTCGGGCGGGAATTACGTGGTTCATTTTCTTTGTCTCCGTTGTATTTGTCGTAAAAAGCGGTTCGGTATCGAACGCGCTTTTAACAACAGAGACAGCACTATCCGTGCCATGGGAATGGCAAGCCGGGCCAGTGAGCCAAGCCATTGATTACATGAGGTCTTTCTTGAAATGGCCGGGGCGGGGCGCCGGTGCCGGGGTATGAATTTTCATACTCCGGCCTCGAGCCGGGTATCAATTTTTGAGTTTATTCCAGCGTTGCCGCCAGCATGTCGGTGAACGCGCGGATCTTGGCGGCGCCGCGGCGGTTGGCGGGATAGACGGCGTAGATGCCGACGTCCATGTCGCCCGGGTTGGCTTGATAGCCGGTCAGCACCGCCACCAGCGCGCCGCTGTCCAGATCCGGCTGCACCAGCCAGCCCGGCAGCAGGGCCAGCCCGAGGCCGCCGAGCGCGGCCTGGCGCAGCATTTCCGCATTGTTGACCTGCAGCTTGCCGCTGACCTCCACCTCGGTCGCCAGCGCGTCGCCGCGCAGCCGCCAGGTCGCGCGGCTGGCGCCGTAGGCAAACAGCAGGCAGTTGTGCTGCGCCAGTTCTTCCGGTGTGTGCGGCGCGCCATGTGCGGCCAGGTAGGCCGGACTGGCGACGATGTGGCGCCGGTGGCCGGCCAGCTTGCGGGCGATCAGGCTGGGCTGCTGTTCCGGATTGCCGATGCGGATGGCGACGTCGATCGCTTCATCCACCAGATTGGTCATGGCATCGCTGAGCCGCAGGTCCAGCTCCAGCCGCGGATAGCGCTGTGCCAGCGCCGGCAGTAGCGGAGCGATGTAGCGGATCGCCAGCGTGACGGGCGCGGCGACGCGCAGCACGCCGGCAGGCTCGGCATCGCGGCCGGCGGCGGCGTCATCGGCTTCGTCCAGCGCGGCCAGGATGTGGGTGGCGTGCTCGAAGTAGGCGCGGCCGCTGTCGGTCAGGGTGATGCTGCGGGTCGACCGGTTCAGCAGCGGCGCACCCAGCCGTTCTTCCAGCGCATCCACCAGCCGGGTGACCGATGAGGTGACGACGCCCAGCTGGCGCGCGGCGGCGGAAAAGCCGCCGTTGCTGGCGACGAGGCAAAAAGCCCTCAGTTCTGCAAATCTATCCATGTCGTTGCGTCCTGCGCAAAGGTGTGTGCGATTCTGCCCATATTATCAGCAGATTTGCTCGGGATTATAGTGATTTCATTTTGGAGGCAATATGAAAATCATCCCGCTCCCTGTTGATTTTGGCGCCGAAGTAGTCGGCGCCGATCTGCGCCGTGCCGATCAGGGCATGGCCGAATTGCTGCGCTCGGCACTGCTGGAATACGGCTTGCTGGTAGTGCGCGGCCAGTCGTTCACGCCGGCGCAACAGCTGGCGGCCAGCCGCCTGTTCGGCAGCCTGGAGACCTTCCCGGCCATGCGCGGGCAGTTGCAGGGCTGGCCGGAAATCTTCCGTGTCGCCAGCCGGCCGGAGGATGGCCACGTGGAGGTTGGCCGCTACTGGCACTCGGACGGCTCGTTCCGCGCAGATCCCACCCCGATCAGTTTCTGGTATTCGGAAGTGCAATCGGAAGAGGGCGGCGATACCTTGTTCACCGACCTGCAGCAAGCCTATGCGGAGCTGCAGCCGGACATTCAGCAAGAGTTCGACGGCCTGAAGACGGCGCACCGCAACGGCGTGGTCCATCCGCTGGTGCTGCGCCACCCGAAAACGCAGCTGCCTGCGTTGTACCTGAACATGGGCCTGACTGCGGGCGTGCTGGGCTACAGCGCCGGGCATTCGCGCGCGCTGATGGAGGCGGTGGACCGTCATTACTCGCGTGAGGGCGCAACCTACCGCCACCACTGGCTGCCGGGCGACGTGGTCATCGCCGACAACCTGCACATCGGCCACAAGGCGACGCCGATCACGCCCGCCACGCGCCGCATCCTCAACCGCACCACCGTGCGCGCCGACGGCGTGATCTGGTACGACGGCCGGCAGCAGGCAGCGTAGCTTATCGCCCGCCCGCACGCTTGCAATGGCGCGCCGCCAGAGCTTGTAACTGAGCTAAACTCGTTGCCTCTTAAGCTACTGGTCCGCATCATGCCCACTTCCGCCACGCTGGACGAGCGCGGTTTCCGTCGCATCCTTGTACGTAACGTTACGCTGCCGCTGGCAGCCGGCGTGGTCAGCGCCGGTGTGTTTGTGGTGTTGCTGGTGTATCTGGTCAACACCATGAGCTGGGTCGAGCACAGCGAACGCGTGATCGGCAACGCCAACCAGATCGCCAAGGAGATGGTGGACATGGAAACCGGCTTGCGCGGCTATTTGCTGGCCGGCGACGAGGCTTTCCTCCAGCCTTATGTGTTGTCCAGGCCCAAGCTCGCCGCCAGCCTCGCCGGGTTGGAGAAAATGGTGGCGGATGATCCGGTCCAGGTCGAGCGCCTGCGCACGGTGCTCTATCAGCAGCAGCAATGGGACCAGTACGCACAGGAGATGATACGCCTGCGCGCCGCCAATGGCGATGTGACCGGCCCGGTCAAGACCGGCCGCGGCAAGACCCAGTTTGACGAAATCCGCCAACAGCTCGACGCTTTCGTCAGCACCGAGCTGCGCATGCGCCAGCAGCGCAATGCGCAAGCGCGCGCCGTCACCACCTGGGTGGCCGTGGTGTATCTGGCGCTGACGCTGGGCGTGGGCGGCATTCTCGCGTGGTTTGGCCGGCGCGAGCTGACCGGCCTGTCCAAGGCCTACGACCACGCGCTGAACCAGCACGCTACGCATGCGGAACAGTTGCAGCACCAAACCTGGCTGCGCACTGGTCAGAGCGAGCTGGCGCAGCAGGGCATCGGCCAGCTGGCCTTGCCGCAGCTGTCGTCGGTGCTGCTGCAGTTTTTGGCCCGCTATCTGGGTGTGGTGGTGGGCGCGCTGTATGTGCGCGCGGCGGATGGCAGTTTTCGCCGCGTGGCGTCCTATGGTTTCAGCGAGGAATGGGCGCAGCGCGAGCAGCAGTTCAAGCCGGCCGAAAGCCTGGTGGCGCAAGCCGCGCTGGAACGCCGCATCATCCGGCTGGAGCCGCTGCCGGCCAATTACCTGCAGTTCAGTTCCGGCCTGGGCAGCGGCGCGCCGGCCAGCGCGCTGCTGGTGCCGGTCGACAGCGATGGCGAAATCAACGGTGTGGTCGAACTCGGCCTGCTGCGCCCGGTCAGCGAACGCGACCTCGACTTCCTCGCGCTGGTGAAGGGCAATATCGGCAGCGCCATCGAGGCCAGCGGCTCGCGCCAGCGCTTGCAGGAAGTGCTGACCGAAACCCAGCAGCTGAACGAGGAATTGCAGGTGCAGCAGGAAGAGCTGCGCACCGCCAACGAAGAACTGGAGGAACAATCGCGCGTGCTGGAAGCCTCGCAAGCCAGCCTGGAAAACCAGAAGGCCGAACTGGAACAAACCAACGAACGGCTGGCCGAACAAAGTCACGCGCTCGACCAGAAAAACGCCGCGCTGCGCAAAGCCGGGCAGGATCTGGAAGAGCGCGCGCGCGAGCTTGAACGCGCCAGCCAGTATAAGTCGCAATTCCTTGCCAATATGTCGCATGAGTTGCGCACGCCGCTCAACAGCTCGCTGATCCTGGCCAAGCTGCTGGCGGAAAATGCGTCCGGCAATCTGGACGAAGAGCAGGTGCGCTTCGCCAATACGATTTATTCGGCCGGCAACGACTTGCTCAATCTGATCAACGACATTCTCGACATCTCCAAGGTCGAGGCTGGCAAGCTGGAGCTGATCCCGGAACAGCTGTCGGCACGCCATGTGGTGGAAGGCATGGCCATGGTGTTTGAACCGCTGGCCCAGCAGAAAAAACTGGCCTTTGAGCTGCAAGTGGCGGACGACGTGGCCGAGCACATGGTGACGGACCGCCAGCGGCTGGAGCAAATATTGAAAAACCTGCTGTCGAACGCGCTCAAGTTCACCAGCACCGGCCAGATCACGCTAGCGGTGCGGGCCGACGGCGACGATGCAGTGGCCTTCTCGGTGCGGGACACCGGCATCGGCATCCGTCCCGAGGATCAGCAAGCCATCTTCAACGCCTTCCAGCAGGCTGACGGCACCACCAGCCGCAAGTATGGCGGCACCGGCCTGGGCCTGTCGATTTCACGCGACCTGGCGCTGTTGCTGGGCGGCGCCATCACGCTGGCGAGCGAGCCGGGCAAGGGCAGCTGCTTCACGCTGACGCTGCCGGTGGCGTGGACCGCGCCCGAGCCGGGGCCGCGCCTCGGCAGCGCCAGCGCGCCGGCCACGATGGCGGCCGGCGCCGCCGACACACTGGCGCAGCCGGCGCTGCCGGCGACGATGCCGGCGCCGGCGCCGGCATTGACGCCCGCACCGCCGCCACCTTCTGCGCCGCGCCCGTTCGACGACGACCGCGCGCTGTTGAACGCCACCGCGCCGGGACCGGCGCGCGGCCGGCTGGTGCTGGTGGTGGAGGACGACGCCCCGTTCGCCCGCATCCTGTACGAGCTGGCGCACGAGCAGCAATATCACTGCCTGGTCGCCTTCGACGCCGACGAAGGGCTGGCGCTGGCGCGCGAATACAAGCCGGATGCGGTGCTGCTCGATATCCGCCTGCCGGACCGCTCCGGCCTGTCGGTGCTGCAGCTGTTGAAGGATGATGCGCAAACCCGCCACATCCCGGTGCACGTGGTGTCCGGCTCCGACAACGGCGAGGCCGCGCTGCATCTGGGCGCGATCGGCTACGCCATCAAGCCCGCCACGCGCGAAGAGCTGATGGAAGTATTCCACCGCATCGAAACCAAGCTGACGCAGAAGATCAAGCGCGTGCTGCTGGTGGAAGACGACGATCGCCAGCGCGACAGCGTAGTGCAGCTGATTTCCGACGACGATGTGGAAATCGTCGCCGTCGGCAGCGGCGAGGAAGCGCTGGCGCTGCTGCGCACCACCATCTACGACTGCATGATCATCGACCTCAAGCTGCCCGACATGCAGGGCAATGAACTGTTGCAGCGCATGGCCAACGAGTCGCTGGCCGCCTTCCCGCCGGTGATCGTCTACACCGGCCGCACCCTGTCGCGCGCTGAGGAAGCCGACCTGCACAAATACTCGCGCTCCATCATCATCAAGGGGGCGCGCTCGCCGGAGCGTCTGCTGGATGAAGTCACGCTGTTCCTGCACAAGGTGGAGGCCGACCTGTCGAGCGAGCGCCAGCGCATGCTGAAAACCGTGCGCTCGCGCGACCGCGTGTTCGAAGGCCGCCGCATCCTGCTGGTGGACGACGACGTGCGCAACATCTTCGCCCTGACCAGCGCGCTGGAGCAGAAGGGCGCGCTGGTGGAAGTGGGCCGCAACGGCCTCGAAGCGCTGGAAAAACTCGATGCCGTGGCGGACATCGATCTGGTGCTGATGGACGTCATGATGCCGGGCATGGATGGCCTGGAAGCCACGCGCCGCCTGCGCGCCGACCAGCGCTTTGCGCGCCTGCCCATCATCGCCATCACCGCCAAGGCCATGAAGGACGATCAGGAGCAATGCCTGGCGGCCGGCGCCAGCGACTACCTGGCCAAGCCGATCGACCTGTCGCGCCTGTACTCGCTGTTGCGCGTCTGGATGCCGAGCGCCGAACGGGGCTGAACATGCGGCACAGCGATACCGACATCGAGCTGCAGATGCTGATGGAAGCCATCTACATGAAGTACAGCTACGATTTTCGCGACTACAGCGGCGCCTCGCAAAAGCGCCGCGTGCTGCACGCCATGCGCGAGATGGATTGCGACAGCATTTCGGCGCTGCAGGCGCGCATCATTCACCAGCCGGCCGCGTTCAGCCAGCTGCTGCAATACCTGACCATCCCGGTCACCTCCATGTTTCGCGACCCGTCCTACTTTGCCGGGCTGCGCGAGCATGTGGTGCCGGTGCTGCGTACCTATCCGTCGCTGAAGATCTGGGTCGCCGGCTGCAGCACCGGCGAGGAAGTGTTATCCATGGCCATCCTGCTCAAGGAAGAAGGCTTGCTGGAGCGCAGCATGATTTACGCCACCGACATCAACCCGCAGTCGCTGGAGAAGGCGCGCAAAGGCGTGTTTCCGCTGGAGGCCATGCGCGAGTACACTGAGAACTATCAGGCGGCCGGCGGCACCCGCAGTTTTTCCGAGTACTACACGGCGGCCTACAATGCCGCGTTGTTCGACAGCGCGCTGTGCGAAAACGTCACCTACGCCGACCACAGCCTGGCGACCGACGCGGTGTTTGCCGAGACCCATTTGATCAGCTGCCGCAATGTGATGATTTACTTCAAGAAAAAATTGCAGGAGCGCGCCCTCGGGCTGTTTCACGAGTCGCTGTGCCATCGCGGCTTTCTCGGGCTGGGCAGCAAGGAAAGTATCGACTTTTCCGCCTACGCGCCATGCTTCGAGCCGTTGCTCAAGCGTGAACGCCTGTTCCGCAAGCGCTGAATGACGCCATGGACCATGACCGCATACGGGCCGCGCTGGCGGGCCGCAAGGTGGAGGCGGTAGCGATTGGCGCGTCGGCTGGCGGCGTGTCCGCGCTGTTGCGGCTGCTGCCCGGCTTGCCGGCCGACTACGGCTGCGCGCTGATGGCGGTGCTGCACGTTCCGGAGGGACGGCAAAGCCAGCTGGCCGGCGTGTTCCAGCAGCGCCTGGTGTTGCCGGTGCGCGAGGCGCGCGACAAGGAGGAGGTTTCCTGCGGGACGCTGTATTTTGCCGGTTCGGGCTACCATCTGTCTGTTGAGCGCGATCGCAGCTTTTCCCTGAGTTGCGAGGCGCCGCTGCATTTTGCCCGTCCCGCCATCGATTACCTGATGGAATCGGCGGCCGATGCCTACGGCCCGGCGCTGGTGGGCATTCTGTTGACCGGCGCCAACCAGGATGGCGCGGCAGGGCTGGCCGCCATCGGCGCGGCGGGCGGGCTGACCGTGGTGCAGGACCCGGGCGAGGCCGATGTGCCGACCATGCCGCTGGAAGCCATCCGCCTGCGCCCGCCGGACCTGATTTTGACGCTGGATGAAATACATACCTTGCTGTTGATGCTGGAGAAAAGTGAATGCAAGACGCTTCCCCCACCAAGCTGCTGATCGTTGACGATCTGCCGGAAAACCTGCAAGCGCTGGACGCCCTGATCCGTGGGCCCGGCCGCGAGGTGTTCCGGGCCGGGTCCGGCGAGGAAGCGCTGGCCCTGCTGTTGCAGCACGACTTTGCCCTCGCCATCATCGACGTGCAGATGCCGGGCATGGATGGTTTCGAGCTGGCCGAGCTGATGCGCGGCACCGAGAAGACGCGCCAGATTCCCATCGTGTTCGTGACGGCGGCCGGCAAGGAGCTGAACTATTCTTTCAAGGGGTACGAGGCCGGCGCGGTGGACATGCTGTACAAGCCGCTCGACCCGCGAGCGGTGAAAGGCAAGGTGGCGGTGTTTGTGGCGCTGTACGAGCAGCGCGAGGCCATGCGCCGCCAGGTCGAGGCGCTGGAGGCGGCGCGCCGCGAGCAGGAGGCCACCCAGGCGCAGCTGCAGCACGCGCTGATGATGCGTGACGAGTTCATGTCCATGGTGTCGCACGAAATGCGCACGCCGCTCAATACCCTGTATCTTGAAACGCAGTTGCGCAAGATGCAGCTGGAGCGCGGCAACATGGCGGCTTTCGGTCCCGACCAGCTGCAGCGCATGGTGGCGCGCGACGACCGCCAGATCCAGAGCATCATCCGCCTGATCGACGACATGCTGGACGTGTCGCGCATCCGCAGCGGCAAGCTGTCCCTGCGGCCGGGCTGGGTGGAGCTGTCCGGCCTGTTGCGGCGCGTGGTGCAGGATCTGACGCCGCAAGCGGCCGTCGCCGGCACCAGCATCACGCTGGATGCGCCAACGCCGGTCAGCGGCTGGTGGGATGAATTCCGCATCGAGCAGATCGTGGTCAACCTGCTGACCAATGCGCTGCGCTACGGCTGCCAGCAACCGGTGACGGTGACGCTGACAGTGCGGCCGGACAACGCGCGGGTGGATGTGCGCGATTGCGGCGCCGGCATCGCGCCGGAAAACCAGGCCAAGATTTTCGAACCGTATGAGCGCGGCGTCGGCAGCGAGGGGCCGGCCGGGCTGGGACTGGGGTTGTACATTTCGCGCCAGCTGGCCGAAGTGCATGAGGGCAGCCTGACGCTCGAAAGCAAGCCGGGCGAGGGCGCGGTGTTCAGCCTGACGCTGCCGCGCCGCGAGGCCCCGCCGGCCAAGTAATCGGCCGAATCAGCCGAATCAGCGCGAGCGCGCCTCCTCGCGGCGCTGCATCAGGTAAGCCTTCAAATCGTCGAAGCTGATGGTGCCGCGCTGGTAGGTGTCGATATGGTCGAAATTCTTGTCGATGAAGCCCAGGCCGGCCTTGCGCGCTTCTTCGCGGGTCAGCGTGCCGCTGCCGTCCTGATCGGCCTCGTCAAAGCGTTTTTTCAGTTTCTGCGTGGCCTGGTAGCGCAGCAGCACCGGGCCGGTGGTGGCGTCGCGCAGCGGCTTGCGCAGCGCCGGCGGCACATACGGTTCGGGATAGGCAGGCGCGGAACGCACCGCCGATGGGGCGGGTGTGGCAGGATCGGCGGTCGGCGTCTGCGCACCGGCATGCGTCATGGCCAGTGTGGCGGCCAGCATGGCTAATTGCAAAAGCTTCATGATTGTCTCCCCCGCATCTGCAGATGCCTGGCTTAGTGTCACACTGTGACGCTGTTCGGGAAATTAATCAAATCTGTTTGTTGCGGGCGGCGTGCGGTGTCGCCTGGATACGTCATCTGGCCGCGCCGGGATGCGTCAATCTTGTGCGAATCACCACGAGTGCCGCCAGAAATCCTTGTGCGCGGCGCGCGCTTCGTCCTCGCGCAGCGGGCCTATGACTTCGGTCGGGCGCTGGCCGGCGGCAAACACGGTGCGGCACGGCAGCGACAGGGTCGGGTTTTCCGGATCGCTGCCGGTCAGCTCCAGCAGGCTGGCTTCGGACATGGCATACACCACCCGTCCCACGCCGCTCCAGTAAGTGCCGCCGCTGCACATGGCGCACGGCTCCGCGTTGGCATACAGCGTGGCGGTGGCCAGTTCGGCCGGGCCGAACTTCTGCGAGGCCAGACGCAGCGCGTTCATCTCCGCGTGCGCGGTGCGGTCGCTGCTGGAGGCGTTCATCGCCTCCGAAATCACGGTGCCGTCGGCCGCCACCACCATGGCGGCAAACGGATGGTGACCTTCGTCGCGCGAGCGCTGCGCCAGAGCCAGTACGCGGGTGAGGAATTCATGGTCCTGCGGTGTTGCGTTCATCGGATAACTCCGTAATGCAAATCCTGCTGCTTCAGGTAACTGCGGTAGGCCAGCGACATGCGGTCGCACAGCACCGATACTTCCGCGCCGGGCGTGAGCGGCAGGCGCGCCGGGTGCTGGCTTTCCAGGATCGGCTTATCCTGCAGGAAGATGGTGTCCTGGAACCCGCGCATGGCCCCATCACTGGAGACGAAATCGTTCAGCGCCATGATGATCCACACCCGCGTGCTGGTCTCGGTCAGCGGTTGCGTGAAGAGTGCGATCGCTTCGCGGATGGCGCCCGGCGGATGCTTGGTCAGGATGGCGGTCAGCGGACGCACCACGCGGTAGGTGTATTCAATGTCGCTGCCTTCGGTGGCGGACTTGCTGGCTTGCGGCTGATATGCGTAGCACTGCCTGGCCCACACGCCGCTGCCGTATTCGGCATCGTCAAACGTTTCGACCGTGTAGTCCGGCACCGCCGGCCGTTCTTTGTCGCCGAGGATACCCTCGTGCACAAAGGCGAAATGGGCCATGTCCAGAAAATTCTCGACAATGCGCGGCGCGCTGGCCTGCACGTCGTATGAGCCGCACCAGACCTTGCGCAACTGCTCGTCGGCGAATTCGGGAAACGCCGGCGGCCCGGCATGTGCCGGCGTGCCCAGGCATGCCCACGCCATGCCATATTGCTCCTGCACCCGATACACCGCCACCTGCGCCTTCAACGGCGCATCGGGCAGCGCCGGGATGTGGGTGCAGCGCCCTTCCTTGCCGAAGGCCCAGCCGTGATAGGGGCAGCGTACCGTATCCTCCTGCAGCCTGCCCAAAGAAAGCCGCGTGCCGCGGTGCGGACAGCGGTCTTCCCAGGCGTGCAGCACGCCGCCGCTGTCGCGCCACAACACCACGCGCGTCTCCAGCAGATCGGTGGCCAGCATGGCGCCGGCCGCGATCTGACTGGAGAGCGCGACTGGATGCCAGTCGTTGTAAAGGACTGGATCCATGCTTACTTCGGAATCGTGCCCTCTACGCCTTGCACGTAGAAGTTCATCGACAGCAGTTCCTTCTCAGGCATCTTCGCGCCGGCGGCAACCTTGATGGCGCCCGATTGATCCTTGATCGGACCGGCGAACGGATCGAACGTGCCGGCGGTCATCGCAGCCTTCTTCTCCTCGAAGATTTTTGCCACGTCGGCCGGCACCGCGGCGTTCAGCTTGGACATCTTGACCATGCCTTCTTTCAGGCCGCCGCGATATTGCTCGGTTTTCCAGGTGCCGGCCAGTACCGCCTTGGCGGTGTTGATGTAGTAGCCCGACCAGTCGTTGGTGGCGGCGGTCAAGTGCGCCTTCGGTGCGAACTTGGCCATGTCCGAATCCCAGCCGAAGGCGTACACGCCTTTTTCCTGCGCCACTTGCAGCGTGGCCGGCGAGTCGGTGTTCTGCGCCATCACGTCCGCGCCTTGCGCCACCAGCGTTTCTGCCGCCTGGCGTTCCTTGGCCGGGTCGTACCACGAGTTCACCCAGATCACCTTGGTCTTGATCTTCGGATTGACGCTTTGCGCGCCGAGCGTGAAGGCGTTGATGTTGCGGATCACCTCCGGCACCGGGAACGAGGCGATGAAGCCCAGCGTGTTGGACTTGCTCATCTTGCCGGCCAAGATGCCGTTCAGGTAAGCGCCTTCGTACAAGCGCGATTCATAGGTGCCGAGGTTCTTGCCGGTCTTGAAGCCGGTGGCGTGCAGGAAGGTCACGCCCGGCGTGGATTTGGCGACTTTCTCGGTCGCGTTCATGTAGCCGAAGGAGGTGGTGAAAATCAGCTTGTTCCCTTCGGCGACCAGCTTGCGGATCACGCGTTCGGCGTCCGCGCCTTCCGGCACGTTTTCGACGTAGCTGGTTTTCACTTTGGCGCCCAGCTCCTTCTCCAGCGCCAGGCGGGCCTGGTCGTGGGCATAGGTCCAGCCGGCGTCGCCCACCGGGCCGACGTAGATAAAACCGATCTTCAGGGGATCTGCGGCAAACGAAGGAGCGGCGGCCAGCATGCCGGCGGCGGCCAGGGTAGCCAGTACTTTGCGACGATTCATCATGCGGTTTCCTTTGCGTGGAGGTGAGGGTCAGAAGTGGTATTCGGCGCGTACCATCGGCGTTTTGGCGGTGGCGCCCGGGTTGTGGCGGTCTGGGTTGCCGAATTTGTTTTTCCAGTACTGGTACTCGACGCCGACCTTGAAGGTGTTCTTCGGCGTGCCTGCCAGGCCGCTGATGTCGTACATGATCTGCGCGTCGATATTGGTTTCCGGCGCGGTGCCGCCGCCGAATTCATTCTTGCCCTTTGCGGTGATGAAGTTGGCGTAGCCGTTGAATTCCAGCGGGATGCCGGCGTTGAACGGGATGCCCCAAGCGGCGGTCAGCATGGCGTGGGTTTTGTAGGCGTAGCGCGGCGTCGCCTGGTTGGTGAACGTGTTGTACGGCGCGTTCGACTCCCACAGGGCCAGCAGGCTGACGTCGAGGAAGCCCGGCACATCGATGAACAGGGTAGGACCGGCGACCAGCATGCGCTTCTTGGAGTTGTAGCCGGCGTCGGTTTTGCTATTGAAGTCGAAGCCGCCGGTGAAGCCGACGCCGCGCACCGGGCCGAAGGCGTAGCTGTTGCCGGTGATCTTGCCGAAGTCCAGCGTGTGGCGGTACAGCGCGTAGGCTTCGTGCGCTCCGCTGTTGGAGCCGGCCGACGAAGGGTCCAGCTCGGACGACATCAGCAGGTCGACGCTGAAGAAATTCTTACCGTACTTGTAGCCCGACACGCTGCTCAGGTTGACGATGTTCTTGGTGATGTCGTTGTTGTTGAACGGTTCGGCAAACTTGGTACCGTAGCGGTAGCTCAGCGAAGTATCGCTCCAGTCGGCCGCTTGCGCGGTGCAAGTGGCGAGGACGGCGAGTGCGACGGTGCAGCGGACGAGATTCGACATACGGGCTCCATTCAAGTTGTAGTGGTCTGGGTTTGAAAGCACTTTTTTTGTATCCAATCGTTTTAGCAATTGGATTCAATCTCGTCTACCTCTTTAGCAAGATGCGGGCCAACGATTCAGAAGCCGGACAGCGCTTCGGCCAGATTCACTTTTTTGTCCTGCTCGGCCAGCCGCAGCCGGGCTTCGATTTCCAGCAGGTGGTGCTCGATCAAATGGATGGCTTCCTTGACCTTGCCCTGTTCGATCAGCGTGGCCAGATCCTGATGCTCGTCGTTCTCGCACATGGTGCTGCCGGGCGTTTCATAGAGGGCGATGATGAGCGAGCAGCGCGACACCAGTTCCTGCATGAAGCGTTGCAGCACATGGTTGCCGGCCAGCTGCGCCAGCAGCAGGTGGAACTCGCCGCCCAGCCGTATCCAGCCGGCGCGGTCGCCGCCGCGGCGCGCCGCGTCTTCCGCCTCGATGGCGGCGCGGATTTGCCTGATCGAGTCCGGGGTGGCGCGCTGGATCACCAGCGGCACGATCTCGCGCTCGATGGCGCGCCGGGCGGCGAAGATCTCGCGCGCTTCCTGCGGCGAGGGCGAGGCGATCACCGCGCCCCGGTTGGGCCGCAGCTCGATGATGTGATCGTGGGCCAGCCGTTGCAGTGCTTTGCGCACGGTGGTGCGGCTGACCTGATACAGCTCGCAGAAATCGGCTTCGCCCAGGTGGGTGCCGGGCGGCAGGCGGTGGCTCATGACGGCGTTGACCACGGCTTTGTAGATGCGCATGTCGACCGCGGTGGTACCGCGTTTGACTGCGTGATCGGCTTTGCGCTTGTCGGGCATTGCTGGATTCTCCAAGGTGACTGATGCTGCCCTTGTAAGCAGGAAGCGTGCTAACTCGTATACAAAACTCATGCCCGGATTGTGTACGAAGCGACTTTGTTTTTCCTGTTTGCGCACGTTTTTGGGGAGGCGCGGCCCAAAACGGCGCGTTTTCCCGTGCGTAGATGTGGCATGCTACTTGCGTCTGTTGTGCTATCCGACTTTGTATACGATGAAGGGAACAGGCCGATGACTGAACCGCGCTTGCAGATGCTTGGCATCTCCAAGATCTATCCCTCGGTGGTGGCCAACGCCGATGTGAACCTGACCGTGCTGCCGGGCGAGATCCATGCCGTGCTGGGCGAGAACGGGGCCGGCAAGAGCACCTTGATGAAGATTATTTACGGCGTGGTCAAGCCGGATCAGGGGCAGATCATGTGGGAGGGCCGCCAGGTCCACATCCACTCGCCGCACGATGCGCGCAAGCTGGGCATCGGCATGGTGTTCCAGCACTTCGCCCTGTTCGAAACGCTGACGGTGGCGGAGAACATCGCGCTGGCGCTGGACGACAAGCAGTCGCCGGCGGCGCTGGCGCCGCGCATCCGCGCCGTGTCCGAGCAATATGGTCTTCCATTGGATCCGGCGCGGCTGGTGCACAGCATGTCGGTGGGCGAGCGCCAGCGGGTGGAGATTGTGCGCTGCCTGCTGCAGTCGCCCAAGCTGCTGATCATGGATGAACCGACCTCGGTGCTGACGCCGGATGCGGTGCTCAAGCTGTTCGAATCGCTGCGCCGGCTGGCGGCGGAGGGCGTGAGCATCCTGTATATCAGCCACAAGCTCGATGAGATACAGGCGCTGTGCGACAAGGCCACGGTACTACGCGCCGGCCGCGTGTCCGGCACAGCGCTGCCGAAGCAGGAAAGCGCCAAGTCGCTGGCGGAGCTGATGATAGGCCGCGAGCTGCCGGTATGCGTGCACAAGCCGCGCGAGCCGGGCGAAGTGCTGCTCACGCTCGACAAGCTGAATGTGCAAAGCGAAGACCCGTTCGGCACCCGCCTCAAGGATGTGAGCCTGTCGCTGCGCAGCGGCGAGATTGTCGGCATCGCCGGTATTTCCGGCAACGGCCAGCAGGAGCTGCTCAAGGCAATCTCCGGCGAGCGCACGCTGAAACTGCGCGAAGGGACGATAAGGCTGTGCGGGCAGGACGTCGGCGCGCTCGATGCGGCGCAACGCCGCCAGCTGGGCCTTGGCTTCGTGCCGGAGGAACGCCTCGGGCGCGGCGCCGCGCCCGACTTGTCGCTGGCCGATAACGCGCTGCTGACCGGCTATGTGCCGGCGGCGCAAACGGGCATGGTGCGCAAAGGCCTGATCCAGCGTGGCGCGGTGCGCGCGTTTGCGCAGCAGGTGATCGAGCGCTTCAAGGTCAAATGCGGCGGCACGCCGTCGGCGGCGGCTTCGCTCTCGGGCGGCAATCTGCAAAAGTTCATCGTCGGCCGCGAAATCCTGCTGGCGCCCAAGGTGATGGTGTTCGCCCAGCCGACATGGGGCGTGGACATCGGCGCCGCCATGCTGATACGCCAGGCCATCATCGACATGCGCGATCAGGGCGTGGCGGTGCTGGTGCTGTCCGAAGAGCTGGACGAGTTGTTCATGATGAGCGACCGCATCGCCGTGCTGGCCGACGGCCGGCTGTCGCATGCGGTGCCGGCGCAAGCCACCAGCATCAACCAGATCGGCGTGTGGATGAGCGGCGATTTCGAATATTCCACCCCACCGCACGGAGCTTCCGAATATGTCCAGGCTTGAACGACGCCCCGAACCCTCGCGCCGCATGATGCTGGCCTCGCCGCTGATCGCGGCGCTGGCCATGCTGGTCACTGGCTCCATGCTGTTCTTCTTCATCGGCCAGGAACCGCTGCATGCGTTCTACATTTACTTCGTCAAGCCGTGGACCACGGCTTACGGCGTCGGCGAGCTGCTGCTGAAAGCCACGCCGCTGATTTTGTGCGGCGTCGGCCTGGCGCTGGGTTTCCGCGCCAACGTCAACAACATCGGCGCCGACGGCCAGCTGACCATCGGCGCGATTGCGGCCGGCGCGGTGGCGCTGTACTTCGACGAGGTGCAGGCCTGGTGGGTGCTGCCGCTGATGCTGCTGGCCGGCGCGCTGGGCGGCATGCTGTGGGCGGCGATACCGGCGCTGCTGCGCACGCGCTTCAACACCAGCGAAATCCTCGTCAGCCTGATGCTGGTGTACGTGGCGTATCACTTGCTCAGCTATCTGGTGCACGGGCCGATGCGCGACCCGGCCGGCTTCAACTTCCCGCAATCGAAAATGTTCAGCGAGTCGGCCACCTTGCCGCTGCTGGTGGAAGGCTTGCGCGTAAATGCGGCCTTCATCCTGTCGCTGCTGGCGGCCGGCGCCGCGTGGTTCTTCTGCAAGCACACCTTTGCCGGCTATCGCATGCAGGTCAGCGGCATGGCGCCGGCCGCCGCGCTGTATGCCGGTTTCAGCGAACCGCGCAACGTGTGGCTGGCCTTCATGGTCAGCGGCGCGCTGTCCGGCATTGCCGGCGTGGGCGAGGTGGCGGGGCCGCTGGGGCAGTTGCAGCCGTCGGTGTCGCCGGGCTACGGCTTTGCCGCCATCATCGTGGCGTATGTGGGGCGCCTGCATCCGCTGGGCGTGGTGTTGTCGGCCGTGCTGATGTCCTTGCTGTACATCGGCGGCGAGACGGCGCAGATCGAGCTGCAGGCGCCGTCCGCCATCACCGGCATTTTTCAGGGGCTGCTGCTGTTTTATCTGCTGGCCGCCGATCTGTTCATTCACTATCGAATCAAACAAGAGGTCTACGCATGATGAGCGCCGATTTATTGATTGCCTTCCTCGCCAGCACGGCGGGGGCGGCCACACCGCTGGTGGTGGCGTCCATGGGCGAGCTGGTGACCGAGCGTTCCGGCGTGCTCAATCTCGGGCTGGAAGGCATGATGCTGGTGGGGGCGGTGGTTGGCTTCGGGGCCACGCTCAGCACCGGCAGCATGACGCTGGGCCTGCTGGCGGCCATGGCGGCCGGCATGCTGATGGCGCTGGTGTTCGGCTTTCTGGTGCTGACGCTGCAGACCAATCAGGTGGCCACCGGCCTGGCGCTGACCTTGTTCGGCATCGGCGTCTCGGCCTTCCTCGGCCGCAGCTATGTCGGGCAGACGGTGGAGCGCATGCCGGTGCTGTGGGGCTTTGACGGCATGGAGTATTTTTCCATCGCGCTGGTGCTGCTGGTGGGCTGGATGCTGGCGCGCACGCGGCTGGGCCTGATTATCCGCGCCGTGGGCGAGTCGCCGCAGAGCGCGCATGCGATCGGCTTCCCGGTGATCGGCCTGCGCTACGGCACGGTGCTGTTCGGCGGCGCCATGGCGGGGCTGGGCGGCGCTTACCTGTCGCTGGCGCTGACGCCGATGTGGGTGGAGGGCATGACCGCCGGCCGCGGCTGGATCGCGCTGGCGCAAGTGGTGTTTGCGACGTGGAAGCCGCGCGGCGTGCTGGTCGGCGCCTATCTGTTTGGCGGCGTCACGGTGCTGCAATTCCACGGCCAGGGCATGGGGCTGGCGATACCGTCGGAGTTTTTGTCGATGCTGCCGTATATTGCCACCATCGTGGTGCTGGTGCTGATCTGCCGCAATCCGCAGACAATCTTGCTGAATAAACCAATGTCGCTGGGGCAAAACTTCAAACCGGACTAGATTGCTGTTGCAGCTACGCCGCATTGTTACAATTGTTGATATTCACGCATATTAAATACTTTTATTCTGGACGCTCAGGTAAAGGAGCTTGCTATGCGCGTGAATTCCCCGGTTACCCAGAATGAATATGTCATAGAGGACGGCCGTACCATCGGCTCCAGTACGGATTTGCAGGGCAATATCAATTACGCCAATCCTTATTTCATCGAGGTGAGCGGCTTTACCGAAGAAGAATTGCTGGGCGCGCCGCAAAACATCGTGCGCCATCCGGACATGCCGGTGGAAGCCTTTGCGGATTTGTGGGCTACCATCCGCAGCGGCATGCCGTGGACCGGACTGGTGAAGAACCGCTGCAAGAACGGCGACTTTTACTGGGTGCTGGCCAACGTCACCCCGGTGATCGAGAGTGGCAGGCCGGTCGGCTATCTGTCGGTGCGCACCAAGCCCACGCATGAGCAGGTGCGCACGGCCGATGCCTTGTACCGTGAGCTCAAGGCCGGCAATCCACGCAAGCTGCGCATTGTGCATGGCCGCGCGGTGTCGACCGGTCTGGCGGCGCGGGTGCTGGACATGCTGCGCCTGTCGCTGCCGGCGCAGATCGCGCTGGCCACCTCGGTGCTGGCCGCTGTGCTGGCGATACTGGCGCTGACGCTGCTGCTGGCCGACGACGGCACGGTGGCCGGCGCGCGCAACTGGCTGGGCGGCGCCGCCATCGTCGCGCTGGCCGGGCTGCTGCTGTTCGGCCGCAATATGTATGCGGATGTGGCGCGCCCCTTGCGGCAAGCCACCAGTGCCGCGCGCATGATGGCGGGCGGCGACCTGACCGCGTCAATCGATATCCAGCGCAGTGACGAGGTGGGTCAGTTGCTGGCGGCGCTGCGCCAGACCAATATCAATCTGCGCAGCATCATCGGCGACGTGCGCGCCAACTTTGAAGAGATTTCGATGGCGACCGATGAAATCGCCGACGGCAATCTGGATTTGTCGGGCCGCACCGAGTCGCAGGCGTCCAGCCTGCAGCAGACCGCATCCAGCATGGAAGAGCTGACCGCGACGGTGCAGCAGAGCGCCAGCAATGTGGCCAGCGCCAACCAGCTGGCCGAGCGTGCGCGCGAGGTGGCCACGCAGGGCGGCACCATTGTGTCGCAGGTGGTCAGCACCATGGGCGACATCAGCGCCTCGTCCAACAAGATTCTCGACATTATCGGCCTGATCGACGGCATCGCGTTCCAGACCAATATCCTGGCCTTGAACGCGGCGGTGGAAGCGGCGCGTGCCGGCGAGCAGGGCCGCGGCTTCGCCGTGGTGGCCAGTGAAGTGCGCGGGCTGGCGCAGCGCTCGGCCACTGCGGCCAAGGAGATCAAGGCGTTGATCGACACCTCGATCGAGAAGGTGCAGGCCGGTACTTCGCTGACCAACAGCGCCGGCCGGACCATGAACGAGGTGATTGAATCGGTATGCCGCGTGTCCGAGGTGATGGGCGAAATTTCCAATTCCACCCGCGAGCAGAGCAATGGCATCGGCCAGGTCAATCAGGCGGTGATCCTGATCGACGACATCACGCAGCAGAACGCGGCGCTGGTGGAGCAGGCGGCGGCGGCAGCCGGCAATCTGGCGCAGCAGACGCGCTGCGTGTCGCAAGCCATGGCGGTATTCAAGCTGCAGCCTGCCGGCCAGGATCGCAAGCGCGTCAAGTCCGCCAGGCGGCCGTTGCAATTGCAGGGCTGATACCATGTCGCTTTCATCAGGCGACATGGACCATGAAGATTACGCTGGCAGGACAGGGATGGACGTTTGACGCCGAGGCGTCGGACACGGTGCTGGAAGCGGCCGAGCAGGCCGGCATACGCCTGCCCAGCTCCTGCCGCAACGGTACTTGCCGCACCTGCATCTGCCTGTCCACCAGCGGTGCGGTGCGCTACAAGATCGAATGGCCGGGCCTCAGCCTCGACGAAAAGCGCGAGGGCTACATCCTGGCCTGCGTCGCCATCGCCACCTCCGACCTGGTGATTGAAGCGCCGGCCGCCAGCACCTTTTAACCGTAAGGCGTATAGGTAAAGCCGTTGCTGATGCTGCCGATCAGCGCGGCCTGGTTTTCCGCGCTCTCGCCGAACTCCGCCAGCACACTGGCTTGCGTGATGTCGTGTGCGTCCAGATGACCCAGCCACCAGTTGAAGCCGCCCGTATCGCCGGCGCGGTGCAGCACGTTGTGGTACAGCTTGTCGAGGAAGTCGGCGTTGCTTGGATTGGCACCGTACATGGACTTGAATTCGTCACTCTTGGCGAATTCGGCGGCGATGGTTTGCATTGAGGCGCCGTTGTCCGCCGCCTTGATCCAGAAGCCCAGCCCGCCGGCATCCGGCACGCGGTTGAACGCGGCCTGATACAGGCGGTAGACCTGGCCGCCGTGGCCGTTGATATCCAGCGCCACCGTGGCGTCGCTGAACTGCAGGCGCTCGATGCCGGTGAGCGTATCGACGCCGCCGCTGCCGGTAACCGTGTAGCCGGTAGTGGTGTGGGTGATGCTGTAATTCTTCATGGCGCCGTTGAGGACAGCGGTATCGACACCGTCGCCGCCGTCCACCGCATGATTGTCGTCGGCCAGCGTGATGGTGTCATTGCCTGTGCCGGCATTGACCGACAAGCTGCTGCCGCCGCCCTTGATGGCGATCTTGTCGTTGCCGGCGCCGCTGGCAATGTTCCATGGATTGGCCGCCACTGCACCCAGCGTCACGTTGATGACGTCATCCCCCGGCAGGTTGTCGCCATTCGCCAGCAGGGTCTTGTTCATGGAGCTGCCGCCGGTGACCGGGATGGCGATGTCGGTCATGCTGACGATGCTGCCGTCATTGTATAGCTCGGAGTAAGCCGTGGCGGTGCCCGACACCTTCAGCGTACTGGTGTCCTGGGCGACGCTGGCGGTATCGCCGCTGACGGTGAAGTTACCGATAAGGCTGGTCAATGCCACATTGCGTTCGGCCATCATGGTGAATGAGGTGACCACGCCGCTGATGCCGCCACTGGTGGACAGGTCCACGTTGCCGTCCATGATGAAGATCGCATTGCCCAGCGTCGCGTTGTAGTTTGGGCTGGTGGTCGGCAGCAAGGTCTGGAAGGTGGCGGCCTTGATGGTGCCGCTCTGGGGTTGGATGTTGAGAGTGCTGCCTGTGATGTCGTAGTGGTAGTTCAGCTGCCCGGTGGTCGTCAGACTGTAAGCGGACGGCACGTATTCTTCCAGGCTCGCGATGGTGGCTGCGCCGCTGGTGGCGTTTGGATCGGCGAGGGCCAGGCCAGTGGCGTTTTCATAAGCGCCATCGGCGTAATTCAAGCGCAGGCTGTTGCTTGTCAGCGCATAGCTGGTGGAAACCGCATGGCTGGAGGTGAAGCTGCGGTCAACCTGGAAGAACACGCCCAGGTCGTCGCTGATGGTGTCGGTTTGGGTGTTGCCCTTGAATCTAGTGACAATTGCTTCGCTGAGGTTAATGTCGATATTGGCCATGGAAATGTGAATTTACGTAAAGGTAAGGAAGTTTTACACAAAGACACACTTGAAATCTCACCAATTCTCACACCTGAGGACGTTTTCGGTAGGCGCCGGGGCCGAGGCCGTACTGGCGCTTGAAGGCGCGGTTGAAGGCGGCTTCGGATTGATAGCCCACCGCGTCGGCGACGGCGCCGGCGGCGCGGCCTTCGTCCAATAAGCGGGCCGCGCGCGCCATCCGCAGTTGCGTCAGCACGTCGGCCGGCGTGGCGTTGGCCGCCTGCTTGAACAGGCGCGCAAAGGTGGCGCGCGACATGTGGCTGGCCGCAGCCAATTCCTCCAGCGTCCACGGTTTTTCCGGCGCGTTCAACATGCCGTTGATCGCCGCTTGCAGGCGGCGTTCGGCCAGCACGCCGAACAGCCCCGGCGCCACGGCTGCCTGCTCCAGCCAGGTGCGCATCAGCAGCGCGAACAGGGCCGACGCCAGCTGGCGAACGATGGCTTGCGAGCCGCCGCGCGGCGTTTCCGCTTCGTCCTGCAGCATGCGCATCAGGTGGCGCAGGCTTTGCGCGTCCGGCCTGCCGGCGGTGCGCACCACCAGCATGGGCGGCAGGGCGGCCAGCAGGCCGGCGCCGCCTTCGTCATCGAAATGAAATTCACCGCACAGGATGTCGGTTTGCGGGCCGTCGCCGGCGTTGCTTTCGAAGCGCAGCAGGCCCGGCGCGGCGTGCGGCGGCGTGGCCCGGGCCGGATCGCCGATGTGCAGCCGGTGCGCGGCGCCATGCGGGAAGACAATGATGTCGCCGCTTTGCAGTTGCAGTTCACCGCACAGCGCTTCGCCGCGCACGATCAGGTGGTAGGGCGCGACGCCGGGCGGGGCGCCGTCGTGGTCCAGTACCCAGGGCGCGCCAAAGCGGCAGCGTACGTCCAACGCGGTGCGCACAGGGTAGAGGGAAAGCAGGTGGCTGAGGGAATCCATAAGTTGTTGATGAGACGATGGAGCAAATTATAGAGCATTTCCAGCATTCATCATCGCAGGCGGGCAGCCTAAACTGTGTTCCATACCAACTGACTTTGAAAGGAAACACATCATGTCCCGTCTGTTCACCCAACCCGTCTCGGAAGCCACCGGCCACGCCGCCCAACTGTTCACCGCCATCAAGGGCGCGATCGGCAAGGTGCCGAATGCTTACGTGGCTATCGGCAGCAACAGCCCGGTGGCGCTGGAAGCCGCTCTGAATCTGGATGGCGCCCTGCGCAAAAGCAGCCTGAGCGCCAAGGAGATTGAAGTGGTCAAGCTGGCCGTCAGCCAGGATGCGCAGTGCGACTATTGCCTGGCCGCGCACACGCTGATGGGCGGCAAGGCCGGCCTGAGCAAGGACGCCATCCAGGGCGCGCGCCACGGCCACGCCACCGGCGATGCCAAGGTCGATGCGCTGGCGGCGTTTGTCCACGCCGTGGCGCGCACCAGCGGCGACGTGCCGGCCGAGGTGGTGCAGGCGGTGAAGCAGGCCGGCTACAGCGACGCGCAAATCGTCGACACCCTGCTGGCGGTGGCGTCCATCACCTTTACCAATCTGTTCAACCGGGTGAATGTGACGGCGCTGGATTTCCCGGCCGCTGACTGATCAGTCCTTTCTGCGGAGGCGGCTCAGCAGCGCCTCCGTGGTCTGGTTGAGCGGCACGTCATGCTGGCGCAGCATCTGCACATGCAGCACCAGATTTTCCAGCACCAGCTTGGCGGCCACGGCCAGCAGGGTCAGGTGCTTGTCTTCTTCGCTGAAATTCTCCATCGCATCCGCCATCTCGCACAGATGATTGGCGATCAGTCCGCGCAATTCTTCCTCTTCAAACGGCAGGTCGGCGAAATCGATGGGATCTTCCTTCTCGACTTCCTGCATCAGCAGTTCCAGTTCTTGCGGCGTAATCGACATGCAGTGCTCCGGTAGTTGAGGCAATTTCATTTTAGCCCCAATCGGCATAGAATCTGGAAGATGGCGAAATTGATATTTACCCAGCAGCTAGGCCGCTTCATGCGCGTGCCGCAGGTGGACACCACTGCGGCCGATCTGCGCAGCGCGCTCGACGGGTGTTTCGCCGACCATCCGCGCTTGCGTGGCTACGTGCTCGACGAACAGGGCGGCTTGCGCGAGAACGTGGTGATCTTCATCGATGGCCAGCGCGCCCGCGATCCCAAGCGGCTGGACGATGCGCTCGCGCCCCATTCCCAGGTCTACATTTTGCAAGCACTGTCAGGAGGCTGATATGTCCGATCGCGCCTACATCGCGACCCGCAAAGGTTTGTTCGAAGTGTATCGCACGCATGAGGCGTGGCTGCTGGATCAGCAGCATTTCCTGGGCGATCCGGTGTCGATGGTGCTGCCGGACCGGCGCGACGGCACGCTGTACGCGGCGCTCAATCTCGGCCACTTCGGCGCCAAGCTGCACCGGCGCGATCCCGGCAGCAAGGAGTGGGTGGAGGTGGCGGCGCCGGCCTTCCCGCCCAAGCCGGCCGACAGTGCCGATCCGGTCGAATGGACCGTCAAGCAGATCTGGTCCATGGCGACCGGCGGCCCGGACGAGCCTGGCGTGTTGTGGGCCGGCACCTTGCCGGGTGGCCTGTTCCGCTCGGCCGATCGCGGCAGCAGCTGGCAACTGGTGGAAGGTCTGTGGAATGTGCCGGAGCGCGCCAGGTGGATGGGCGGCGGCTATGATGTGCCGGGCATCCACAGCATCTGCGTCGATCCGCGCGACAGCAAGTCGGTACTGGTGGGCGTGTCCTGCGGCGGCGCCTGGCAGACTGCGGACGGCGGCGTTAGCTGGTCCATGCGCGCCAAGGGCATGAAGGCGACCTACATGCCGCCCGAGCTGGCCGACGACCAGGCGGTGCAGGATCCACACCGCATTGTGCGCTGTGCGGGCGAGCCGGACAAGTTGTGGTGCCAGCACCATAACGGCATCTGGCGCAGCGTGGACAACGGCGCCAACTGGAGCGAGGTCAAGCCGGCCGCGCCGATCTCCAATTTCGGCTTTGTGGTGGCGGTGCATCCGCAGGATGGCGAGACGGCGTGGTTCGTGCCGGCCGAGGCCGACAGCCGGCGCATTCCGCCGCAAGCCTCGCTGGCCGTCACCCGCACCACCGATGGCGGCCGGCATTTCACCGCCTGGCGCGGCGGCTTGCCGCACCAGCATTGCTACGATCTGGTGTATCGCCACGGTCTGGCGGTCAGCGATGACGGGCAGATTCTGCTGATGGGCTCGACCACCGGCGGGGCCTGGCTGTCGGAAGATGGCGGCGGCCAGTGGCAAACCATCTCCACCAACTTGCCGCCGATTTACGCGGTGGCGTTCGCGTAGGCGAGGAACATCTCGACGGTGGCTTCGACCACCTGCTTCTGCATGGCCAGGTCCAGCGGTGGCTGGGCCATGGTCACCTGCGGCCAGAAGGCAAAGGTCTTGAGCTGGCCTTGCAGCATCTGCGAGGCGATGAAGGGATCGGCCCTGGTGAACTTGCCGTCGGCCTGCGCCGCGCGCAGCCAGCTGGTGACGGCTTCCTCCTTCACGCTCAGGCGCGCCACCATGTCCTGTGCCCGCTGCGGCGAGTGGATGGCTTCGGCGATGGCCACCCGCGCCAGGTCGAGGAAATAAGCGTCCTGCAGCAACTCCATCTTCTTGCCCAGCAATTCCAGTAACTGCTCGCGCAGTGGCCGCGCCGGATCGTAGGGCGCCGGCCCCATGGCCGCCGTGCTATTCCACAGCTCATGCAATATCTGCTCGAACAGTTCGTCTTTACTGGGGAAATGGTTGTAGACGGTGCGTTTGGACACGCCGGCGGTGGCCGCGATCTTGTCCATGCTGGTGGCTTCAAAACCGCTGGCGCGGAATTCGGCAATCGCGGCTTCGACGATAGCCTGGCGTTTGCGGTCGGTCAGTTTGAGGGGCGCGTTCATGCCTTTATTTTACACCGCGCAGTTTACTTTTTCAAAAATAGATACTACACTGTGTAGTGTACATTTTACTTGGGAGTACCCATCATGACGTTTTCCGCTGTTGATAGCCTGGACGGTTTGACTGTGCCAAGTGCGCCGCGTTCGCGCGACGGGCGTTTCCGCAATCCGGTAAAGATGCACAAGATGGGCTTTTTCAAGACGCTGGGCATCATGCTGCGCTTTGCTTTCGACAAGCCGAAGGACACCGTGCCCACGCAAGCCATTCCCGTTCACGCGATCACGCAGCAGCAGTTAATGGATGCTCCGGATCGCAGCCTGTTCCGCCTCGGCCACTCGACGGTACTGCTTAAGCTCAACGGCCACTTCTGGCTGACCGACCCGGTGTTTTCCGAGCGCGCCTCGCCGGTGCAGTGGGCCGGGCCGCAGCGCTTCCACGCACCGCCGATCAGCATCGAGGAGCTGCCGCCGATCAAGGGCATCATCCTGTCGCACGACCATTACGACCATCTGGACCGCGCCGCCGTGCTCAAGCTGGCGGGCAAGACCGAGCATTTCATCACGCCGCTGGGCGTGGGCGACCGTTTGATTGCGTGGGGCATCCCGGCCGGCAAGGTGCGGCAGTTGAGCTGGTGGCAGACTACGTTTGTGGCCGGCCTCAAGCTGGTGGCGACGCCGGCCCAGCACTTTTCCGGCCGCGGCCTGGGCGACCGCAACAAGACCTTGTGGGCGTCGTTTGTGATCGAGGACCGCGAGGTTCGGCTATTTTTCAGCGGCGATAGCGGCTATTTCGACGGTTTTAAGGAAATCGGCCGCCGCTACGGCCCATTCGACCTGACCATGGTGGAAACCGGCGCCTACGATCCGCAATGGCCGGATGTGCATATGCAGCCGGAAGAGTCGCTGCAGGCGCACATCGACTTGCAGGGAAAGGTGCTGCTGCCTATCCACAACGGGACGTTCGATTTGTCGCTGCATGCCTGGCACGACCCGTTCGACCGCATCAGTCAGCTGGCCGCAGAGCGCCGCCTGCCGATCGCCACGCCGGAAATCGGCCAGCCGCTGGATCTCCGCCAGCCGCATGCTGAAAACAAATGGTGGGAACCGCTGGTAGCCGAGGAAGCGCTGACCGCAGTTATGCCGTGATGTTGATGTACTGGCCGATGGTCTGCCCCAGCGTGTTGACGCGCGGCTTGGGCGGCGCCAGTTCGGCCGGCAATTGCTGGGCGGCGCGCGGCGGATTTTCAATCGCACTGCTCAGATTGACCGCCGGGGCCGGCTTTTCCGCCGCCTGCGTGGCCTGATTGCTTTCGCGCTGGTTGTCGCCCAGGGTCTGCTTGTCCTTGGCCAGCTGTGCCCGGCTGGCTTCCAGCCGGTCCGCATCCTGATTCACGCGCACCTGATCCTTTTGCACCTGCCTTTCAGCCTGAGCAACGGATGCTTGCAGCGCGTTGATGGAGAGGAGCGAAGCCACTTATTCTTTCCCCAGTGCAAAATTCTGGACATGGTGAGGCAGGATCGTGACGTGCGATCTATTGCAGATTAGGCCAGAAAAACAAAAAAGGCAAGGCTAACTGCGCCTTGCCACAAGAGGGAGAGTAAATGCTTAGAAGCGGTACAGCAGCGAGGCTTCCCAGGTGCGGCCGAACAGCGGACGCGCATTGATCGGGCCGACATTGCCGGTGGTCAGGCGCGAATTGCCTTCGGTCAGGCCCAGCTCGTTGTTGAGGTTGGTGCCGGCCAGACGCACTTCGATCTTGTCGCCGACCGAGAACAGCACGCCGGCGTCGATGGTGCGGTAGGACGGCAGGTACTGCTGGTTGGCCTGGTCGGCCCAGCGCTCGCCGATCGAGGTGTAGGTCGCGTACAGCTTGGCGGCATTGCCGTCGCCAAACGGAATGCGATAGGTCGGCGTGAAGCGGAATTGCAGCTTCGGCTGGCGCTGCACGGTTTTGCCGGCGGTGACCGGATTGTCGCGGTACTCCGACTTCTGATAATCGCCGGTCAGCTGCAGTTGCAGATTTTCGATCGGACGCACCGCCAGCTCAAACTCCACGCCGTTGCCTTTCGAACCGCTGATCGAATGCAGCTCCTGGCCATTGGACAGCACTTGCGAGAAGGCGATGCCGTCAAATTCGGTGTGGAAGGCGTTGATATACGCGGTGTACAGCTGCGATGCGGTCTTGAAGCCGATTTCGTACTGGCTCACTTTCGGCGTCGGCAACAGGTTGCTGTCGTTCACATTGGCTTGCGTGCCGGCGCCGCGCATATCGTCAAACGAAATGAACGTGTGGCCACGGTTGGCGCGCACGAACACCGAGGTATCGCGCGCCAGCTTGTAGTTGCCGCCGATGGTGAAGGAGTTGGCGCTGTCGGTGCGGCTCAAATAGGTGTTGGAGCCGTTCGGCATCGAGGTGCCGTTGTTGTAGACCGTCAGCGGATTGTTGTCGGTGTCGGCCGAAGTCAGGTTGGAGATGGTGCCGCTGATCTTCTGCTGCTCGTGGCGCATGCCGAAGTCGACCTTGATCTTGTCGTTGACCTTCCATTCGTCCGAGACAAACACGGCGGTGTTGCGGCCGTCGTACGACGCCACCGGCGCGTAGAACACATTGCCGTCGGTGCCGTTCTTCGACACCACCACGCCGTTGTTCAGGGTGACGTTGATCAGGCTGGCTTGCGGCACGGCCGTCATCAGGTGACTGTTGCCCAGATACCAAACGTCATGCGAAGAGTAGTCGGCAAAATAGCCGCCCACGGTCACGGTGTTGTCCTTGAAGATTTCCTTGCTGACGCGCAGCTCGTCGGTGAAGGATTTCAGCTGCTTTTCCACCGCCCACAGACCGGCCTGCACCACCTGCTGGTTGCCGGCGACCGCGCCGCCCTTGACGAAGGTGGCGGTGCCGGACGTCGCCAGCTGGCCGCCGGCCGCGGCCACTACGGCCGCATTGCCATTGGCCGAAGCGATGGCGGCGTTGATGTAATCGCTCATCGACAGCGGGTTGTTACCGGTGAACATGGCGATGGTGTTGAGGTCGCCGTCAAAGCGGTTGAACTTGTTGGAGATGCTCCAGTCGCCGACCTTCTGGTCGAAGTTGGCGCCGAACACCGTGGCTTTCAGGCCGCGTCCATCGCCCAGGTCCTTGGTCAGGGTCTTGCCGGGCGCCGCTTCGATGGTGAAGTTGCGCATCTCGCCGCTCATCAGGGTGCCGGTCAGCGGATCGAAGCCGGGGAAGGCGCTGATGGTGCGGCCGCCGTTGCTGGAGATCAGCGGCACGCCGGTGTAGAAGGCGTTTTTGTCGTCGGTGCTGCGGGCGTACAGGGTCAGCTTGCCCTGATCCAGATTGCGGGTCAGGGTGGCGGTGATCTGGTGGCCGTCGTCGGCCGGGAAGCCGGCGTCGCGCACGCCGTCGGTCTTGCGGTAGAAGCCGCCGACCGAGCCGTACCAGCCATCGCTGATCTTGCCGCCGTAGTACATATCGACGCGGCGCAGGCTGCCGGTGCCGGTGGTGAAGCGCACCGTGCCTTCCGGCGTATCGGTGCCTTCTTTCAGGATGAAGTTCATGGTCGCGCCCGGCTGGCCGTTGGACCAGATGGTCGATGGGCCGCCGCGCAGCACTTCCACGCGCTCCACCGTGTCGTCGAGGCGGAAGGCGGACGAGCCTTCAAAGAACGACAAGGTCGGCGGCGGGTAGATCGGGTTGCCCATCATCTGCACCGAGACGAACGGCGAGTCGGAACCGGATGGGAAGCCGCGCACCTCGATGTTGGCGCCGGACTGGCCGCCGGTCGATTCCGCGTACACGCCCGGCACGATTTTCATGATGTCGGCGGTGCTGGATGGCGCAGCTTGCTTGAGCTGTTCTTCGTTGGCGGTGGTGATGGAGAAGGCCGAATCGACCTTGCGCACGCCGCGCGCCGAGGCCACGCCGGTCACCACGACTTGTTGGATTTCTTTGGAAACTTCTTTGGACGGCTCAGTTGCCGGAGCGTCGGCCGTTTGGGCCTGGGCGGCAGCCTGGTTGACCAAAACGAGGACGGCGGCCGCAATGGCCGATGGCAGGAACGGGTTTTTCATCGTGTCTCTTCTTTCTTATTAGGGTGTTGAGTTCGGCCATTGAAACAAGAAATGATATCGATGTCAATTGAAATGTTATCGATGTCATTTTCCGCGACAAATTAAAAATTTCTGTCATAATGCGTCCGCACACCCGCTTTTTGAACGAAAAACAACGATGCCCGCGAAGAAGAAGACTGTAGCAACAGCCCTGACAATGGAAGACCTGGCCCAGCTGGCCGGCGTCTCCAAAATCACGGTATCGCGCGCATTGCGCGACAGTCCGCTGGTGACGCCGGAAACGCGCGAGAAGATCCGCACGCTGGCCGAGCAGCAGGGCTATCGCTTGAACGTGAGCGCGCGCAATTTGCGCATGGGCCGCAGTTATTCGGTGGCGGTTGTGGTGGAAATGACACCCGTGCGCGGCCGGCCGATGTCCGATCCGTATCCGCTGGAGCTGTTGGGCGGCATTACGCAGGAACTGACCACGGCCGGCTACAGTGTTGTTTTAACGTCCAAGCAGTTGATGAACACCGCGCCGGTGATGGGCGCGGACGGCTTGATTCTGCTGGGGCAGGGCTCGCACGGCGAGGCGGTGCGCACTTTGCAGCAGACCGGCATGCCGCTGGTGGTGTGGGGCGCGCCTGAGCCGGGCAGCGACACCATCGTGGTCGGCTCGGACAATCGCAAGGGCGGCATCAGCGCGGCCGAGCGTTTCATCGCGCAGGGCCGGCAAAAGCTGGTGTTCCTGGGCGATGTCGATCACGCCGAGGTGCAGGAGCGCTGCGCCGGCTTTATCGACGCGATGGGCGGCGCGGCCGCGGTGCACATTATCCGCCCGAAGGCGTTCACGTTCGAGGCGGGTTTCGACAGCATCTCGGCGCTGTTGAAGAAGAAGGGCGCATCGTTCGACGGCGTGTTTGCCGCCAGCGATTTGCTGGCCATGGGCGCGATCCGCGCGCTGGCCGAGAAGAATTTGCGGGTGCCGGAGAATGTCTCCGTCATCGGCTACGACGATACGCCGGGCGCGGCCAGCTTCGTGCCGCCCCTGACCAGCGTGCACCAGTATCTGCGCGATGGCGGCGTGTTGTTGGCCAAAAAGATGTTGGGCCTGATCGAAGGCCAGCCGGTCGCTTCTGAAATGCTGCCGACCACGCTGATGGTGCGTCAAACCTAGTTTTCCCGAAAAACACCATAAATCGGCCAAAAACCGGTGTTTTTCAAAATTCAAACCGCTTTGAATCGCTTTTTCTAAGGAATTCGCTGTGCAACAACACACTTATCCTCTTGAAGCCTGGTGCATCCGCGAGACCAGCTTTGACACCGCATCCCACTTCCTCGACGAGACGCTGTTCGCGCTGGGGAATGGCTACATCGGCCTGCGCGGCACCGGCGAGGAGGGCTACAGCGGCCCGGCCGGCAGCTCGCTGGACGGCACCTACCTGAACGGCTTCTACGAGTCCGAGCCGATCCAGTATCCGGAAGCGGCGTACGGCCTGGCCAAGGTCAACCAGTTCATGCTGAATGTGCCGAACGCCAAGGGCGTGGAGCTGTGGCTGGGCGATGAGCGCTTCGATCTGCTCAGCGGTTCCATCCAGACCTATGAGCGCGTGCTGGACTTCCGCACCGGCCTGCTGACGCGCGTAGTGGAGTGGACTTCGCCGCAAGGCCGCAGCGTGCGTGTGCGCAGCCGCCGCATGGTCAGCTTCGAGAACAAGCATTTGTTCGCGATCGAATTCGAAGTCACCTCGCTGAATTTTGAAGGCCGCATGCGGCTGGTGTCCGCGCTGGATGGCGCGGTGAAGAACCAGGAAGCCGGCGACGATCCGCGCGTCGGCTCGGCCATTTCCGGTCCGACGCTGCACATGGTGGACAGCGAGCAGGCCGGCGGCTTTTCGGCGCTGGTGCAGAAGACGCATAACAGCGGCTTCATGCTGGTCAGCGCTACCGAGTCGGTGTTGAGCGCGGACCTGCCGGCCGTCAGTGCGCAGGATGGCCAGCGTCTGACGCAGTCGTGGGAGCTGGCGGTGAGCGCAGGCCAGTCGGTCACGCTGACCAAGTACGGCAGCTACCACTCCTCGCGCGACTACGATGCGAAAGAGCTGATGTGGCGCAGCAAAGACACGCTGGCCAAGGCCGCCGCCGCAGGCTTCGACGATCTGCGCCTGGCGCAGGAACAGTACCTTGCCGACTTCTGGCAGCAGGCCGACGTGCAGATCGCCGGCGACGACGCGCTCCAGCAAGGCATGCACTTCAACCAGTTCCACCTGCTGCAATCGGTGGGCCGCGACGGCAAGACCAACATCTCCGCCAAGGGCGTGACCGGTGAAGGCTACGAAGGCCACTATTTCTGGGACACGGAAATCTACATCTTCCCGTTCTTCCTGTATTCCAAGCCGGAGATCGCGCGCAAGCTGCTGGAATACCGCTACGCCGGCCTGCCGAAAGCGCGCGAGCGCGCGCGCCAGATGTCGCACGATAAGGGCGCGCTGTACCCGTGGCGCACCATCGCCGGCGACGAGTGCTCGGCCTACTTCCCGGCTGGCACAGCGCAATATCACATCAACGCCGACATCGCGTACTCCATCAAGATGTACATGGAAGCCACCGGCGATCAGGAATATCTGATGAAGGCCGGTGCGGAAATCGTGATGGAGACGGCGCGCATCTGGACCGGCATCGGATCGTATGACCGAGAGGGACGCTTCTGCATCAACCAGGTGACTGGTCCTGACGAGTACACGGCGCTGGTCAACAACAACTACTACACCAACGCCATGGCGCGGATGCACCTGAACTTCGCGGCGTCGATCGCGGAGCAGTTGCAGGCGCAGGCGCCATCCGAATTCGCACGCATCGCCGCCGCCATGGTACTGGACGCCGGTGAGCCAGCCGAGTGGCGCCGCGCCGCATCGCTGATGCACCTGCCATACGACGCGGCGCTCGGCATCCATCCACAGGACGACAGCTTCCTCGATAAGAAAGTCTGGGACTTCGCCGGCACGCCGGACGACAAGTACCCGCTGCTGCTGAACTACCACCCGATGGTGA